>Ga0209697_10007123_pt1 | contig 13206 bp, 12 predicted proteins | sample AliMusrvi5mmetaG_FD_184115 | JGI IMG/M metagenome (GOLD analysis project Ga0209697, IMG submission 184115) | Freshwater lake bacterial and archeal communities from Alinen Mustajarvi, Finland, to study Microbial Dark Matter (Phase II) - Alinen... | ecosystem: Environmental > Aquatic > Freshwater...
GAACGTGCCGTCCAATGTGTTGGAGAGCTTCCAGGAAAGCACCGCCCGCGTTTTCCAGTCCATGATCGCCACCAGATACGCAAACCCTCGCGCCATCGGGATGTAGGTCACATCGGCGCACCACACCTCATCGGCCTGCGTGACCGCGCGGCCTCGAAGCAGATACGGGTAAATCTGAGCGCCCGGTGCCGGCTGGCTGGTCCTCGGCCGCCGGTAGATCGCCTGCAGCCCCATGGCCTTCATCACCTGGCTCACCTTCCGGCGGTTCGCTCCTTCCCATCCTTCGCGAAGCAGCCAATGGCTCATGCGCCGGGCTCCAAACTCCGGAAAACGCAAATGGATCTCGTCGATCCGTCGCGCCATCTCAAGATCCCCCTCCCCAAGACCGCCTCTTGTGGGCGCATCGATCCGGTTGCGGTTGAGCCCCAAAAGTTCGCACTGCCGACGCACGCTGAGCTGGGAACCTGATTTTTCCACCATGGCTTTCCTCATGGATCGATCCCCAGCTCCTTGCACTTTTTTTTCAACCAGTCGACCTCCACGACGAGTTGGCCCACCTTGCGCTCCAGGCGGGCCTTTTCCTTCTCCTCTTCCTGCGCTTGCGATGCACGGTCCCGGCCTCGCTCGAACACTCCCGCTGCCGATTCCTGAATCTGCCCTTTCCATTGCGTCACCTGCACCGGGTGCAGGTTGTTCTCCGCCGCGATCTGCTGCACCGTTTTCACTCCCTTGAGCGCCTCAAGCGCGATCCGCGCTTTGAACTCCGCACTGTGGTTTCTTCTCTTCTGTTTCATGTCTCTGTTGGTTTTGGTTATACCCCAGAGACCTTCCGAAAACTAACGATCTCACTGGCTCCGTTTCAGCGCGCCACCTCTCACGAGGCATTAAGAATATGAATTCAGAGGAGCCGCAAACAAAGTCGAAACAAGCTTCGGGGTATCAGACCCAAAGGGAATGAAGTATCGGAAACTTGGTCAGACCGGACTTGAGATTAGCGAGATCGGATTTGGCGCGTGGGGAATCGGCGGCGGTTGGGGTTGCAAGGATGATGCTGAGGCGGTGAAGTCGCTGCAGCATGCCTTCAATGCCGGGGTGAACTTCTACGACACGGCCTATGCCTACGGCGACGGACACAGCGAGGAGCTTATCGGCCGCGCTTTCAAGGGGTGTCGTGAGAAGATCGTGATCGCGTCGAAGGTTCCGCCAAAGACCCTCCGCTGGCCTACGCTGGACAGCGAGCCGGTGAAGGAGACATTTCCGGCGCGCTGGATTGTTGACTGCACGGAGCGCACTTTGCAGAAGCTTGGCACCGATCACATTGATCTTCAGCAACTGCATGCTTGGTCGGATCCATATGTCGAGCAGGCCGAGTGGCACGAGGCGATGTGCAGGCTGCGCAAGGATGGCAAGGTTCTGCATTTCGGTGTCTCAGCCAACGACTGGGAGCCGTACAACACGGTGCGGCTGGTGGAATCGGGCATGTGCGACAGTGTGCAGGTGATTTACAACATATTCGAGCAGCGTCCGGCCGAGAAACTGCTGCCTGCCGCATTGAAACATAACGTTGGCATAATTGTGCGCGTCCCGTTCGAGGAGGGGCTGTTGACCGGCAAGTTCCGGCCTGACCACAAGTTCGAAGAAGGCGACTGGCGCGGCGACTGGCTGACCCCGGAGCGGCTGGAGGCGGCGGAGCCGAAGGTGAAGGCGCTGGAGGCGGAACTGGACAGCGAAACATGTGACCTGCCGGCGCTTGCGCTGAAGTTTGTTCTGGCGCATCCGGCGGTTAGCACGGTTATTCCGGGTATGCGCTCCTGCCGGCATGTTGATGCCAACTGTGCTGTCAGCGGGGCGCAGGTGTTGTCGCCGGCCAGAGTGGACGGTCTGAAGCGGCATGCATTCGTGCATGGATGGACCTATCCGTGGAGTCAGAAGAAATAACGCTTTTCCTATGCTGTTTTTGGGGGCACTTGGCGGTCTATGCGGATTGGAAGATGCGGGCTCAAAAACACAATTCCGGCATGTCGCACTGGTTCACAAAGGGAATCAATGACCAAGATTAATAACCAAAACTCTCAAATCACATTGTCCTGTATTCATGAGCGCATGACTTCCCCCTGGAAATACGGCGGTGATGTCCCCCGCAGAAACGGCATGCGTCTCGCCATCCAGCGTCATCTCCCCCTTGCCGGAAATGATATAGTAATATTCCTCATCAGCTTCATGGTGGTGATTTCCTATCGAAGCTCCTGGAGGAATCGTGTCATCATGGATGTATCTGAGCAGACGGTCTGGCTGCCTATAATTGAGAACCTCAGTCCAATCAACCGATCCCTTTCCGTCATGACATTGCCACAACGGTCGTTGAATCATTTCTGAATGCCTCTTAATCTGCGTGGTTGCTTGCATTTGAATCTGTTTAACGGTGCCTTCTACAAATAATTGTTAGCGAAAAACCAACCGCCAAAAGCGCCATGGGTATTGAAATTAAATTCTATTTCGACCGCCAGTCAAAGATTGCCGCCGGTGTGGGGAGGGTCTGTGCCAGCAGGCCGCTGTAAACCTCCTGCGCCCGCTCGGGCGGATAGCATGTCGCCAGGCCGTCGGTCTTTATCTTTCCTGCCGCGATCCATGCCATGGCGGCAGCGTAGTTCCCGCTGATCGAGTTCCCTCTGAAGTCGGCGGGCTGCAGGGGAACTTCCCATTCCCAGCCGCTGCGGAGGACAACGTATCGGTGAAAAACCGCGTGCAGCAAATCGAACGAGGAAATCTGCGTGCGCTTCTCCCACGGCACGCCGACAAGCACAACCTCGCCGCGCTTGCGCACGCATTTGCAGCCGTCTAAAGCCGCCTGCTCATGTCCGCTGCATTCGACATGCAGCGCAATCTCCCCCGTAATGTCTGGCGCGCCCTCCGCGATGGTGGCACGCACGTCCGCCAGCCCTGAGCGCCTGGCAGTATCCCGCCGGCTTTCCACGGGATCGACAGCGGTGACCGTGTAGCCGCATGCCGAAAAGATCTGGGCAGCAAGGTTTCCGACCGGCCCCAGCCCGGTAACCAATACCCGCGAAGGCGCACGCGCGGTCGTCGTGTTGAGCGTGCTCATGCTCACCCCTGCCAAACGGGCGAAAATCGCTTGCTCCGGCTCCAATCCACGGGGAATTGGAACCACGCGTTCCCGCAGCATTTGCTGGAACTCCTGGTGCCCGCCGGGTGCGAATACGACGCTACCAACGGCGAGGTCGGTCACTTCCGCGCCTACCTCATCCACCGTGAAAACACTCGCGTAGCCGGGATATGTGGGAAAACTCTTGCCCAGGTAATTCCAATGGAGTTCGGTCCCCGGGCTTGTCAGCGAAACCAATGTCCGGCCCCTGACCTCGCTGGGTTGCAGGGGAGCGCACAGTGGGTCGGTTAGTTCAAGTTCGGCCGTCTTATAAGATGTGATGGCAATGCGTTTCATAAATGGAAAAGTTGCGGTTCAGGCGAGATTCAATTCTTGTAGCTTGCCGCGAAGATATGCCAGCGCAGGGGGGTATTCTTCATACGGAAGATGCTCGAGCATGACGGGAACATCCGAGCCGAGACCGGACGCGCAGGTAAGGAACGTCGCGTAATCCAGAATCCCCGTGCCTGGCCGGCATTCATCGAGGTGGACGGTCAGGTGCGGCTGCAGAATGATATCCTTTGCATGGCAACTCCGGATCCAGGGGCCGAGCTTTTCGAAACACTCCCGGATGAATGCGCCGTTATTGTAGGCCCTTGCCGGCGAGTTGATCATGTTGACCGGATCCAGATGGACGGCAAAACCGGGACGGTCGATGGCCTTCAGCAGGTCCAGATACTCGTCGGGTGAGGACGGAAAAATCCAAGGCATCGTCTCCAATGCATAGCGCGTCCGCTCGGGATTTACGGCATCGATGATCTTGCGGACGCTCTCCACGATCAGGTCAAAGGTTTCGCGCGAAAAGTTTTCCGGATGCGGGCCATCCCACTTCTCCGAGTTTCTGGATCCCGCAATATTGACGCAGCACCGGGCACCGAGTTCCTCGGCACAGGCCAGTTGCTGCTGGCAATAGGAGATGGCTTTGGACGCCTTTTCGGAGTCAGGATCGATCGGGTTCGACCAGGCCCCGCTCTCTGCAATCACAATGCCGGCCTTCGCGGCAGCCCGGGCGAACGCGGCAGCGACGTCGTCGGAATGCTCGTGGTTCACCGGTGCATAGCAGGCGGTGTAGCCAAGTGAGCGCGCTTCGCCGACCCAGCGGTCCGGATCGAGCCCGAAGTCTTTTATTGGTCCTCCCAGTTTGATGTTCATGCGCGGAGTATTGCACGACGCAACTTTACAGCCCATGATCGGGACTACGAAAAACATGTCCAGGACTCTTGCCCCGATTTTTGTCGCCCCTCCTCTCCAACTGGAGTTTTTCCAGCCGGGACGAATGGAAGGACCGCTTGAGGGGCATGTGGACAAAAAGACTGTGCCCTACGCGATCGTCGCACAGGTCCGCGAGGGGGCCTACATCGTGCGCAGCCGCGGGAAGCACGAAACATTCCCGCCGGGGTCTGTTGTCTATGTTCCGGCAAACACCACCGTGGAATTTTCCCACCACGACGGGAAGAATGGCCGAATGAGCTCGCGCTGGCTTCATTTCCGCTTCAGCTACCATGGGCTTCTGGATTTTCTGGCGCTGTTTTACGACACGCCCCTGCGCCTGCCGCAGCGCGTCTCGCGCGAGGTGGGATCGCTAATCGAACAGGCCCTCGCCCTGCCGCAGGATCGGGCCGGTTCGCCGGACTATCTCGCCCTTCAGCACTCGCTGGCATCGCGCATGCTTCAGCTGGTATGCGGCGTTTCAAAAGCGAAACCGGATGCCCTGCCTTCCTTTGAGCGGCAACGCCTCTTCCCCGTGCTGGAGTTCATCCGGGATAATATGAGTTCCTCATTTCACGTCGAGGCGTTGGCGCGCGTCGCCTCCCTCTCCCCCGCCCGCCTGCACGCGATCTTCAAAGCGGAATTCGGATGCAGCCCCATGCGCTACGTGAAAAGAATCCGCCTGGAAACCGCGGCCCGCCTGCTGGTGACCGCAGATTCCAAGCTGGAGGCCGTTGCATCGAGATCCGGCTTCGCCGATGCGTTTCACCTCAGCCATGCCTTCAAGGGACATTTCGGAATGTCACCGAAAGTCTACCGGCGACAGGCTGCCAACTGGCTGTCCTGATCTGCGCCCCCCCATGCGGTCAAAGAAAAAGGGGCCTTTACCGTGCTTCCTACTTTCCAGACGCGTGAGTCAGGCAAAATGGGACTCGTTGACGATTGAGAGAAACCTTGCTTGATTCCCTATGAGAACGGCTACCGCGCGCGATTTTTGCAATACCAGATTAATGGATAGCGAAGGCTTCGATTAGGCCAAAAACCAAAAAGCCTGCCAAAAGAAAACCATGAACATCCTCGAATTCGCCAAACGGGCCAACGTCTCGACCGCGACGATCTCCCGAGCATTTCACGAGCCCGACAAGCTGCGGACGGAAACGCGCGACCGGGTCCTCGCCCTGGCGCAGAAGATGGGTTACTATCCGAGCCCCAGCGGCAGGGCGCTCAAGCGGGGGCGGCACGACGTGCTCGGAGTGATCTGGCCGCTGGAAGTTGAGGGAGCGGAAGCGGAGTTCGCCCAGCGCATCCTGGCTTCTCTCACCCGGCATCTCGTCACAAACGACCTGGACCTCCTCGTTTGCCCGGTCAACCGCAGCGAGCCGGAAACCCTGGCCCACGCGCACCGGACACTCCAGCGCTCGCGCTGCGATGCGTGGATCCTTCTCTATCCCCGTCATCACGACGCGCTGATCGCCTCCCTCGCCAACTCGCACAAGCCTGTCGTCTGCCTCATGGGCAGCCTTCCGGAATGCCCCGCCTGGAAATCTGTTCGGCTAAACCAACGAAGCTGGATCGAAGACTCCCTGCAACGCCTCCGGGCAGCGGGTTGCCGGAACGTCTTGTTCTTCGGTTCCCGCGCGGGCGAACCCGATCACGAGGAACGGCTGAAATCATTTGCCGCGCTGGCCAAAAAATATTTTGGAACCCGGACCGCCTGCCTTCCAGGGTGGCCGCCGGATACTACGGAACTGGAGCGCCACCTCGCCGCCCATCCGGCGGACGCTATCATCGGCGTGGATGATCGAGCCGCGCTGCTGGCGCTGGGTCTCTGCCAAAAGATCTCTCTGCGTGTCCCGGGGAAAATGAAAGTGGTCGGAATGGATGACATCCCCCCCGCGCAGTTTTCCTCTCCCCCGCTGAGCAGCTACCGCCAGCCCCTGGATGAAATGGTGGAATGCGCGGTGGACCTGGCCTTGGGAAAACGAAAGAAGTCCCGACTTTTTGAGGCCGCATTTGTCGCGAGGGACTCGCTGCCGGAACATTGAATCGAGCCAGATTGTAATGCATTACATTTTTTGTTGACAGCCGGCCGGGATTCGGGATAGTTGTTGCAAGCTCATCCAAACACCACCCATGAAATCCCTCACCCTTCAGCCCTTCGATATTCTCAGCCGGCAGGAAATTGCCGCGACCCTCGACAACCTGTCCCGCGCCTCGGTGGCGGTGCTGGGGGATTTCTGCCTGGACGTTTATTGGACGATCGATCGGTCGGCGTCGGAGATCTCGCTGGAGACCGGCCAGAGAACCGAGCCGGTGCGGGCACAGCGCTACACGCCGGGAGGCGCCGGAAATGTGGTGATGAATCTGCTCACGCTCGGGGTCCAACAAATCTACCCGGTCGGCGTGCTGGGGGATGATCCCTTCGGCAGGGAGCTGCAGCGGCTGCTGGCAAGCCCGCACATCAATACCGGCGGTCTGGTCATCCAGGGCGAGGGCTGGGCGACACATAGCTACGTCAAACCCTATGTGGACGGCGAGGAACTGAGCCGGCTCGACCACGGGAACTTCAACCGGATGTCGGCGGCGACCGAAGAAAGCTTTTTTGCGGGGCTGGAAGAGATCCTGGGCAAGGTCTCCGTGGTCTTGGTCAACCACCAGGTCATCGGAAGCATCCATGACTCGGAGGGGTTCCGCAAGCGGTTGGCAAATGTCATGAGCTCCCATCCGGATGTCTGCTTCATCATCGATTCGCGCGGATACCATGCGTCCTATGAAAAGGCGGTCCACAAGCTCAATGACCTGGAAGTCATGCGGGCCTGCGGCGTGAAGGTCGAGGCGGATGATGTCGTGTCCCTGGAGGATCTTGTCCGGCATGTCGAGCAGCTCTACGCCCGATGGAAATCTCCGCTGATCGTGACCCGCGGAGACCGGGGATGTCTCGTCTTTTCCGGCGATGTGCCCCGGCAGATTTTCGGGGTCCAATTACCCGGCCGCACCGACCCGGTGGGGGCGGGAGACACATTTGTCTCGACGCTTGCCGCGATCACCTCGACCGGCTCGAACGTCACGGCGGCCGCCTTTGTCGCGAATGTCGCGGCGGCGGTGACCGCCCAGAAGCTTTTCCAAACCGGAACGGCGACCCCCGAGGAGATTCTCGAACTCGGCTCGAATGCCGACTACGCCTACCATCCGGAGCTCGCCGAAGCGCCCCACCGCGCCAGGATGGTCGCCTCGACCGAAATCGAGGTCATCGCAGACCCTCCGAAGTCACTCAACATCCGCCATGCAATCTTCGACCACGACGGCACGATCTCGACCTTGCGCGAGGGATGGGAAAAAATCATGGAGCCGATGATGATGAAGGCGGTGCTGGGAACCCGCTACGGGACGGCGGATGAGACGCTATTTCACCGGGTGAAGAACCGCGTGGGCGAATTCATCGAGCGCACGACCGGCATTCAGACGATCACCCAGATGCACGGTTTGGTGGATCTTGTCCGGGAGTTCGGCCTCGTGCCGGAAAGCGAGATCCTTTCGCCGGCGGAATACAAAGCCATCTACAACGAGGAGCTCAAAATCCTTGTCAACCTTCGCCTGGCGAAGCTGGACCGTGGGGAACTGTCCATCAGCGATTTCACACTCAAGGGAGCGGTGCCATTTCTGCGGGCGCTGCAAAAAGCGGGTGTGAGGCTTTACCTTGCAAGCGGGACCGACGAAGAGAACGTCAAACAGGAGGCGGAGCGCCTGGGCTATGCGGATGTCTTCGACGGCGGGATTTACGGCTCGATCGGCGAGGTCACCAAGGACGCCAAAAGAATCGTCATCGAACGCATCATGAACGATGTCGGCGGGGCCTACGAGCAGCTCATCGCGTTTGGCGACGGGCCGGTGGAGATGCGCGAGACCATGCGGCGGGGATCATATGCCGTGGGTGTCGCGAGCGATGAGATGCGACGCTTTGGCCCGAATCTCGACAAGCGGGCGCGGCTGATCCGCGCAGGCGCCCAGGCGATCGTCCCCGACTTTTCTCAATGGGAAACCCTCTGGCGCTTTCTCCTCCTGCCAACACGCTGAATATGAGCCATCCAAACCTTGACCGCTCCCGGCTGCGGATCCGCAGATTGGAATGCCGCCCCAGCAAAGTGGAGATCGTGCGGGACGCGGTCCCGCCAGAGACCGAGCCCCGGGCGCTTTCCTCCGCCGCATCGGAAGCCTTGGCGGAATGCGTGACCAAGATCCGTTCCGCCCGTCTGGCCGGTCGCCCGGTCATGCTGGCCTTCGGAGCGCACACGATCAAAAACGGCCTGGCTCCCGTGCTCATTCAGCTCATTGAGCAGGGATGGGTCACGCTTCTGGCCACGAACGGGGCCGGAATTATTCACGACTGGGAGTTTGCTTTTCAAGGGCTGAGCAGCGAGGACGTGCGGGCAAATGTCGATCAGGGGCAATTTGGCATCTGGGAGGAGACCGGCTTCTACCTGAATCTCGCCCTAGTAGTCGGTGCCTACGAGGGGCTCGGCTACGGCGAGTCGGTCGGCAAGATGATCGAGCGCGAAGGCCTCGACATTCCCACTCGCGAGCATCTGGTCAAGACCGCAAGGAATCAGGCCGAAACAAACCCCGACCTCGCAGCATCAGCGCTCGACCTGCTCTTGATCGTGCAAATGCGCGATCTGGCACCGGGGTTCCTTCCCATCCCACACCCCTACAAAAGCTACAGTGCGCAGGCTGCCGCATATCGGTTGAATGTTCCCTTCACGGCTCACCCGATGATCGGGCACGACATCATCTACAACCACCCGGTCAATCACGGCGCGGCGATTGGGCGCGCCGCACTGCGGGATTTCCTCACCTTTGCGGAACAGGTCCATCGCTTGGAGGGCGGGGTTTACCTTTCGGTCGGCTCGGCGGTCATGTCGCCCATGATTTTTGAAAAATCCCTCTCCATGTCCCAGAACCTCGAATTGCAGGAAGGCCGGAAGATCACGAACCACCACATGGTCATCGTCGACCTGGCGGAGAGTTCCTGGAACTGGCAGCAGGACGGCGAACCTCCCGCCGACTCCCCGGCATATTACCTCCGATACTGCAAGACCTTCAGCCGCATGGGCGGGACCATGCGCTACGTCAGCGCCCATAACCGGGATTTTCTCCTCACCTTGCTGCAGGCCCTACAAAAGAAACCATGACGACTCACTTGCAAAGCCTCATCCAACGCTATCCCGATCTGGAAGCATGTCTCCCGGACATTCAGCGTGCCTATGAGCTGTTGGCCACGGCATTTCAAAACGGGGGAAAGCTCCTGCTTTGCGGCAATGGAGGCAGCGCGGCGGATGCGGATCACTGGGCCGGGGAACTGCTCAAGGGGTTCGAGCACCCGCGACCGCTTTCTCCCGAGGCGCGCCAGGGACTACCGCCGGAAATGGCCGCCCGCCTGCAATGGGCGTTTCCCGCGATCCCGCTGACAGCGTTCCCGGCTTTTACCACCGCGTTCAGCAATGATGTGGAGCCGGAGTATATTTTTGCCCAGCTCGTGCTCGCCCTGGGCCGGCCCGGTGATGTGTTGGCAGCGCTGAGCACGTCCGGCAACTCGTCGAATGTCTGCCGGGCCGCCGAGGTCGCACGGGCGAAGGGTCTCAAGGTGCTCGGCCTGACAGGCGAAGGCGGAGGACGCCTCGCCGATCTCTGCGACCTCTGCATCCGTGTCCCAGCCAGCCGCACGCTGGAGATTCAGGAACTCCATCTTCCCGTTTACCACACCCTCTGCCTGCTGATCGAAGACGAGTTCTTTTCTTGCTTAACCCATTGAAGAATCCCAAGGCGGAGCGCCGTATTGGAAACTCATTCCTCCCTCGACCCTTCCCTCCCGAGCTTCGTCTTCACGCTCGCTGCGAGCGGTGTTGGTTCTGGCTTTTCCCCATGGTTCCCTGAGGTTTATACCCAAACCGGCCAGCAGTTGCCGTTGGAGACTTTTCGCCGCGCGAACTGATTTTGCACTACCTCACGAAGGGAGTTTCCTGTTGCTTGAGCGGTAGTGAGAGCATCTTCCTCTGGTTGGCGGATTCGAAAGGCACCAGCAGGATCTCCAGCCCGGGCAGGGCGGTGGAAGCATCCAAGCGGGAGGGTTTTCCGATATCAGTATCTGCCATATTTTTCCACCAACTCGCCGACCAGCCCGACCAGCTCGAGGTCGCCGTCCGGCGGCACCTGGTCGGCAACGCCGAACATGAAACGCCCGCTGTCCTTGTGGAGCTTGATAATTTCCAGGACTTGCTGCTCGATGTCCGTGGCTGTGAACGGGGCGGCGAACATCGCGCCGGGCAATCCTCCCAGCAGAATGATTTCGTCGCCGGCGAGCGCCCGAAGATCTTCCAGACCGACATCGCCCACCGGCCGGGGGACAACCGAATCCACGCAATCCACCCCGGCAGCAGCAAGCTTCTCGAGCGTGCCACGGAGCGTGCCGTCGTTGTGCAGCAGCGCCTTGTGACCCCGCTCGTGCAGCCAGCCGGTCCAGCGGCGGAGATGCGGAGCGATGTAGTCGGCAAAATAGCCGCCCATCGTCGTGGCCGTGAGATTTTCGCAGATCATCGAATAGCCAACCGGCCCCGCCGCGATGTGCCGGTAGATCGTGTCGTGCGCCGCCGCGATGGCTGCCAGCGTCAGCTCCATCTCTTCGGGCGCATCCATCAGCAGATACGTCAGGTCCATCACTCCGACCCAGTGCTTGTTCAACTCGGAAATCGGCGTCGGTGGCGCGGCATAATGGGCCGGTCCAAACCCATAGGCACGGAAGCTTTGATCGAGCTGGAGATATTGCTCCGGACGCGGCACGTATTCCCGGTTCTCAAAGATATGCCGGATCACACGAAGATCGCAGGCTTCCTTGACCGCATGTTCGGTATATCCCCACGAGAACGAGATCGCGGAATACTCCTGCACCTCCTGGACCATGCCGACCGGCGTGTGCCATCGGGTGACCCGACGTCCCGCGTCCTCGGTCACTTCGCGCCGCACCCCTTCGCCTTCGACGATGTCGCAGGGATCGCAGCCGGGGATATACTCGCCGATGTTCAGTTCGCGGTGCAGTTCGTGCAGCCCGTTCGGTCCCTGCCAGCGCTCCGGCAGATCTCCGATCGTGCGGTGCGCGTCATACCAATAGGTCAGATCGCCAAACCAGGCCATCACGTCCGGGCGTTCCCCCCGGAACACCGCTTCCATACGTTCTCGATGAGTCATGTGATAGGGCTCCTTGCGAAACGGACGCTGCTTTGCACCGTTGCTGCGACGCAGTCACGAAAAGCATTTTCGAGGGCGACGAGAGGGTCGCCGGCGGGAAGGAATTCGTGCGAGACGATCCGGTCGGCACCAGTAGCTGCGATAGCGCGGTAAACGGCGGGGTAGTTGATCTCCTGGCCTTCGTCCGGCTGTCCGCGTCCGGGGTTTCCGGCCGTGTGGTAGTGGCCAAACCATTCGTGGTTCTGTTGGATCGTCCGGATCAGATCCCCCTCCATGATCTGCATGTGGTAGATGTCGTAAAGCAGTTTGACAGCGGGAGAGTTGACGAGTTGGCAAAGGCGCCCCCCCCACGCGGTGGTGTCGCACTGGTAATCCTTGTGATCGACCTTGCTGTTGAGCAGCTCCACGACAAGCATGACGCCCGCGCTCTCTGCTTCTGGCGCAACACGGGCGAGCGTCTCCGCGCATGTCTCCAATTCGACGTCCCTCCCGGAACGGTTGCCGGAGAAACAGATGAGCGCCGGGATTTTCCACTGAGCGGCTTTCCGGATATTGGCTCGAAGTTCCGATTCGATCCGCTCCCGGTTTTCAATCCTGTTGAGACCGTCCTCAATGGAACCGTGCCCTGACACCGCCCCCACTCCCAGTCCGTGGGCCTGGACCCTAGGCCAAAGCGATTCGTCAACGAGATCGACGAACTCATACCCGATCTTCCTGGCCCCCGCGAGCAGCGCCTCGTTTTCGATGCCCCGGTTCTGGAAGCACCACCAGGAGAACCCCTGACGCAGGCGGCTCACGCTTCCGCCCTCCAGTCGATCACCGCAGAAAAAATACTGCGTTCGAGCAACCCGGCGTATGCCGCAGGGGCGTCCTTCCACGGGAACATCTTGTCCACGAAATCCTGGGATTTCAAGCGCCCGGCACGGATGTGCTCCACGACGCGCTGGCGTTCCTCCACGCCGCGATCCCGAGGGGTGATAACGAGGGCGGCTTCGCCGGGCAGGCAGCCGTCGGGCTTCCAGGAGAGCGGTTCCAGATAGTTGGCCTGGAAGACTAGCCGGGGCCAGTCGCCGCCATAAAAGCGGATCGGCTCCACTTTATATTCCTTCGCGTAATTCTGGGGCTTTTTGCGGAGCAGCTTAAAGGCCATCTCCACGCCGGGGATGGAGCCAGACGCCTCCACAACGATGTCCGCGCCTCCGTTGCAGATGGTGAGGATGCGGTTGAGAGCATCCGGTTCCTTGGGTGAAACCGCATAGGCGGCTCCGTTGCGAAGCGCGCGTTCCAGGCGGCTGGCCTCAATATCGACCACAATCACGCGGCAGCCGTGAGCCCCCAGCCATGCGGCGGAAAGCGCCCCAATGACTCCCTGCCCAATCACCACGGCGGTCTCGCCCGCCTTCGGAGCAGCGGCTTCCGCACCGCGCAGGCTGATGCTGGCAACTTCGGCCATCACATAATCGAGAGGATTGGCGTCGGCTGGAAGAAGCACCGGACGGTCCTCCCCAAGGGTCGAGAGCACCTGATGGCTGGCTTGTCCGCCCCACATCGAGTGGGTGCCCTCAAAAGGTGACGGGTTGCGGGAACTGACAAGA
>Ga0209697_10007127_pt1 | contig 13201 bp, 17 predicted proteins | sample AliMusrvi5mmetaG_FD_184115 | JGI IMG/M metagenome (GOLD analysis project Ga0209697, IMG submission 184115) | Freshwater lake bacterial and archeal communities from Alinen Mustajarvi, Finland, to study Microbial Dark Matter (Phase II) - Alinen... | ecosystem: Environmental > Aquatic > Freshwater...
GTTGTGGGGTAGAGGGGTCGGAAGTAGAGGGGTCGGAAGTAGAGGAAGATGGTGCTTCGATAGTCTTTGCATTAGTCGTGCCGGAGGAAGATTTTTTCTCGTCAGTTGCTGTTGCGTCATCGGGTGAATCAGTTGCCGTATTAGTATTCCCTCCCCACGCTTTGAATACGCTGTTCTTCACATCTTGCGTCGGAGTACCAGTCTTTCTAACGTATTCACCAAACGATCCGGGGATGCTTCTGGCAATTCCAGTCAGACCTGCCGCAACATTCGATGCTCCACCAGCAATAACATTGTTTGCACCCTCGACAAATGAAATGACTGGCTTTGCGACAAAATCCGTGAAATCCTTCATGGCGGCACCACCAGCAGTATCTTCCGGCGTCTTTCCAGCCCTGACCTCTTCAGGAGTCAAGTGAGTCACCTCATTGGCGTTGTTGTTCACCCAAGCGGGCTTCCAATTACTCCGCGCTTTCCTAGCGGCCACAGACTTCGCTACCGCAGCCTGTGCTTCGGGGGAACCGGGAATAGGCGTCGCAGCAGTCACGCCGTTGGTCTTGGCTGGGACGGTTGATGTTGGAGTATCTACAGTAGCGGCAGTCGGCAACGGTGCAGGGGTTGAAGTGTCAGTTCCAGAAGGTGCTGGCGCAGCCTGTGCTTCGGGGGAACCGGGAATAGGCGTCGCAGCAGTCACGCCGTTGGTCTTGGCTGGGACGGTTGATGTTGGAGTATCTACAGCAGCGGCAGTCGGCAACGGTGCAGGGGTGGCAGTGGTAGCCGGAGTAAAAGCCGCAATCCGTTTCCCATCATTGTCAAAAACCGTCCTGTCACCTTTCGACCCAGGCACCGGAGGACCAGCTACCTTGTCACTCTCACCATAATAAACAGGCTTCACCGCAGGCTTGGCAGTCTTCGCCTCAGGCGCAGGCTTCACCCCGGCCAACTTGGTGTCATAGTTCAGCGTCCTAGGTTCTTTCTCCCTATCCGCCAACGCCTGATATCTAGCACGCTCGCTCGGAGACAACGCCCCGTCCCCCTGCATCTCCGCGTACTTGTCCTTGATCTCCCCGCTCGCTCCTCCCCACAGGTTCTCAAACGCCACCCCGGCCTGGTCCATCGTCTTCCCGCGCATCGGTCCCTTGCGGAAATGCCCGCTGCGCGTCAGCCCGCCGCCCTGCGCCAGCCACGTCCGCATCGCCTCCGCCTTCCCGCGCGCCACCGGCGTAATCTCACGACCATAAACATCTGTGCGGAATGGGAGCAGCGTACTCATGGTAGTATCTTGGTTTCTAATTGGAGGAGACGGTTGAATGTCTTTAATTTGAGGTTTACCAAAGTGCTTTTGCTCAAAGGCTTTGGTTGCTGATAGTGATTCTTCGGATGTTGGTGCCTCGGAACTTCCGACAAGATGCCTTGAAACAAGTGTATCTCGGAACGTCTGATCGTCGTCACGGTAAGCGGTTCCTTTTGCAAATGTCTTTTCACGCCATGCCTGCTGCTCTGGAGAAATCTTGAATGCCGGAACGTGATCTACAGACATCTTGTGTCGAGCCGCTTCAATTTTATACAATCCATCCCGCTGAGTAGGGTCTTTCATCTGCGGATTGTATGGATTGTAAATTACAGAACGCTCCTCGCTTGGATCTGATCCATTTTCACCACCACCCCACGCCATCCCTGCGACGCTCGGGTTTTTCTTGAAATAATCGTCAAGTCCTGCGTCCTTCGCGCTTCTCACCGGAAATCCGTAAGCGGTCTCTCGATTGGAAGTGGATGGTAGAGGCATACTCATGCCCGCGTTCATCCCGCATTCTTCATGTTTTGTCAAGAAAATTGGTGGACCGCAGGGGAGTCGAACCCCTGTCCTCAACCTGCTACCCGCCGACCTCAAACATGCTTATTCTCAATCAGGGCGTCCGGTCAAGGACACCTCCACCACCCGGTCTTTACGGCTCCGGGGTCCGTTTTTGCCCGCTTTGGAGTTGGCGCGGAGCGGGCGCTTATTCACACGGCAAAGATTGGTTGCGCAAGCGGGAATCGAACCCGCAACCCAAGCGTATGAGACTCGTGAGATACCGTTTCTCCATCGCGCTGGCGCAACCTTTACGTTTCGTCGGATTCCTTGTCAAGTAAACTGCCCGCCACCTCGATGAACGCCCGGCGCTTCACGCAAATCACGCGGTATCCATGCCTCCCGCTCCGCCTCCATGTAAGGCGTAGCATGTTCAATCAGTTGCAGCCCTATCGCCACCATCAACACATCGTCGTCATGCTTCCCGCTCGCCGCCTCAGACCGCCCGCTCGCCTTCGTTACAAAGTTTTTCATCTGCGCCACCATCCACGGACACCGCAACTCGATCCCCTCACCCACCTTGCCCGTCCCGGCCTCGCGCAACGCCCGCGCCAACGTCGATATCAGCATCTCGCGGGTCCGCACGTCGGTATTCCACCCGTAGGCCGATGTCGTTACCTGCTCGCGGCGGTTGAACATCTCCCGTTGGTACAGGTCAACGTCCTGCCGCAATTTCAACAGCTCGACGAATCCACGGTCCTTGTTGATCTCCACCGCGATCTTGCACCCGCCGTAGTACCTGGACATGCGGTAAATCTCCTCCTCCACAATGTCAGTATCCCACCAGTTGCCAAAGCGCGTGCCATCGGGATAGCAGATGTTGCGCATCACCACCGCAGGCTCCACCCAGCGCCCATGCTGCAAGTACCCCTTGCGCAGCACCCCGTACGAATTGCTGTCAGGGTCTAGCCCGCTCGTCTGAGAGTCGCCCGTTGCCGGGTCCGTCGCCTGGATGTAGCTGCACCCCACCCGAGGCGGTTCAGTGCGCACCACCCGCGCCTCAGCCTCAGACGTTTGACGGAACATCACCCGGTCAGAGCGCAAATCATGCTCCAGCACCCCGAATTCCCGCGTCGATACCTTGACCACGCGGTCTTGGTAGGTCAATCCCAGCTCGCCAAACCGGCCACGGCCCGACTTGAGGAAGCAACTCACATCGTCAAACGGATAATCCTGCAAGAATCGGTCAAAGTCCCCCTTGCACTCGTCACGGATTGCCATCCTCATCCATGCCACTTGCTCCAGATCCAGCAAATACTTGCCAGCCAACTCCAGCTCGTCCGCCGTCAGGCTGTCAATGCTGGCGATGCCCTCGGATGCCGGGTCAATGCGTGAGTCCTGGAACCGATACCACGCGCAAAACACCCTTATCTTGCCGTTTTTGCCAGCCTGGAACTCCTCGAAGCTGATAGCCCCCTGGTAGCTGTCGTAAAAGTCACCCGTCGCACCCTTGGCCGTACTCTCCTCGATGATAATGGTATCCGGCTCGAACGGAACGCACTTCATCAACCCATTTAGAACATTGGTGGCATTGGCGACTCCCTCATCACTCAGGTACGCTACCTCGGTGAGAATCAGCACCTGGTAGGTTCCAGATCGACCGGCATTTGGATTGGCCAGCGTGATCCGCTCCATGGTCGATCCATTGGAAAACCTCGCCTCGGTGTCCATCACCTTGCATCCTTTCGGACTCAATCCGTCGTTTTCACCGTAGGTCCTAAGAATTTTGAATAGGTTGGAGCCCTGGAAATGCGCACCGCCCGCAATCAACCCTCGACCACGCTTGGCGTGCAACCTCCGGTAGCCGACGGCCACAGAGATTGTCGAGCTACCCTTTTGGCGTGGTTTGAGCGCCACGATCCGGCACGGCCTGCCGTGCTCGTGGCACCACTCTACGATGTCGCTGATCTCCCTTTGGTACTCATTGCAGATCGGCGTGACGATCTCGCCCCCCTTGCGCTCGATCTTGCCGTGCGTCTCCATCCACGCGGCGGTGTTCCAGCGGATGCCCTCCGCCATGATTTGCCCAAGCTCGTCCATGCCCGGAATGCCTATCCGTCCCTTGACGTTTTGTCAAGCCAGCGGCATTAACACATTTTTGCTCAATTTGTGGTTGGCAAATTCTAACTGCTAAAGAATAGTTCATGCTGGAGGAGAGGGTTCTCACGCTGCCAATTTTCTTATGTGTTGCTGGGGTGTTTTGAATCCCAAGATTTTCCTCGGGCGGGCGTTCAACTCGTTCTTCACCTCGTCCAAACGCTGCACGGTCACTTTCCGCATGTCGCATCCTTTAGGGAAGTACTGCCGCACCAGGCCGTTGAAATTCTCCACACCTCCCTTTTCCCACGAGCTGTAAGGATTGCAGAAATAACCTGCTGAGCCTAGCGTCGAGCTCACCAGTTCATGCTTTGCGAACTCAAGGCCGTTGTCGTAGGTGATCGTCTTCACACGAAAGCCCCGTAAAGCGCGGATCATCGCACTGGCGGTTTGCGCGCTATCCTTGCCTGCCAATTTGACCAATAGCCCGAAACGTGATTTTCGCTCGTAAAGGCTCAGCAGTGCTCCCTGTCCTCGCGCGCCTTCGATTAAATCCGCCTCCCAGTCGCCGTATCTCATGCGCCTGGCTACAACCACAGGTCGCTCCTCAATGCCCGTACGGTTGGGTATTTTGCTGCGACTGGCCTTGTTGCGGTGCCGGTAACGCCGCTTGCCGTTGATCCGCAAATTCATATACAGCAAGCCGCCGTTCCTCTTGTCCTCATAAACATAGTTATACACTGCCGATGTGCTTACCGCGCCTCCACCACCCAAGGCCCCGCTGATTTGCTCGGGGCTGTGCTTGCTCTCCAGCCTCACGATTACCTCACACTCACAGTCACCGACAATAGTACGCCCACGCGCCTCCTTACCACTCTTCCGATCAAAAGCCATCTTCTGAGCCTGTTTTGGTCTGTAACCCCTCAGTCCACGGTTCCTCGAAAGCTCCTTGCTGATCGAGCTCTGGCAGCACCCGATGATCTTGGCGATCTCGGTCTGCGTGTATTCCCCTTTACTCATTATACTGATTATCTTACGGTCTTCCTCGCGGAGGTGGTGGCTTTTCTTTCTCATTGTTTTGTTTTTCCGAACGCAACGATTACGAATTCCGCTGCCTCCGCACAAAATTATTCTTTAGCAAAAAAAATCCGCCGTTAATGCACGGAAAACCCTACGGGCAAAAGTGTTCCACGGTCGGTTAGGAGTGTTCCACAAGCCCAAAATCAGGGTTTCCGGCTCAAAATAGCCCCGACGGTCGATGCCCTCCACGGTTTGCCCAACCTCGACAACACCCCCTCGGAGTTGAGCGCCGCGGCGATGCCGGCGAATGACAACCGCTTGTCGCGGCCCACAGGTTTACGCCTGAGCCGCCGCATGCGCTCGATGGTCTCACACTCACCCGGCAGCGTGCCAAACGGCTTAACTCCCTCGCAGCGGCCAGTCTCGGCCCGCTGGCGCTGCCTAGCATTGCGCAGTTTGGCTACAATGCCCGTTTTTTCAAACTGCGCGATGGCGGCGAGCATCTGGCGCACCAGGGTGCCGGTTGCGTTGTCCGGGTCGTTGGCCGTCAGGTCGCGCCCGTCCTCCGCCTCGATGACGACGGCTCCGGCGTCCCGGAACTGAGCCAGCAGCACCTCACCGACCATGAGGTCACGCGCCAGCCGGTCTGCCCGCTCGACAATGACCGTGCGCACACCGTTTGCCAGCAATGCCTCGAACAGTGCCGAGAGCGCCGGGCGGTCCTCCAGATCGCTGGTCCCACTGATGCCAGCCTCGATAAATTCCCGCTCGATGACAATGCCGGCGGTTTTGCACCGGGCGGCGATGGCTTGGCGCTGACGCTCGAAACCATCGCCCTCAATCTGACTTTTTCCGCTTACTCTGAGGTATGAAAATGCACGCATGCCCGTAACTACGGGCAAAAACGAACCGAGTCAACCACGAATCTACAAAATAAAGGTCAAACAGTCGTTTGAATTGGCCCATCCTCCGCCCGTTCCAGCATCTTGCGCATCATCGAGCGCAGGGCAGGGGAGTTGCGCAGTCGGTCTGCGAGGCCGACGGCGTTATCGGCGTCCAGGTTTACATTTACACTCTCGCTGCGGGCAATCGGCGTTCCGACCTTGTACGCCAGCGCCAGCTTTAGCCCCGCCTCGCGTGCCCTTACGTCCGGCTCCTCGTTGCCATCGCGGTTGATCCGCGTAGCATTGACCAACTCCTGTATGCGCTCGGCGATGAGGTCGGACGGGACAAACTTAGCCAGCGCCACCGCCAGCTCTGCTGATATGCTGCCAGGATCGCACAGAGACCCAGGCTTGCGCTTGCCCTCGGCCCTGAGGTGGCCGACGGCCTCCTCGGCCACCAAATCGAACTCCATCGCTTGCGCGGGTGCATGCAACGCCATGCCCGTATTGAGATAGATTCCCCCATGTTTTGTAAAGCCAAAACAAATCCGTTAGGCCTGCAACCTATACGGCAGTAAGCTTAGAAAAAAAATACGCAGATTTGCGAAAATAAAAATTGACAGTTACGCATAAAAGCGTAAATTGATCTCGTCCGCGGCAATGAGGCCAAAGACCCAAACCAACCAATACCATGAAAACGACCATTGAAATCAATATCAACAATATCGGCAAAAACGAAGGCACTATCGGATGGCTGCTTGAGCAACCCATCAAAATCACCATCGGCACCACCAAGAGCGGGAAAACCTGTGCATGGCTCAACATCGGCGAAAAGTCCGAAAATGTCGCATGTTACGGGCACAACCTCAGCGATTGCCAGCCCTGGGCGACTCCTGGAAAAATCAGCGACACTGAGATTGATCGTATCAATCCCCACTCCTACGAGGCCGCTTTCGGCATCGTTTTCACCGATACCGCTTGGAGCAAGGTGGAAAACCTCATTGACCTCGCCCGCGATCAATTCCAACAGGCCATCGGCGAAATGGAAGCGGACGAAATCGAAACTGCCGCCAAGGTTGAATTTTCCGTTAGCCCGAAATTCTGAGCCATGAAAGTGACAACAAATCATCCATCCAGTTCCTACGGCCAGCCCGTCATCGTCGCTGATGACGGGGCCGTGATGGACTACGCCACCGGCATCAAGGCGATCCGCGCCAAGCTGGGATGGACCACTCAACAGCTTGCCGACACTTGCGGTGTAAGCCGCCGCACGGTCGAGGGCTGGGAGTCCGGCCGCATGCCCGAGGCCAAAGCGCTTAACGTGATGGCGGGCCTTGTCTGAGGCGGACCCCGGAAATCGGGCCAGTGGCTAAGCTATGATTGCGGTGTGGGGGTGCGGACTGTAAACCGACACCAACACACACCAAATGAAAGCAAAACGCAGAAGACACGACCCTGAATTCAAGGCCCGGGTGGCGCTAGAAGCGCTCAAGGGCATCAAAACCATCCAGCAGATCGCCAAGGACTACGATGTTCACCCGGTGCAGGTCTCCGAGTGGAAGAAAACCATGGCCGAGGGCGCGTCCGGCGTCTTCGGCCCCGGCTCGGGCAAGACCGCGTCGGAGGATTTTGAGCGTGAACGCGCCCAGCTCCACGCCAAAATCGGCCAACAAGCCGTAGAACTGGACTGGCTGACAAAAAAATCCAAACAACTCGGTCTGTAAGGGATCGCATCGAGTTGGTTGACAAAGAGCATCCCAAAATCAGCATGAGAAGCCAATGTGAGTTGTTAGGCGTGGCGCGGTCATCGGCGGATTACAAGCCGGTGGCTGAAGATCCCGAAGACGTCCGCATCAAGCGGCTGCTGGATAAGATTTACCTGAAGGATCCGTGCCTGGGAAGCCGGCGACTGCGCACGGTTCTCAAGCGCGATCATGAAGTGGAAATCAATCGCAAACGGCTGCAGCGCCTGCGGCGGGAAATCGGCCAGGAGGCGATCTGGTGCAAGCCCCGCACGAGCATTCCAGACGATGGGCACCGGAAGTATCCCTACTTGCTGAGAAATCTAACCATCGACCGGCCCGACCAGGCTTGGTGTGCCGACATCACCTATGTTCCGATGCCGCGAGGCCACGCCTACCTGTGTGCGGTGATGGATTGGCATTCACGCAAGGTGCTGGGCTGGGCGCTTTCCAACACGATGGGAACCGACCTTTGTCTGGCGGCTCTGGAGAGCGCCCTGGAAGCCACCGGGCGCGTTCCCGGGATCTTCAACACGGATCAGGGCTGTCAGTTCACCTCGGCTGAATGGACGGGCTGCCTGACGGATCTGGGCGTCAAAATCAGCATGGACGGTAAAGGGCGCTGGATGGACAACGTCTTTATCGAGCGGCTTTGGAGGAGCGTGAAATACGAGCGGATCTATCTGTTCGAACACAGCACGCTGCCTGAACTGCGGGTCAGCCTGGCGGAATGGTTTGACCGCTACAACCACTGGAGACCTCACCAGAACCTCGGCAACCTCACGCCCGGCGTCGTCTATCAAACATCTCCCCGGGAGCCGCAGGTGGCTTCTGAGGCGGTAACACAGGAGGCCGCATGACCACCGGGTTGTTCACAGACCCCGGCCGTCTCCGACGAGTTTTTCGGGACCCATTCTCGACGGCCGGGCCTGTGAACAACCCTCCTGACCCCCGGCGCGGCGAAATTGGGCCGCCTCCGCTCCAGGCTCCACACTCCACTCCGCTACGCTCCGTTGCGTGCTGCGCCTTGCGCTGCGCCTGCCCAATTTCGAGTCCCTACCCACTTCATCCTTGATCTGACATCCATGATCTCCTATCCATTTCCAGCACCCCACCACCATAGCTTAGTTTAGCCACTGCGTGGCCGGACTCCGGGGTCCACCTCAGTCTGACCCGCCGAACAAATCGGCGCAGCCAAGACCATCACCATCAATGGCGAGGATTGGAGATAGCACCTCCCTCCCCCCCCAAAGACCCGGCGCGACCCGCCGGGTTTTTTTGTGTCTTGGGTTCGGATTGAAACGATCGTTTGAATTTGCTCTAGGATTGGCTGTAGCGGGTTGCAGGTGCCGTTTGGCGTGATAGTGCCACTCTTGAAGTTGCGTGTGGTCTGCGTTGATCCTGGAGCGATTGGCGGGGTGGTGAGTGGTGAGCAGTGATTTATGATCTTTGCTTTCTCTTTTATTATTATTCTTCTTTCATCTTATCTATTCTTTCCCTCTCTCGTAATCCCTACCCAAGTCCTTGGGTAGGGTTACTTCGAGAAAGAAAGATTAAGAATCAATAATAAGAAAATTTTATATGAATTCCATACGGCTCTAGGGATTTTTCAGATTTGACGTGTTGTTTTGATGCTATTTTGTGTTTGCTTTAGATCTCTTTTTGCAAACAAATCTTGACGTTTCGTTGTTTTTAACCAATTTCTTTTTTGCAACAAAGCAACAACAATCAACCATGTCTAAACCAACTATCGACCATTGGAGAGTCCGCATCACCATCAGCACTGCCAGCATTTACCTGGCCAGCACCACTGAACCCGTCGTCCATCTGGAGCCGGATGGAAAATTCAAATCCGTCTTTAACCGCGTGCTCGTCAAGGGCGACGACGGGTGGTACCGCAAGTCCTAGATCGTTTAATTTTTATGAACTCGACAACCAATACCATTATGAAATCCGTACTTGTAAAATTGACAGACGAACGATCCGAGGCTCTGGAATCATTTGCTGAAAAGCTGAAATGCAAATCCACATCTGGCAAGGCGAGCTGGAAAATAATGCTCCAGCAAATAGCCGATGGTTTCCTGATTGTGAAAAACCCGAATGAAAAAAGAATCTTCGTTGACTTCTTGAAGTCCCCTTCATGGTGGAAACCTGACGGGCAGCACTCCATGCCTACCGCTATCGTGTGTGCCAAGATGAAAGGCACCGTCAAAGAGCTAGTGGACAAAGGATTTGTTGAAAACGGGGATAGACTGGATGCGTCGGCGTGGAAGGCATGGCGATGCAAGAGCGTGTTTGACCCTAAAAAGCGGGCCGATTGGTGGAAACCGGATGATGAAAATTCCATGTTTACCGCTGTTGCAATGGGTGCCTCCGACCTAACTATCGAAAAATTGACAGCAGGGGGGCTTATTCTGTCCGACAATAAGTATTACCTAACGTGCCCAGACGACTGGAAGGGCTGGGTGTGGCGCAAGTCTGACGTGAAATCCGCCGCTTATTCCGCGCCTGAACCGATGCCAGAAGAACCCGACCAGCCACCATCCCCGGAGGACGTAAGGGAAATAGAGGACAAGAAGCGGATAGAAAACGACGAGTTTGCGGCACAGTTGCGCGAGATGCCTAGCGGTAATCCCGGCCGATAAATAACCACCACCCCATGATTACGAAAAACACATCTGTAAGGCTCTCCCCCGAGGAGGAAATCGCCCTAAACAAAATCGCCGAGGAAAACGATTGTTGCCTGCGCAACGGCAAACCATCCTGGCGCATCATGCTACAGCTTATGGCAAAAGGCGTGTTTACCCTCCGGGATGTCCGCCGATCAAGGTCGCTGAAATAAATATGCACCTACCCACAAATAAATCTTGACGTTTTGTCGTGATGGGATACTTTTTGGCGTCTCCCACAACCGGGAGGCGCTAAAATACAAAATGACAACACAACACACACCCGGCACTTGGAAAGTTGAAACTTGCGATTACGCACTGGCGACACCACCTAGAAAGGAGCTTAAAATCAGCAACAGTCAGTGCTATTTGGCTACCTTGGCTTGCGACTTTGACATGCCAAATAATCCCTACACGGTGCCACTTGAGCAAGCGCAGGCCAACGCCCGCCTGATAGCCGCCGCGCCTGAGTTGCTGGCGGCGCTGGAGGATTGCGCGGGCGTCCTAGAGTCGATTGATAAACAACTTCGCGGAAAATCTTACGCCATAACCGAAGTTTTGCGCAAATCTCGCGCCGCCATCTCCAAAGCCACCCAACCATGAAAAGAGCCGTCCAAAACGCGCTGGAATCCTACGCCGCCATGCTCGGAGTAACGGTAGCCGAGGCCATCGAGCTTTACAAAAAGCATGCCAGCACCCGCGAGGCCATCGGCATGTTAGTGCTAGCGCAGGCCAACCCTAATAAGCTCCGCCAACTCACCCAGCCATGAAACGAACCGTCCAAGAACATCTCACCACCTACGCCGCCGGCGTGGGTCTGACAGTGCCAGAGGTCATGCGCCTCTACGTCCGCGCTGCTGGCGTCCGCGCTTCCGTCGGCGCTCTAATCCTCCCCAAACCACGCAAAAAATGATCCAGACCCACTACCCAGCCTATGACTCAGAGTGCCCGCCAGACACGGCTACGCTGGGCGCTGTCTACAACGAGCTGCGCAACGATGCAATACGGCTGGATTGCCACATTTCCGGGCTGCGCAATCTAGTAGGCCGCATTGCCGCCGGGGAGTCTCTGGCGCTTGAGGCCGGGCTACTGCTGGCCAGCCTCGACAACTCGAACGCAAAATTGCACTGTAAAATCCCCACGAAACATGAAGACCGTACTTGAAATAATCTCCTGCTGTTGCATCGGCTGGGGCTTTGTCGCCGCCGCCGTAGCCCTCCACCACCTACTAACATGAAAACCACCTCACAAGGTCCGGGCCCCAGTCCGTTAGCCCGCTCAGCCATCGACCTACGCGCCGCCGACATCGAACGGCTGACCGAGATCGCCTCCGCCCACAACTCCACCGCCAGAGCCGGTGCCAACTACGGCCGGCCGAGCTGGCGGGCGCTTGTCAAGGACATAGCCACCGGGAGGCTGGTGGTAGCCTCCAACGCGCTCGCCACGCTTGAGTTCATGGCCCCGGTGGCTGTATGGCGCGGGTCGTATGCAAAGGAGCATCCCACCCACCCTGGCGAGCCGCTCGTTACGCTCAGCGCGATGGACATGGACGGCGTTAGCGTCGGCGAGGAGCTGTCCCGTGGTCGCACGCTGGAAGCCGCCATTTTGGCCTTGTAACCCAACCCAGCCCGCCGGTCCTCCCGGCGGGCTTTTTCGTGCCTGTGTCCCTCAGATGTTCTCCAAAATCGTCATTTCCCCACGTTGCGTAAAGATGCAAAAACAGCGATTTAACCCCTTGAAATAAAGCATCCTCACGCAACGTAGGGAAAAACTGATAGCCGAGTTTAAGGGTTCGAATCCCTCCCTGTCCGCCATATTCTACAAGGGTTCCAGCGGATGTTCTCTCAGTGTTCTCCGGCTTTTCCAAGGACCACGGAAAACCAGGCTTCCGCCTCGTCCTTCCCCTTCGCGTCGTTGTAGCTCCGGCGCGCCTCGGCTTCTGAGTTGCCCGCCTCCATGGCCGTCTGTGAAAGCCCGACCTGGGCCGCCCGGTAGCTAATAAAGCTATGCCGCAGGGCGTTGCGCCTCCAGCCTCCCACCACCAACCCTAGACGGGTGGTTTCTGCCTGCTTGCCGCCACACGGCGGGCAGGATGGCGGTAGGTGTGGGCCGATGTTCCCCGATGCCCTCAACGGCTCCAGGATCGAGCGCAGCGACGCGCAGAGTGGTATGACGCGCCGGTGCCCCGTCTTGGCCGTTTCCGGCCGCACGATTATCAGGTCACGATCAAAAATCACATCTTCCCAAGCCAGCGGACTCTTGGCGCTTTTCTTGTCCGGGCATACTTCCTCGGTGCGCAACCCGCCAAATGCCGCCAGGGCCAACCACGGCAAGTAGGCTGGCCGGACGTTGGCCAGCAGCACGCGCAATTCCTCCGGCTCCCATGTGGCCGGGATTCCTCGGGTAACGATGGGTTTTTCCAGCCTCTCGACCACCGTGCGATCACCGTAGGGCAGATAGTCACGATCCCGGCACCAGCGGAAGAACGTCACCCATGCCGCTTGGACGTTCCTGCGGGTGCGGGGCGAGCCGGGAATGGCCGGCAGAGCGATGTTTGACAGGATGGCAGAGCGGTCGAGCGCCGATAGGTGGCGCTTGAGAGTGCGGATGTTGTGGGGCGAGCTTCCCTTGTTGGCTTCCTTGGCGTTGAGGAATTCGTCAATAGCCTCGCCCACGTTCTTCTTTGGTGCCCGTTTTGCCAGCCACACAAGGTATTCGTCCACATGCTTGCACGTTGGATCTGCGTCGATCATCCGCTTCATGGCGGCATTCTGCTCCGGCGTCAACTCGTCCAGATCGAGCTGGCCCCGGTACGTCTGCTGGGCGACTCGCAAAGCCTCAGCCTTGGCCGCCTTGAGCGTCGAGCGCGTGACGTGCTTGTCATGGGCCTTGAAGCGCCAATACTCCCGCCCGCTAGGGTGCTTCCACGGGTAAACCGCGATGGAAACGCTGCGATATTTGACAATTTCGGCCATGGTGAATATGTCAAATTACCAC
>Ga0209697_10007134_pt1 | contig 13194 bp, 6 predicted proteins | sample AliMusrvi5mmetaG_FD_184115 | JGI IMG/M metagenome (GOLD analysis project Ga0209697, IMG submission 184115) | Freshwater lake bacterial and archeal communities from Alinen Mustajarvi, Finland, to study Microbial Dark Matter (Phase II) - Alinen... | ecosystem: Environmental > Aquatic > Freshwater...
GCTACGATTGGGGCATTCTGGGCGGCTGGGCATGGGGCGCATCCCGCGTCGCGGATTACCTGGAAAAAGATCCCGCAATCGACAAAGGGAAAATGATCATTACCGGTGCGTCCCGCTATGGCAAGGCATCGATGATCGCGGCCGCGTTCGACGACCGCCTTATGGGAGCGCCCGTCGTGACCGGCGGCGGTGGTATCGGCGCTTACCGCTTCGCTGGTCCGCGCAAGAGCGAGACCCTCGATATCATGGTGAAGAAGTATCCCAACTGGTTTTCCCCGAACCTGCACGAATTCTGGGGACAGCGTGAGCGGCTGCCGTTCGACGAACACTGGTTCCTGGCCCTCGCCGCACCACGCCCGTTCCTCGCACTCGAAGGCGATACGGATACCATCTCACTTCCCGAAGCAGTTCAGGCTTCCATCAACGGCGCCCAGCCCACATATGCCCTCTTCGACGCGAAGGACCGGCTCGGCGTTAACTACTCTGCTCATGGCCATGCCTTCACTGCGGATGACTGGACGGCCATGATGGATTTCTTCGATCACCACCTGCGGGGGAAGCATACGAATCGGAAGTTCGACCGGTTCCCGGTTCCAGGCAAGGAGTAACACCGGCATAACTGCCGTGCTGCGCAGCCAGATCGCCCGGAGTCTCAGAAGGTGTGAAATATTTGAAATTGGACAGGCGAAACCGCCCAATGCCACATAGTTTTCGCAAAGCACGACTGCAATCCCGGCGAAATCGTATCGCGGACATTTATGTCAGCAGCGTCGAGATTTGTCTCGACGTGAGTTTTCAACGCCGCGCAAAACCTCGACAAGAATGTCGAGGCGGCACGCAACAATGCGCGCGCTACAAAACCGCGAAAACTATGCGGCATTAGGTGGTTTCGCCTGCCCGCTCGCTTGCGAGAGCATTTTTTCACACCTTCTCACCGATGCGGCGCTGGGATTGTTGACACGGCCGGGTTCCTGAGGTTGATCGCCTGCACCGGGGTGAAATCAGTGAAATTGCCACCGTGCTCGCCGAACTTAAATGCGGAGTCGAGCTCTAAGCAAGCGCCGGTAGCTGATAGCCGAAGTTCTTCAGATTCGGGAACACATAATCAAGGTCCGCGTCAGAGAGACCGAACCACTTGGCCAACGCCGCTGCGTACTGGTCAGTAGAGGTCGTCGGCACCCAGGTTCCACGGGTTGTTGAATCGTCGGGTCCGCCCAAGGCCAGGTTGGGGAAGGTGCCGAAGATCTGACCGCCTTTTACGGCTCCACCCATGATGAGGGAGTGGCTGCCCCAACCGTGGTCGGTACCGGCATTTCCGTTGGGCTGGAAGGTGCGTCCGAAATCGGATTGGGTAAAGGCCATCACGTTGTTCTGCACGTTGAGCACACCCATTGCCTGGTCAAATGCGGCGAGCGCGTTGGCAAGGTTGGTGTAGAGTGTGACCTGGCTGTTGATTTGATTGGAGTGCGTGTCATAGCCTCCCTGGTTGCAGAAGAAGATCTGGCGGCTGGCTCCCAGCGCGGAACGGATCTGGATGAGTTTAGCGACTTGCGAAAGCTGGGTGCCGATGTCGGAGCCCGGGAAGTTGACACCCAGGCTGGTGCTGGACGCCACGGCTGAATTGACGGCCTGCGCGACGCCCATGGCGTCTTTAAGAGATCTCTGCGCCGCCTGGATCAACGAAGCGCCGCTGGAAAGATCGAGCAGGTTCTGTAGCGCGACCGACCCCGGATCGGTGGCGGGAGCGACGAGCGAGAAGTTGCTGGTGTTGACGGTGGACGGCTGCGTCGTCTTGCCGATCAACTGCAGCGTGTTGCCGCCGATGGCAATCGCCGGCGGAACGCGGCCACCGGAGAGTCCGGCAATCTTATCTGCCAGGCGGCCGGACCAACCGGTGGTAATGGCGCCCCCCTGTGGAGTGGCGTTCTGCCATTCGTTGACCTGGTCAGAGTGCGAGTAAAGGTTGTAAGGCAGGGGCACACCATTTAGCTGCGGCGCACCCGCCGTGCTTTTGCCGATGGGCTGAACGAGCGTTCCCACGTTGGCCAGCAAGGCGAGGCGCTTGCTGGTGTTATACAGCGCGGCGATGTTGGCGAAGCTTGGATGCAGGCCGAAGTTCTGGTTCGTGCCGGGATCGTGAATCGTCAGCAGGGAGCCCTGGCCGATGGCGATGTTCTGGCGGATCTTCTGGTAGTTCGCGTAAGTGGCGGCGTCGTTGGGGATGAGCAGATTGCCTGCGTCGTTGCCGCCATAAAGGAAGATGCAGACAAGCGCTTTGTAGTCGCCTGCCGATTGCGCCCGGGCTGAAACGAGGCCGGCCTGACCCAGCGCGGCAGCCGCGCCGACGGAGGAGAGCGTCCGGAACCCGGACTGGAAGAAGTCGCGGCGGGAATGAATTCGTTTGAAAGTCATGGTTGAGGATCTCCCTCTTATCTCTTGACCTGGTATTGCGGCGAGGCGATCGCGGCATACAACACGCTGCGGACGCGCGTCGTCATGTTGGTGGAACCGTTGGCGGCGGTTGTGAGGATGGAGCGGACGGCCGGCTCCATCTCGCTGCGGAACAGCGCCTGGTTGACGGCCTCAACCAGATCGGCTGGAGTATTCGCGAGGTCGATCAGATTGTTGATGTCGACGACGATACCGCCGGAGATGCCGTTGGTCGCGACCCGGTAGGCAAAGTTGGCGCGGGCAAGCGCAGTGGCGTCATTCATGAGCTGGAATTCGGGCGCCACGGGCGGAGGCGTCATGGCAGCGATGCGGTAATCGGGCATGAAGTAGTTGAACACGGTGCCGGCCGAGAGCGGATTCTCGCCCATGCTGTTGGCCTGGGCTGTGAGCGCGTCAGGAGCGGTGATGGTGGCGTTAAGCGCACGCAGAACACCGGCAGCAAACAGGATGGGCTCTGAAAGCTTGCCGGTGCCAGCATTGACCGCTTCGGGATCAGTCAGCATTGCTGAGATGACCTGCTTCAGATTGCCCTGCGACGATTTGAACACTTGCGCCACGCGTCCGGCGTAGGCCGGCGGCGGGTCACTCATCACAAAGCGCTGGATCAAACGGTATGAAACAAACGGCGCCACATTGCTCTGCTTCATGAGGCAATCGAGCGCGGCGCTGAGATCGCTATCAGCGGTGCCGCCGGCCGGAATGGTGCAGGGGATGGGCAGATTCAAGTTCTTTTGCGTTGTGTCGTGATGCTCCGGAAAAGCGGTCATGGGCGAGAAATAGTAGGTCATGTTCTTCCACAACGATCCGAATCCGGGTGTTGGGGCGTAAGTCCAACCGGTCATCACCTTGGCCATTTCGGCGACAGTGGTTTGATCGTATTCCGGAAGCGGAGTGCCATCGGAGGAGGGGACGGGATTTCCCTGCGCATCGAGTTGGACGGTACCCAAGGAGAACAACTGCATCAGTTCGCGGGCGTAGTTTTCATTGGCGACGGTGCCGGCGGCGGCATTGGCCTTGTCGTTATTCACCATGTCGAGGTAGTCACCCATGGCCGGATTGAGCGAGACGGCCGTGAGCACATCGCGGTAGGACCCGAAGGCGTAATCGCCCAACAGGCGCTGCCAGGCAACCATCTGCTGGTGGTAAATGTCCTTGACGGAGGAGACAACAACGATCTGAGAGAGCGCGAACGCGACGCGCTGGCGGAGTTGATCATCGCCGGTGAGAGCGATGTTCCACAGCGCCGTCTGGAGACGGGCGACGCCTTCGGTAGTCGTATTCGGATCAGGCCATTTGCTGGCCGTTTTGGCGAACTGCGCGGTGAGCCATGCATCCGTTCCTAGCGCCTGCAGATCGGCCACGTTTTGCGGTGAGGCGCCCCAGGAGGCCATTTCGAGGAAGCGAACGGCGGATGCGTAGGGCACCTTTTCCGCCGCGGGCCGCACAGGCAAAGCGAGAGGCGTTGAGGTGGCCGCACCCGGGTTGGGATTGGCAACTTTGATGGCCGCCAGGCGCCCGACAGGCATCGGAATGGTGGCCTTGAGAGCAAGCTGGGTTGGATTGACGAAGGTATTGGGAACGACGATGCCAGCTACCGTGACCGTCGAAGTTGGAGCAAACCCCGAGCCCGTTATGGTGATGGTGTTCGCACCAGGCGAGATGGGATTCGGCGAAACGGCGGTGACTACCGGGAGCGGATTCTGCAGCGCCACGTTGATGCTCGCCTGAATGCTGCGGTCGAAGTGGCTGATGGCGGTGATGGTGACGGCGGCTGAAGCGGGGAGAACATCGGGCGCTGTGTAGGCGTTATCGGCGGAGATTGTTCCAACCGCGGAGCTGCCGCCAACCACTCCATTGATCTGCCAGACGATGCTCTTGTCTAGGGTATTGCTGACGGCAATCGTGAGCGGAAGTGTAGTGCTGCAGCGGATGGTGCGGCCGCCAGGGGTGAGGGAAACGGCCACGGCGGCACGTCCAGCGTTGCTGACAGGGAGGGCTAAACCGGACTGCGAATTGGCCGTGCCGATGGTGGCTACGATCGGTTGATCTCCATCGACGGCAAGAGGAACGATGACGTTGATCTGGTAAAGCCCGGGGCTGACAAGGCCGGCATATTGAATGACCGAATCCGCGCCGCCGATGGTGATTTTGAGCTTGCTCAGGTCAGCCAGCGGAGCCGGCGTGGCGGCCAGCTGATCGGCAGGGATGGCAGGCGTCGTCGCCCCGAAGCCGGTGCCGTAGAGCTGAATGATCTCACCAGGTTGCGCCGGGCGGGAATTGACATTGGTTCCGAGGAAGCCGGCAGGTGTGACATAGACCGCATCGGTATTGTGCCGGGCGGCGGCGTATTTGGCCTGGACGGGGAACAGCGCCGGTGCATAATCTGCGAGCGTCACCTTGCCGGTTGCCGAGCCGGCCGCATTGGCAACCTGCACTTGCACGCTTCCGGTTGTGGAATCGGTGGGTGAGATCACGTTGAGCTGCGTGGGGCTGACATAGGCGATGGCCGCCTTTTTGCCGTTGATGGTTACGCTGACACCATCGAGCGCGGTGGGAAGACTGGAGCCGTTGAAATCCGATGATTGCCAGGCGCGGGAGGTGGCGGAGAGGTTGGCGCCGTAGACGGCCACCCAGGAGCCACTGGATATCGTCGTGTCGCCGCTGGCCGCGCTGGAAACGCCAGTGACCAGGGGAGCCTGCGCGAGAGCAACGCTACAGGCTGAGATTAGTAGGACAGCACAGCAAGATGCTCTGAACATGGCACCTCCATTCATTACCTTCCGGTCTCTTTATCTACATGCCGGAGCTGACTTGATTATATAGAAGCCGCGGGGGAAAGCAAATGCTGGAAAACAGTGATAGGAGTTGTGCGCCCGCCGGCGCTGGATGGGGCTTGAAAACGGGCGGAAAGCGGATTCGTTTCTTGCCGCGTAGAGGCCGCAAATGCGGGAAAACCAGCTCCGTTTAAGAGTTGGAGATATTTTTCATTGGGCAACCTCGAGCTGTTGGAGTAAGCACCCGGCGGATCTTAGCGAAATGGAATTGGCTCCCCTCTCTCAACCCTCCTCGAACATTCTCCGGGTTCCGACTTCATGACTGGTGTGCACTTCGTGCCATGCCATTGCACGAAACGTACACAAACCATGACGACGGTCTTCCAACAGATTCAGACGCTTGTGGCTCCATGATCTCTGCGGTGGATTTCCGGAGAAACCCGCCGTTCGCACTGAGGTATTGAATCACTGCCGGACATTCCACCACCATCCACTTGCCGCACGTAGATTCGCACAGGAGGATTCATCGGATCCACCCCTTTGGCTATTTCATTATTAGTAGACAGCATGATACATTCATGGGAAATGCCACAGGCAAAAACTAGCCAATCTCATCCCCTGCGGATCGACCCTGTTACCATTCGGGACTGCTCCGGCGTCATTGGTCTCACGTTTTGCCCGGGAAAGAAGCACTCCGGTCTCTATTCCGGGGCATGGAATCGGGATCTCGGTGCTGACTTGCATGAGATTAAGGCATTCGGTGCCACTGCGCTGGTCACGCTGATGGAGAGCCATGAACTGGATGACGTAAAGGTCCCAGCCCATAAGCTTCGAGAGCAGGCCGGACAGTTCGGCCTAGAGTGGCACTATCTCCCGGTAATGGACATCAATGTTCCCGATGATCAATTCGAAGATCTTTGGGTCTATTCGGGGTCGCGTCTGCGTAAAATACTTGCACGTGGAGGAAGAATCGTTGTTCACTGCCGTGGTGGACTCGGTCGCACGGGTACGATAGCCGGGAAATTGCTGGTCGAATTTGGTGATCAACCTGAAGACGTAATAAGCGAGATCCGGAAAGCCCGGCCTGGAAGCATTGAGACGACCGCGCAGGAACAATATGTCAGGAACTGCCAGCCAATTCGATTCTCCCGGCTAGGGGAATCCAAAACAGAAGAGCAGGCACTGGCATGCCTTTTGGGCGGAGCCATCGGTGATGCTTTCGGCTACGAAGTTGAATTTACATCGTTGACCCGCATTCGGGAGAAGTACGGTCCATCTGGAATCAGGATGCCAGTTTTGTGCGACGGCAAGCTGGTTGTATCTGACGATACGCAGATGACTATGTTCACGATGGAAGGACTATTGCAGGCTGCACGCGGTGATTTGGATTCGCGAAGTTCCTATCTTTCCTCGATCCGGAATGCCTATCTGGATTGGCTTCTGACCCAAACTTTGGCTAAGCCAACGACAGGTACAACTACCTTTGGGTGGCTGGCACAACAGCAGGTTATGTACGAGAGGCGAGCACCTGGAAACACGTGCCTCAGTGCGCTGATCTCCGGTGGGCATGGAACGATAGACACCCCCGTAAATAATTCGAAGGGATGTGGTGGTGTCATGCGGATTGCCCCGGTTGCGCTCTTCTGCTTGGCGGACGAACCGACTGCTGTATTTCAATTAGCTGCAGAAGCTGCGGCATTGACGCACGGCCACCCGAGCGGCTACCTGAGCGCAGGTATGCTGGCCGCAATCATACGTCTTTTGTTAGATGGAAAGGATTTGAAGGACGCCATCAGCGAGAGCAGCGGAATCCTTAGGGCGCACAAAGGAAATGAAGAAACGCTCCGAGTGGTGAATCGAGCTATACACCTCGCAGCCAGCCGCAGTGCGGACCATGCCGCGACTGTAGAGGAACTTGGTGCTGGGTGGGTCGGAGAGGAAGCACTGGCCATCGGACTTTACGCCGCCCTCTCAGCGGAGTCCTTCGTTGACGCCATCGCAATTGCGTCAAATCATAGCGGAGACAGCGATAGCACTGCTTCTATTGCCGGCCAAATCTGGGGAGCAATGAATGGGTTGGATGGCATTCCTCACGAATGGGTGACGAGCCTCGATGTGCTTTTGCCAATTCTGCGCCTCGGTCGACAACTCATGGCATCAGAACAATACGGGGATTCTTCTTCATCGCAGAGAAGCAATAAGGCGCTCAGAGGGAAGGAGTGGCCGGAGGGATATGTCTCCATTGCGGAAAGATTTGAATATCAGCCGGGGTCTATTGTATTCCCAGAACCAAAGCAGAAAAGGCGCAAGAAACAAAAGGAGCACGTAGCGCAGCAAAAATCCGAGGCTCAGAGCGAAATCGTAGTAGAAGTCGGGTGCGAGGGAGGCTCGATAACCCTATTCCGGCAAAGGAAGCCAGGAGATGCATGGAAGTTCCGGATCGGGACGAACGAGTCAGCTTTGTACGACCTGCTTTCGGAAGAAGATTTGGTTGGTATTGGCTCCGCCGTTAGGGAAAGCAGATACGTCAGTTCCTTTGACGAAGCGCTGAAACTGCTGGATAAGTATAGATGGTCGGAGATGCTGCCGATTGAGGTGCATCCCGAATACTTTGATGCAGTTGTGCGTGCCGTAGGAGAGCGGGGCGGCCACATAGAAGCAGCTCGTTGGTTGTTAAAGTTCGCAGGAAGCGTCGCGGTTCTTACCGGCTCCGGGGTGTCGGCAGAAAGCGGGATTCCCACATTTCGCAGCGACGGAGGTTACTGGCGGAAATATAGCTTCCAGGATCTCGCCACCCCCGAAGCTTTCGCCCGCGATCCTAAATTGGTTTGGACTTGGTACGAAGAACGCCGTCGCGGTATTGCTACAGCGAAACCGAATGATGGTCATCACGCGCTGCGGGCGCTCGAACAATCGAAGCCAATTTTCACGCTGATTACCCAGAACGTAGATGGATTAGACGACCTTGCCGGTTCCAAAAACATCATAAAGCTGCACGGCGATATCTGGACTGTGCGCTGTCTGCAATGCGGCGAAGAACGCATTGATCGCAGCCAACTCGACTTGCTTCCGCCATACTGCCATTGCGGCGGCATGCTGCGGCCTGGCGTCGTTTGGTTCGGTGAGAGTCTCCCTCCGGGTGCGCTGGAGCGGGCAGAGAAAGCAGTCCGGTCCGCTGACGTCCTCATAGTGGCCGGAACCTCGGCGCAAGTGTACCCGGCGGCAGGACTCATCTCAATGGCCAAAAGCGTGATCGAAATCAATCCGGAGCCGACGCCATTCTCTGACCGGGCCACTTACTCGGTGCGGGGCACTTCAGCGGAAACGCTCCCTCTACTACTGCGGAATTTCTAACTTGAGCACTCCGTGAACGCCGGTTGTCGCGCAGTGCGGCTGCTTTCGTGCAGTTGGACTGCCGCTGGAGACAGCGGTACGAGGCCTTCGGGGCTCTACGTTTTCTCTGAATCTGCAAGGCAAGCCTGCCTTTTCAATGGCCTGGCTGGAGATGACCGACCGAATGAACCTCAGTTCATTTCATACCACAGGTTCAAGAATAGATGAAGACCAACAGGTCCGAGCCCGGAAATGTGCGCCCACATCCGAGATGCGATCGAGACCTCCTGGTTCGCGCGATCTGTATGAGCGCGGTGATCTGCTGACGCTTGTCTGCCACGGCAGTCTGGCCAGCCGGAAATGATCAGCGTCACCCAGTCAGCTCAGGAAACATAGACGGTGAACGTGATTCCCCAGCATGTCGGTGCCACTTGCACACAATGCGATGCCAGCACGCTAAAACAGCTGCCTTGCTTCATTGATGTCAGATATTGACAGCCACTCTTTCGTAGCGCCCGTTCCCCGCCGCGCTTGTAGTCGCTGATCCAGCGACTGACGCTTTGTCTTCCTGCATGCAACCGACCTGCGATCTCGGTTTGGCTCAACTCACCATTCCGGAAAAGACGAAGTGCCTCCATGCAGCCCTTCTCCTGTGGATTGAAGTTCTTTCACTCCTGCCGGGTTGCCCTTGAAGGCTTCAATTCATCTTGGCGGAAAGAGTGTCGCATTATTAGGCGCCGCTCAATACCTTCAGAAAACTCACAGTCGCCCTACTTCGAGTTTGTCACATGTTTCTCGGATTATGGTGGTCTTCATCCATTGCAAGTGATTGCATGTAAAAGCCCAGATCGCGGACAAATCAGATCAATGGATAGCGAAGAGGATTCAAGCAACTCTGGTTGATTTTGATCAATTCGGGTTGATATAATTCGTCTTCTGGCAGGTCAAGCATGGAGTTTAGTCAAGAAAGAACTGACGCCCACCACATCAGCCACTCGGCGATCTCTCATTCGGAGACGCCACCCTTGATTGTGGAATGCCATCCCGGCAAAATCCTCGCCAAGCACTCTGACGCGTTAGTTTTTTCCGCGTTCCATTATGACTGTATCCCGACGGGCAACTCTGTTCTCAGGGCCAACCGCTATGATGCAGTCGCTCGCAGTCTACTCACTGACGTGACTTCCGTCGTAGTCTCTGTCATTGATGAGGCAGCTTTCACTGAACGAGAATACGCAGCGCCGTTTCCCCGAGGTTTACATGGCGAGAATCCTTCTAACTTTCACAGGTTTTCACGATCCATATTCAAAAGGACTGATCGGCGAGGAAGAGCAACCCGGGCCGATCATTACTCTTGCTCGCGAGATGCAATTCGACCGAGCCATACTTTTCTCGACGCCGAGCACATCGACCCATTCAGTCGGCACAAGAGATGCACTCGGCCAAGTCAGTCCCGAAACTGCGATCGAGATTTACGATTTCCCACTTATTGATCCGACAGACTATGAGGCGATCCGACAGGCACTCCAGTCCTGGATAACTAAAAGGGGTGGATGTGGTTCAGAGGATGAGTTCTTTGTTTCCATCGCGTCCGGAACACCGCAGATGCACGTCACATGGCTTACCTTAGTTGCCAGTGGCGAGTTGCCGGCAAAGATCCTTAATACCAGGCCGCCGAGATATGTGACAAAGGACAAACCTCTCATATCAGAAGTCGAGGTATTTCCGCAGCCGTTCCCTCTCGCGAGAACATCTGTAGGCCGCACTGATATGGATCGGATAACTGCACGTGCACCATTGGGAAGATCTTTTCCGCTTGCCGCGAGAAAAGAGCCTGGACCAGATGAAGGCGTGCCACACCGTGTTGGCGGAACGTTTACCCAACTGACTCAACCTGACGTTGGCAAGGCTGCGCAGGTTGTCGGGATTATTGGTGAGCACCCTGAATTCTTGAAGATTCTTCAGAAAGCCAGTCTACTGGCACCAACGCGCTACCCTGTCTTAATTCTTGGCGAAACTGGAACAGGTAAAGAATTACTTGCTCGCTTCATCCACCATCTTAGCGGCCGATCAGCGGACACCTTCGTGCCACTCAACTGTGCTGCAATTCCAAAGGATCTCGTCGAGAGCACCCTTTTTGGCCACAAGAAAGGTTCATTCACTGGTGCCCATGAAGATCGAAAAGGCAAGTTCGATGCGGCTGACAAAGGCACGCTATTCCTGGACGAGCTCGGAGAGCTACCGATAGAGGTTCAACCTAAATTGCTACGAGTTCTGCAGGATGGCGTAGTCGAACCGATCGGAGAAGCGAAAGGACACAAAGTAAATGTCCGCATCATCGCCGCCACCAACGCAAACATTGATAAAGCCATCAAAACAGGAAGACTCCGCGAAGATCTTTTCTACCGTTTGAAGGTAGGCATCTGTCATCTCCCCGCGTTGCGTGAGCGCCGAAGCGACATTCAGAAGATCGCGTTGTACGTCCTCGAACGCGTAAACGCCAGCGTGCGCCATCCGAAACGGTTTTCCCGCGAGGCGCTTGCGTGGTTGATGGGCCGCCAATGGAGTGGTAACATCCGTGACCTTGAAAACACAATCGAGGGTGCCGCCATTCTGACCGCCGGCCCGGAAATCGGTGTCCCCCAGCTAGAGATGGCAGGCGGCGACTCCGTTTTCGGAAAAGCCAACGCTTCGCTTCCGGAGCCGGCGGAGGGCTTTTCTATGCCGGAGTTTTTGGGTGATGCAAGAAGACGTTTGGTGACCCGGGCTCTGGAAATCACCGGAGGCAAGCAGAATCTCGCAGCCAAGCTGCTCGGTATTACGCCACAGGCTCTAAATAAACACCTCAATGCTGTCGAATAACCCCCCCCAGTATCTCGGAACAACCGGCACAGCCGATCAACTCCGGTTACGCTGGAATAAACCAATGTTGATTCGAGTTCCAATCATGACAGCCGATGCTTTTATTTTTCAATCACATGGGATTGGCATGATTCATGCATTGGTGGGGTTGGCCCAGGGAGGGGCCGCCGGTGTACAAGAATTCGGCTCGGTTCCACTCACGACTATATGCGGGCGGTTTCATAGGGTTCCATCGACCGTCAAATGGTCCCCGTTCCGTGCGAATCGAAAAGGCGCTTCTGCCCAAAAAGCTTCGAAAGCGCAGTGCAAGGTTGGACGGCTGAGGAGGTATTTATGGCCAGGAGCACATTTGCACCAGATTGCGAAATCGACTGGGTCCAACGCGACCGAAGGATAATCGAAGGCCTGGACCATCTCGGGATCGAATTGGTATCAGTCAATCTTTATCAAGCGATGTTGCCCGGGCTGACCAACGTCACGGAGCGCGCTCGCTACTATGCGTTTTACCCATGGACTGTTCACCGCTACGCTCAGGATGGACCGAGTGTTCGATCGAAAGCGGCCTGGAGGAACTGGTTCCGCTCGCTTGACTTCACGTATGCCGTCGCGTGTATGGCTTATGAGAAAGCCCTTGGGCAAGACCTAAGAAGCGCGGTTGTTGGGGCAGATCGGGCAGGCAAACTCATCAAAGACGAACTTCCCTCGGCCAAGATCGACTTACGCGGTCCTTCCGCGGTGGAGGAATCGGGGAACGTGCCCCAATCGGGCGCCTACTTCAAGAATCCGGAGGGTGGCTTTGGGCAGTATTATCGAGGACCGCTTCGCGAGCTTGGAGTAATCCGCGAACATGAAGGATCCGCATGGCCCGATGTACAACTATCCAACTACGCGGGGAAGCGAATAGCTGAAACGATCGACAAGAAGAAAGCATTCGACGAATTGAAGTCCTTGGCGATTGAGGGAAGCGCACAGCTCAGCGAACTCAGCCGAATCGGGAAGGTAATTCACCCCTCTGCTATTGAACCGGACTCCGAAGAAGCAATCCTTCTTCGACAACTCATATTCGGCGTGGATTCGACTCTTTGCCAAGGGCAGGATCCTAAGCATATCCAGTGGCGGCGAGATTCATTGCTGCTCATGCTGCATTACATTCGAGAGGCCGGCGTCGTCGAGGATCCGATTGCTTACGAGTTCCGATGAGACAGCAGCGTCAGTCCGAATTCACATCAGCGGCGAAGAGAACATGGACGGCGGGATCGATTGGCTTCATCTCTACTTCCGCGACACTCGCTACACGGTGACAAGCACGGACTGCCGTGTTGAAACCCAACTGACTGCGGATGTGAAGGCTGGCGACTCCAGCTTGCCTGTTCGGAGCACAGCCAGTTTCGCAGCGACTGATGGAGTCTGGATCGAGCGGACAGGATCGAATGAAGAGCAGACCAGAGTGTCAGGTGTCTCAGGGAGTTCGCTCACTGTCAACGTGTCTATGAACCACGCCGATGCGTACCTCGGGGTCTTCTGGAATAACAAGCGGAGGCGCATCAACGCGACCTACCCTTACGCGGAGGTTGTCTTCTCCGGCACGCCGGTCGCGGGCGACGTGGTGTCGTTTTCGATTGGCGGGACAACAGTCAATCACGCCATCGGGTACCTGCGTGCTCCCATGCTGTTTCGCGATCTGGCGATCGCGCGCGCTGACGGCAGCCTGCGCAGTTTGCTGGCGCGTCTGGGCCGCATTGACGTGTTGGTGATTGACGATTGGGCGATGGCTCCG
>Ga0209697_10007136_pt1 | contig 13192 bp, 12 predicted proteins | sample AliMusrvi5mmetaG_FD_184115 | JGI IMG/M metagenome (GOLD analysis project Ga0209697, IMG submission 184115) | Freshwater lake bacterial and archeal communities from Alinen Mustajarvi, Finland, to study Microbial Dark Matter (Phase II) - Alinen... | ecosystem: Environmental > Aquatic > Freshwater...
GTGGTTCGGTCCGAGCACCTGCACGAAGTTCACGTTAGTGCCTTTCGGGGCGAAGTGCGGGTGACGGCGGATTTCCGGACCGAGCTGCTGAACCATGGCACGGTTGGCGTCGGGCACAAACAGCACTGCGTGCGGCACCCCCGTATTGATCGAATGAAGCGGCTGACCTCCCACGGAGAACGGCACCTGTAGATTAACCCGCAAATCCTTTGGCTGAGTTAGGCTGACTGTGACCCGCTCGCCCTGAAATCCGACGGCGATGACGCCCGCTTCGGTCTCGAAAGTGAAACCTGCGTTAACGCCGGTGAGCTTTTGCACGAACCGCGCGAAACAACGCGCGCCGTTGCCGCACATCTCGCCGGTGCTACCATCGCTGTTGTAGAACTGCCAGGCCCAATCCGCTTTGCCCCCACCCGACGGCACCAGCAGCATGACGCCATCCGCCCCCACTCCGCGGTGCCGATCGCATAGCCGCACCACCTGTTCGCGAGAAAGCTTGACCGTTCGTGCCCGGTTATCGATGAGCACAAAGTCATTCCCCGCGCCGTTCATCTTGGTGAAATCCAGAACCATCGGGGTAAAGAGTAATGTGACGCGGGGCGGGTGTCGAGTGGCGAGTGACCTCGTCGTTACCGCTACAATTACGATTTGACGGCGCTGCGCATGCGGCTACGCTCGCGGGCATGAAACTGGATAGGAGAGACTTTCTGAAACTCGGGGCGGCAGCCTCGGTTGGAACCCTGGTGGGCGCGGTGCCGGCACACGGCTCGGAGACGGCCGGTGGCGGCAAACCCAAATTGATTTGGGGCAACCTGCTGCACCTGGGCACAAATATGTGGTGCGATTGGGATGCGCCGGAACTCAAAGGGGACGACTCCGTTTACCGGCCCGAACTCCGTTTCGACCGCAGCCTCTGGGATGAACTTCTCAAGAAGATGCAGCAGGCGGGGATGAACCTGGTGGTGATTGACCTGGGTGACGGAGTAAAATACGAGAGCCACCCGGAGATTGCGGTCAAGGGCGCCTGGAGCACCGCCGAACTGCGTAAGGAGTTGCAAACGATGCGGTCGCTCGGCCTGGAGCCGATCCCGAAATTGAATTTCTCCACTACGCATGACGCGTGGCTGGGCAAGTACGCACGCTGCGTCTCGACCGAGACCTATTATGCTGTCTGCCGCGACCTGGTCGCCGAGGTCATCCGCTTATTCGACCGGCCCAGGTTCTTCCACCTGGGCATGGACGAGGAGGATTACGGGAACCAGAAGTACTACGAGCATGTCGTCATCCGCCAATATGAAGCGTGGTGGCACGACTTCCTGTTCCTGGTCAAGGAGGTCGAGAAGGGTGGCGCGCGGCCGTGGATCTGGTCGGATTATGTCTGGCATCACCCGGAGCTGTTCTACCGGAAGATGCCAAAGTCCGTGGTGCAGAGTAACTGGTATTACGACGCGAAGATCGACCCGGCGGACACACGGGCCAAGGCGTTTCGGGAACTGGATCAGCACGGGTATGACCAGATCCCAACGGGGAGTAACTATTACAACGCGACCAATTTCGAACTGCTCGCCGCAGAGTGCCACCGAACCCTCGGCGCGGGGCATTTGATGGGTTTCCTGCAAACGCCCTGGAAAGCGACGCTGGAGAAGCACCGCCAGCGTCATATCGAAGCGATCGAGCAAGTGGCAAGGGCGATCCAAGTGGCGAAGGCCGGCGGCTAAACCGCCAACATGCTGTTGCTCCGGTCCCGAGAGTGTGGCATAACGGGGCGAATTACTGACAAGCAAGAACGTACAAATAACCTATGAACATAAAGAACGAGCCTCTGGTTGAGCGGTTGGCGGTCTGCAGTTGGTCGTTGCAGCCGACAAGCCCACAGGATCTTATCACTAAACTCCAAGCGACGGGCATCCGCCGCGTCCAACTCGCGCTGGATCCACTACGGGATAATCCCGCTGTTTGGGGAGCGACGCCAGAGTTGTTCCATCAGAACGGTCTCACGGTAGTCTCGGGCATGTTCGGTTGCGTCGGGGAGGATTACTCGACACTGGACGCGATTCGTGTCACGGGCGGCATTGCGCCCGACACGACGTGGGGGCAGAACTGGACCAATATCCAGGCTACCGCCACACTGGCGCAGCGGCTCGGGCTGAAACTTGTCACGTTCCATGCGGGCTTCATGCCGCACGACGAGAACGACCCGAACTTCGCTAAGATGCTGCGGCGGCTGGCCGAGACGGCCGATGTCTTCAAGGCCGTGAACATTTCGCTGGGCCTGGAAACGGGCCAAGAGACCGCCCCGGTGCTGGCGCAGCTCTTGCAGAAGCTCAAGCGTACGAACGTGGGAGTTAACTTCGACCCCGCTAACATGATTCTCTATGACAAGGGTGATCCCATCGCCGCGTTGCGCACGCTGGGACCGTCGATTCGCGCTGTGCATATCAAGGACGCGCGACGGACAAAGGTGCCAGGAACCTGGGGCGAGGAAGTCACGGTCGGCACCGGCGAGGTGGATTGGAAGGCCTTCTTTGCGACGCTGCGGGAACTGAATTACACCGGTGACTTTGTCATCGAACGCGAAGCCGGCAGCCAGCGGGTGGCGGATATCCGGACAGCGAAAGACGTAGTGGCAAAGATGTAAGTGTGTGCTGAAACAGATTAAGACGTATATGAAATCCAAGCAAACGAATCGGAAGGTGAATGTCGCAGTGGTGGGGCTGGGCTTTATGGGTGTGACGCATATCACGACCTACCAGAAGCTTAAGGCAGCAAAAATCGTGGCGGTATGCGACTCGGTTCGCCTACCGGTCAATGGAATCTTGCCGGGAGTGACGGGCAACATCACCGGCTCGGGGGCCATCGACCTGGGCCGAGACGTGAAGGTCTATCGCGTCCTGGACGAAGTGCTGGCTGACCCGCAGGTCGAGCTGGTGGACCTCTGTGTGCCGACAGTGTTGCATCCGGAGCAAGCCATTGCGGCGCTCAAGGCAGGCAAGCATGTGCTTTGCGAGAAGCCACTGGCGCTCAGCTCTGCGCAGGCGCGTCAGATTGTGAAAGCGGCACAGACGGCGTCCGGATTCTTCATGCCGGCCATGTGCATGCGGTTTTGGCCGGGCTGGTCATTCCTGAAGCAGGTGGTGTCAGATTTTCCTTACGGCAAAGTGCAGGCAGCGAGCTTTCGCCGCGTGTCGCCTACACCGGGCTGGAGCAAGGCCACGTATAGCAGCGGGAAACTGTCGGGCGGCGCCCTGTTGGACATGCATATCCATGACACGGATTTCGTGCAATTCCTGTTTGGCAGGCCGAAGAGCGTCTTTTCAACCGGCGTGACGCGAGGGGGCGACTCGATTGATCACGTGGTGACCCAATATAACTTCCCCGATGGCCCGATCGTCCACGCGGAAGGCACTTGGCTGCTAATGGGGAACTTCAACATGTCCTACACGCTGTTATGCGAACGAGCGACGCTGGACTTTGACCTGGCGCGTGGTGCGGAGGCCTTACGTATCGTTGAGCAAAGCAAGAAGCCGCGTATCATGAAATGCGACGGGCTGGATGGTTACGGCAGCGAAATGAGCTACATGCTGGAAGCGATCCGGAGCGGCAAGGCTCCCCAGGTGGTCACGGCACAGGATGGCCTCAGCGCGGTTGAGATTTGCGAGGCGGAGGCCAAGTCGGTCAGGAGCGGACGGGTAGTTGCGGTACCGGCTGCCTGATGGGCTGGAGAGTAAGTCCGAAGTCCGAAGTTCGAAGTCCGAAGTGAGAAGCCTTTAGCGCTTCATCCGAGCTTGTGATTTCCTGCTTGAGGGGAAGGGAACGGTTTCGGACCTTCGGAACATGATGTAAGGTCGGGCGTAGACGTTCCAAGCTGGCCGTGTTGGTTGTCCCTTTACACGTCGGACTTGATTCCGCAGAGTATGAGAGTGGATGTCGCATCGTTAAGAGATCGCCGGGCAGAGGAAACCCCGTGTCTGCAAGACGCGGGGTTACAGCCTCCGATCGGATTGGACGCCGCGATTGAGCGGTCGCAAAGCTATTTGCTCAGCCAGCAGAAGCCCGAAGGCTACTGGATCGGTGAGTTGATGGTGGATGCCACCCTGCCGGCGGACGTGGTCGCCTATCACCATTGGGATGGCAAAGTGGACCTCCAATGGCAGCGCAAGGCGGTGAATCACATCCTCTCGATGCAATCACCCAACGGTGGTTGGAACATCTACTACGGCGGCCCCTCGGAGGTGAATGCCACCATCAAATGTTACCTGGCCCTAAAACTGGCCGGAGTGCCTGTCACTGATCCTCGAATGCTGCGTGCGCGCGAAACGGCGTTAAACCTCGGGGGCGTGCCACGCATGAACACGTTTTCGAAGCTGTATCTGTCATTATTGGGCCTGTTCCCCTGGGAATATGTGCCAACCATCCCCTGCGAGGTCATCCTGATCGGGAAATGGTTCTACGTGAACTTCAACGAGATGAGTTCCTGGAGCCGCTCCATGCTCGTGCCGCTGGCGATCATCAACCATTTCAAGCCCACCCGCGAGCTGAAGAAGAATATCAATCTCAACGAGCTTTACCCGGAGGGCATTCACGAACGCGATCTGGCGCTGCCGCCCGATCCGGAACGAATCACGTGGCGCAATTTCTTTCTCTGGCTCGACCGAGTGCACAAGTTCGCGGAGTGGTTTGCGCAGAACAACATCCACCCGTTCCGCAAGCGGGCCCTGCGCAAGGCCGAGCAGTGGATGCTGGAGCGGTTCGAAGGATCGGACGGGTTGGCTGCGATCTTCCCGGGCATTCTCTACTCGCTCATCGCGCTCAAGGCCATGGGTTACCCGGACGATCATCCGCAAATCGCGCGGGCAGAGCGCGAGTTGAAGAAGCTTCAACATGAAACCGAACAGAGTGTCCGCATCGAGCCATGCTTATCGCCGGTCTGGGACACCGCCATCGTCGATATCTGCCTGCATGAGTCCGGTCTTCCCGGGGATCACCCGGCACTGACCCGCGCGACGGAGTGGCTCATGACCAAGGAAATCCGGTTCCGCGGGGACTGGCAATACAAGAATCCTGCCAAGGTCGAACCGAGCGGTTGGGTGTTCGAGTTCGAGAACAAGTGGAATCCAGACGTGGACGATACGGCGATGGTGCTGCTCGCGCTACGCAATGTCCCAACGAACGACCGGCAGAAGCGCGACGAGTGTTTCCAGCGCGGCTTGAAATGGATGATGACCTTCCAGTGCAAGGACGGTGGGTGGGCCGCCTTCGATAAGGATTGCACGAAGGGCGTGCTGGAGAAGGTGCCCTTCGCCGACCATAACGCAATGCTCGACCCGGAATGCGCCGACATCACAGCGCGAATTCTGGAATTGCTTGGTTACGAGGGCTGGAGTGTCGAGCACCCGCAAGTCCAGAAGGCGCTGCGCTTCATCCGCGAGCACCAGGAGGAAGACGGGTCCTGGTATGGCCGTTGGGGCGTGAACTATATCTACGGCACGTGGCAAGTGTTGCGTGGCCTGCGCGCCCTGAATCTGAATATGAACGAGCCGTGGCTGACGAAAGCCCGAGACTGGCTGGAAAGCGTGCAGCACGAGGACGGCGGATGGGGCGAACGCTGCAACACCTACGACGACCCGGTCTTCAAAGGTCAGGGTCCGAGCACGGCCTCACAGACAGCATGGGCCGTCATGGGTCTCTGCACGTTTGATGACCCGTTTAGCCCTGCCCTTCGTCGCGGAATCGAGTATCTCGTCCGCACGCAAAACTCCGATGGCTCCTGGACGGAGCACGAGACGACCGGCACGGGGTTCCCGAAGGTTTACTACCTCAAATACGACATGTATCGGAACAGTTGGCCGCTGCTGGCCATGGCGACCTACCGCAAGCTTCTCGGCGCCAAGCCGAATGGGGATGCCGGCGGAGCACCACGCCACTCGCCCGAACGTGTAGGGGCATAAAGCCAGGGCGGGCGTCTTGCCCGTTCTTGGCAATGAGACGCCGATCTCTGTCCCCTACTGCTGCGGTCGGAACTTCATCGTAACGTTGACACCTCCCCCTGCCCCGCCCATGCTCAACGGCGATGGTTGAACAAACGGTTCGGATTATCTCCAACGAGCGCGACACCGATCTTTACTTTCGAGTGGTAGTGCGCGCACCTCAAATTGCGCCCCTGGCGCAACCGGGCCAGTTTGTCCACCTCCGTATCCTGCCGTTGAAGCACGCCCTGCTGCGGCGGCCGTTCAGCATTTTTCAGGTTTCCGGCGATACTTTGTCCATTCTCTACAAGACCATCGGGGAAGGGACGGAAGTGTTATCGCGGATGGGACCAAACGAAGAATTGAATATGATCGGTCCGCTCGGCCACGGGTTCAACGTGCCGAAGCCTGGCGGAGAGGTTCCGCTGCTGGTTGCTGGGGGTTACGGGATGGCAGCCTTCTACATGCTGGCGCAACGGTCGCCGCAGAAAGGCGTAGCGTTCGTCGGTGGGCGACGCCGTGTGGACATTCTCTGTGAAGAGGAATTTCGCTCGCTGGGCTGGGAGGTGCGTGTGACAACCGAGGACGGCAGCTATGGCGAAAATGGCCTGGTGACTCACACACTGTCGGCCGAACTAAGCAAACGCATGCCAGGACGAAAGTTGTTCGCCTGTGGGCCCACGCCGATGTTGAAGGCTGTCGGCAAACTCGCGGCGGAGTTTGATCTGCCAGCGGAGCTTTCGCTGGATGAGCACATGGGTTGTGGGATCGGCGTCTGTCTGGCTTGTGTGGTCCCCATCAAGACCAACGATGGCTGGGAATATCAACGCACATGCACTGAAGGACCCGTGTTCGATTCCCGTCAGGTTGCCTGGGAGGCGGTAAAGTGAATCTATCAGTCAAGATAGGCTCGCTGACGCTGCAAAACCCGGTGACGGTGGCTTCGGGCACATTCGGCTACGGCGTCGAATACTCCCAACTCGTTGATCTAAACCAACTCGGCGCGGTGGTCGTCAAGGGGATCCGGCTTGGGCCTGTCCGCGGCAATCCGACACCGCGCACCGTCGAGGTCACCAGCGGCCTGATCAACGCCATCGGCCTCCAGGGGCCAGGCGTGGATGGTTTTATCCGCAAGTATTGGCCCTTCCTCAAAGAACTAAAGGTACCTACGATCATTAACATCTGGGGCACGACGGTCGAAGAATACGCCGAGGTAGCACGGCGTTTTGACGCCCTGGGGGGTGTCGGGGCCCTCGAGTTGAATGTTTCCTGCCCCAACATCAAGGAAGGCGGCGCCCAATTCGGCACAGATGTAAAGCTGCTCAGTCAGGTGGTAGCCGCGTGCCGGAAGGCGACGAAGCTCCCCTTGATCACGAAGATGAGTCCCAATGTGGTCAGCATTGCGCCTTACGCTCAAGCAGCGGAAGCCGCCGGGAGCGATGCCTTATCCATCATGAACAGCTTCCCCGCCATGGCGATCGACATCGAGACTCGGAAGCCCAGGCTGGCCAATGTCACCGGGGGATTGACGGGACCTTGTATTAAGCCCATTGCTATCAAACTAGTCTGGGAAGCGGCGAAGGCCGTCAAGATCCCGATCATTGGAATGGGGGGTATTCAAACTGCAAGCGACGCCATCGAGTTCTTCCTGGCCGGGGCAACGGCAATCGCCGTCGGCACGGCGAATTTCTACGAGCCGCAGACCGCCTTACAGATCATAGAGGGCCTGCGCCAATACCTGGAAGAGAATAACATCCAGGATATACACGAACTCATCGGCCGGGTGCAGATTGGCAATTAACCCCGCCGGAAGAGCTGTGCTTCGAAAAGGGGATGGCCTGCGCCGCGATTTGGAGACTGCCAGTACGGTGGGAACATTATTAACTTTCTGCCTTGACCGCTGGGTTTACCACCAGTATAAGCATCGTAACTGACGGGATTTAACAACGAACCTTATTGCCTATGACTCTAACGAAGCGCGGCTTAGTTCTTCGCATCAGCGAAGAGACGGGACATGTACAGCAGGAAGTGTTCGAGATCGTCCAGCGGACATTTGATCACATCGTAAAGGCTCTGTCCCACGGGGACAAAGTGGAATTGCGCAACTTTGGAATATTCGAAGTCCGGGTGCGCAAAGCGCGGACTGGTCGCAATCCGAGCGCGCCGGGAATCGAGGTGCCGATTCCTGAGCGGTCGGTGGTTAAATTCAAGGCTGGCAGAGAGATGCGGCTCGGGGTCGGCAAACTCAATCCAAAGCTTTTGGCCAAACCTGGCACTCAGACCCCCAAGGTCTGACTCGGTCGCGTCGGCCATTTTCGCGTACGGTAGCGGTGCCGCGCCGGGTGCTTTTGTTTTGTCTTCTGGTCGGCTGCGGCTTACCATCTCCCTCGAATTATGGATCGTCTTCCCGGCTTTCGTGACTTTTATCCCGAGCCGCTCCCGCAGCCTGATCTGTGGAGCGCGGACGCACGCCAATACATCTTCGACAAGTGGCGCGGGATGGCGAGGCGTTACGGCTTTCGCGAATACGATGGCCCGCCCCTCGAAGCGCTAGAACTCTTCACGGCCAAGAGCGGCGAGGAAATCGTCGGGCAACTCTACAATTTTACCGACAAAGGGGGTCGCGAAGTTTCCCTGCGCCCGGAGATGACCCCTACCCTGGCGCGCATGGTTGTGGCCTATGAGCGGGGTTATAAGAAGCCGTTCAAGTGGTTTGCTTTGCCTCAGCTCTTTCGGTATGAGCGCCAGCAAAAAGGGCGCTTGCGCGAGCACTTCCAGTTTAACGCCGATATTATCGGCGAGAAGGATTCCGCCGCCGATGCGGAGTTGATCGCCCTTCTAATTGATACGCTTCGCTCCCTCGGGTTGACGGAGAAGGATTTCGTCATTCGCTTGAGCAGCCGGAACGCCTGGCAGGATTTCTTCCGGGGGCACAATGGCGACGCCGCGCAGGAATACGCCTTCTACCAGATCGTTGACAAACTAGAACGCGAAACACCGGAGCAGAGCGACGAGAAACTAAAGCGGGCGGGACTTTCGCTCCGTGAGGTGTCGACCTTTATCGAGCAAGGCAAACCCACGGCGGAACTGGAAACAATTCTGCAGAACCTTGCTGCGCGCGGGCTGAGTGATTATGTAAAGATTGACTACCACGTCATCCGGGGGTTGGCGTATTACACGGGAGTGGTCTTCGAGGCCTTCGACCGCAAAGGAGAATTTCGCGCCATCGCGGGCGGTGGCCGTTACGACAACCTCGTTAAGCTTATCAGTGGCGGCAAGGTGGACCTGCCCGCCTTGGGTTTCGGCATGGGGGACGTGGTGCTGCTGGAACTCCTAAAAGCCCGGGCGGTACTGCCTGTCTTCGACGCGGGCCTCGATGCCTTCTGCCTGATCGAGGATGAAGCATTGCGCAGCGAGTCCCTGAGATTAATCCATGACCTGCGGGGGACCGGGTTGGTGGTGGATTATCCGCTGACGGCGGCCAAATCGGATAAGCAGTTCAAGCGCGCGCAGGAACTCAAAGCCAAGCACACTATCAAGCTGGAGCGTAATCCAGATGGAGAAATGCTGGCGAAGGTGAAGAGCCTCAAAACACGCCAGGAGAGCGCAGTCCCAATTGCCGAGGCTGCTGCCCGGCTGCACGAAAGCAAGGGATAATGCCACCTCGGGAGGCCCTTGACCACGAGCACCGGCTGCAATAAAAAAGCGAGGCGGTAGCCTCGCTTGTCAAAGCCCCATTAGGAGCGCCATCTCAGTAGCCAAACCCCGCCAAGTGGGAGAAGCTCCGCCAAGAGCGGCATGATTTCTTGCCGCAACGCGTGAGCCGAATATGCCGCTCCTGGCGGAGCTTAGAACAATCTTTGCCAGCCGGCTGACTACAAACCTGCCACTCCTGACGGAGCTAGCTCGTTTGTTCAGCCGGGCGAGTTTCCGCCGGCGGAGATTTCGGAGCCACCGGCGCAACGCTGGACGGAGCGCGGCTTACCTTTTCCTTGACGAGGGTCGCACCCTTGCCGACGCGGTTGCGCAGATAGGTAAGCTTGGCACGCCGAACAGATCCTTTGCGCTCCACTTCCACCTTGTCCACACGGGGCGAATGCAGAGGGAAAACCCGCTCCACACCTTCGCCATAGCTGATGCGGCGGACGGTGAACATCTCGTTCAACCCGTGACCGCGACGGCCGATGACAAGACCAGCAAAAATCTGTATGCGCTCTTTGTCGCCTTCAACGACTTTCGTATGCACCCGCACGGTATCGCCGACGCAGAAATCCGCAGCGTCTTTGCGATACTGTTCCGATTCAATTTTATCAAGTAATGCCTGATTCATAAAGTGTCCGATTGGAGGGCTGATGTGATGGAGTATTGGAGTATCGGGCCAGATGCCCCTCACTCCACCACTCCATCACTCCATCACTCCGTTTGTTGAAGCAGATCCGGCCGGCGCTCTTGCGTCCGCAGTCGGGCCTGCTCGGCCCGCCACCGGGCGATTTCCGCATGGTTGCCCGACAGCAGGATTTCCGGGACCTTCATCCCGCGAAACTCAGCCGGCCGCGTATATTGCGGATACTCGAGCAGCCCTTGGCTGAACGAATCATCCCGGGCGCTGTCTTCATCACCCAGAACGCCCGGCAGCAACCGCGTGACCGCGTCAATTATCACCATCACCGGCAGCGCGCCGTTCGTAAGAACATAATCGCCGATGGACAGTTCGTCATCTGCCAACTGCTCACGCGCTCGCTCGTCGAACCCTTCGTAGTGCCCGGAGACCATTAGCAAATGTTCCTGCCCCGACAATTCGCTGGCGATGGCCTGACTAAACGGCCGGCCCGACGGGGATAACAAGATCACCCGCGTGCCTTCGCGCGCCAAACTTTCAACTGCTTCAAAGATCGGTTCGGGCTTCAACAACATGCCCGGTCCGCCACCAAAAGGCCGGTCATCAACCGTTTTGTGGCGGTCATGCGCATAATCGCGCAGATTATGGATCGTCAAATCCAACCGCCCCGCTTCCCGCGCCCGCTTGATGATACTCTCGTCGAGTGGCCCCGCGAACATGGCGGGAAACAACGTGAGCACATCTATTTTCATCTTCCCCGTGGAGCCGAGTTAGCTAGTGTAACCGGTTCCCACTGTCCGGAACACAAGCTGCCGCTTGAACTCCAACACCACTTACCGAGCCGGCTTGTCCTCGACAATTTCCAGCGTGCAGCGCAGCCCCTTTCGAGCGCTCCCGGCCAGCAGCAGAGAGCGGATCGCATTAATCGTCATCCCCTGCCGGCCAATAATCTTCCCGACATCCTGCGGATCGAGGCGCAACTCGTAAACCGTCGTGCCCTCGCGCTCTACAGGAGTAATGGCCACCGCCTCAGGCTTCTCCACTAACCCCTTGACGACGTAATCCAGGAAGGCCTGCATAAGCCAGCGTCTCTACCTAAGCCGATGCCACAACAGCCGCAGCTTTGGTTGCCCTCTTGATGAAGCTGGCGACGGTCTCGCTAGGCTGCGCGCCCTTACTGACCCAGTATTTTGCCCGGTCCAGATCCAGCGTGACATTGTCAGACTTCTTCCGCGGCAAATAGGTGCCCAGTTCCTCGATGAACTTCCCATCGCGCGGGCTGCGCCCATCCGCCACGACAATACGGAATGCGGGCTTGTTCTTTGCCCCTACTCGCTTCAAACGAATTTTAACTGCCATAAATCATCATTTTCTTTGGCGCCGGACACTTCCGGGCCGCTCGCCTTCAGGTTTTCCCCGAAAAGAGACGGGAGCCTAGACTCGCCCCGGCCAGTTAGCAAGCCCTGTTTTTAAGGATTTTTCATTGGCTGGTTGGAGCGGTGGGGGGCGCCACTCCGTACGCGGGCAAAAAGGCGAAACCCGCACCAATTCCCCACGATTAAGGCTCGAACACAGCGTGCACGGAGTGACGGGCCGTGTGGGCGTTCGTGAACGTGCCTTGCGCCTAGCGGCAATAAATGGTCTTCTTTTGAAATTACATGCCGTCCCTGACCCGCAAGACCCGCAGAATGAACCGCTCAGATGCCGCAACGCTGGAGCTGCCTCTGGGCTACGCCGCTGCCTCCAAACCAGCCCGCTACCAATCCCTCGCACAGGAGCTGGCCGCCTTCCGCGAATTTGGGGAGGCCACCCGAAAACTGATTACGAGCTTCACGGGCGCCGATGGCCAGGCATGTGAGGTTCCCACCTTCGTCAACGAGTTCTGGACCGCCAGGCAGCGCCAGGCTAATTCACTTCACGAGATTTCCTATCGAGCCTGTTTCAAGCCTCAGTTGCCGCGGTTCTTTATCGAGCGTCTGACGCAGCCGGGGGAAATCGTCTATGACCCGTTCATGGGCCGCGGCACCACAGTCCTGGAGGCCGCTTTGCTGGGGCGCGTCCCCTGCGGCTGCGACATCAATCCGTTGAGCGTGGTTCTGACCCAGCCGCGGCTACGCCCGCCCAGCCTCGAAGAGGTCACCCAGCGGCTTCGGCAAATTGACTTGGCCTCTTGCGACGATTTCCCCGAGGACCTCCTCGTCTTCTTCCACCCAGACACACTCCGCGCGATTGCTTCGCTCAGGAATTACCTGGTCGCCCGGCGGGCGAATAATTCTCTTGACGCTGTGGACGACTGGATTTGCCTGGTCGCGCTGAATCGTCTGACCGGCCATTCTGCGGGATTTTTCTCAGTCTATACTATGCCGCCTAACCAGGCGGTCTCGGTCAAATCACAAAGGAAGATCAACGCCCAAAGGAATCAAACCCCACCGCCCCGCGATATCATCCGGCTCATCGAAAAGAAGACCCGCATTCTGCTGAGCGACTGCGATCCGGCCACCCGCCGGGTCCTGGCCACCGTCGCGCCACGAGCGGTCCTTTTAACCGGGCCCGCCGCGAAAACATCCCAGATTCCGGCCCAGTCCGTCTCGCTGGTAGTCACGTCGCCCCCGTTCCTGAACGTGGTGGACTATGCCACCGACAATTGGCTGCGCTGCTGGTTCCTGGGCATAGAGGCCAAGTCCGTGCAGCTCACCGTTCCAAGAAAGCTCGACGCCTGGCAGGCGGTAATGACGGAGGTCTTCCACGAACTGTATCGCGTTCTTAAGCCGGGCGGCCATGTCGCGTTCGAGGTGGGGGAGGTCCATGCTGGAAAGACCAAGCTCGAAGAAACTGTCCTGCCGTGTGGCGTCGCCGCCGGACTGAAACCGGTGCTGGTGCTGATCAA
>Ga0209697_10007137_pt1 | contig 13191 bp, 6 predicted proteins | sample AliMusrvi5mmetaG_FD_184115 | JGI IMG/M metagenome (GOLD analysis project Ga0209697, IMG submission 184115) | Freshwater lake bacterial and archeal communities from Alinen Mustajarvi, Finland, to study Microbial Dark Matter (Phase II) - Alinen... | ecosystem: Environmental > Aquatic > Freshwater...
GGGTTGAGTTTCGCCGAAAGCCTGAGCATTGACCCTTGAAGCACTGATGCCTTTCGCAGTCATGTAATCCAAAACTGATTTGCCACGTTTTTCTGAAAGTTTCATGTTGTAGCTAGCAGGACCTCTGCTATCGGTATGTGATTTCATCTGAAGATTAACAGAAGGATTTTCAAGCATGTCTTTTGCCAGACGATCCAGTTCGGCTTTAGCTTCAGGTGTCAGGTTCCATTTATCGAAACCAAAGTATACCTTAAAAACTTCGCCAACACAAGCCGGAATCACATGTTTCGGTGGTGCTGGAGGTGTTGGTTTTGGTTCTGGTTTTGGCTCTGGTTTTGGCTGTGGCTTTGGTGCTTCTACAACAGGTGCCGGTTTAACGGGTTTCTTACCAAGTTTAATGATCAAACCTGCATGTGTGTAAAGGTACTGCTCACGAATCTGGCCCCTAAGATAACCTGTTGAGGAAACAGGACCACCCTGAAGAGAACCGTCCAATGTATTAGTATTGACCCAACTCCATTGCGTACCAATGTCCAATTTAACATTATCAGACAAACGGAAGGCAAAGCCAGTTCCGATTGGAACAGTCCAAGACCTCCAAGGTCCTTGTACAGTAGCCTTTGCAGGCAAAGAAGCATCCATTGGAGTAAACTCCATGTTATTTACATGTGTAAAACCTGCCCCTAATTTCGTGTACCAATATACTTTTCTGTCCAGCTTATTCTTGGACAAAAGGTTACTCATGTTCCAGACAGTATTCAGATCAAGCTCGCTAATTCCGGTTTTAAAAGCTGAATTTCCGAACCCTGCCTTTGGAGTTCCAGTCAGCGTGGTACCATTATAGGCACCTTCCAGGGCGAAAACACTGGTAAAATTCTTTCTGACAAACAGTCCGTAACCAAAATCCATATCACTATTGAATTGGTTAAAATGACTGAGAAAAGAGCTTTTGTTCATGATGGAAGAACCTGCAAAATTTGCAACGCCTCCATTCACACCGATTTCCCAGCTCTTAAACTGCGATTTTTCGCTCTTGTCCTGAGCAAAAGTAAGCGTAAAACCTGCTAACAGGCATACGATGACTAAGCTTAGTTTTTTCATAATCGTTTATTTAAATTTATATAGGTATTGAATATCTTAACTTTCCTATTTAGATTCTACAAATTAACAAAAGTTTAAAAAGAAAACCAACTTTTTTTTTAGTTATTTTACAATATTTTAACAAACTGGATGATACAGAAAAAAATAAGTTGAATTCGTGCTAATTGGTTTTATATCTGCGCTATAATAGATCTTATCTGGTAATGTTTTTAAAACGGAAAAACCAGAATAATGTTACATAAATACAGCATGAATAAGGATCCTGAGTAAAAGGGCATAGATTGTCCCTTCATTACCAAATAGAACAGTCAAGGTTAATAATTGTTTAGAAGCAATGGCAAAGAAAAATAAAAAAACAAAATAAATACAGAATTCACCATGAATTCATTCTATATTTCAGCATTTAAAGGGAGCACCGTTCAGCTTACCCCGGATGAGTCGAAGCACTGCATCAAAGTTTTAAGGCTAAAAAAAGGAGATCGGGTGCAATTGATGAATGGGTTGGGATCCATTTTTGAGGCAGTCATTGGGATCCCTGATCCTAAGGCCTGCATACTGGATATTGTCAAGGAGGAGCAGTTTCCAAATCTTCGTTCCTACCAACTCACCATTGCCATTGCCCCCACCAAAAACATGGATCGATTTGAGTGGTTTGTGGAGAAGGCAACGGAAATCGGGATAGACAACATCCTGCCAATACTATGCAAACACTCTGAAAGAAAGGAACTTAAACTGGACAGACTTGAAAAGATATTGGTTTCCGCAATGAAACAGTCGGGGCAAACTTATCTTCCCGAACTATCCAGGCTAACACCCTTCGCCGAGGTGGTCTCCCGGCCTTTTGAAGGAGACAAACTGATCGCTCATTGTGTTGCTGGAGAGAAACATTCGCTGAAAAATGTGGTTTCTCCCGGAAAGAATGTTCTGTTACTCATTGGACCGGAGGGGGATTTCGATCCTTCGGAGATCAAACTTGCCCTCGAAAAGGGATTTCTGCCTGTCTCGCTCGGTGAATCGAGATTGCGCACCGAAACTGCCGGAATTGTGGGTTGTCATACGGTATTCCTTGTGAATGAAGGAGAATAAGGAGGCATGTAAATCCGGTAATCGTCCAAAAAAAAGCCTCCTAAAAAATCAGAAGGCTTTTTTTGGACGATTGACAAGAAGAATTAAAGATCGCCTTTTTCAAGCATCAGTGTCTTGGTAGGTGCATCGCATACGGAGGCAGGACCCCAGTACTGAATGGGTCCCGGATAAACGTAAGAGGTATGGAGCGCCCAGTCTCCGCGGTGTGCGGCAAAAGCCCTGAAAGGAGCAGCCTCCAGGTTCACGAGTGCCTTCTGGATGACAGGCTTCATCAATCCGTGACGGCGTTCCATATTCATCATCATGGTAATTGGAACACCGGCTGCCACCCATTGATCTGAAGGGGCGGTAGTATTCTGCACAGAGGCCATGTAGCCTGACTTGCCATCAGCCACAAGTAGGGCAGCGGTTTGTCCGAGTGAATAGCAATAATCTGCATCAAAATTTGAGGGTGCTGCACAGCGACCTTCGTATCCGAAAAAGTGGTTCAAAGCTGAGAATTTCACCTTGGTATCTCCTTGTTTTTTCAATACAGAAAGGCGTTTTTCGACCATTTCTATCAGTAACCTTTCGGTTTCGATTCTGGAAACCTGTACGTTTCCGTGAGGATCTCTGTCCAGTGTGAGCTGCTTGGCAATTCCTTTCGGCAATGATTTAAATACTTTTGAGGTATCACTGGCGAGGTGGCTAATTACATAGTCTCTTTTTTCGTCATCGGTAACCTGTGCATTGAAAGCCTCTGCTGTGGAATGACCTTCGGCCAGCAGTTCGTTTAACTCGGCAATCAGGGTTTTCATCTCTGGGATGAATTCGATCAGACCTTCAGGTATCAGTGCTACTCCGAAATTTTCCTTGTTGGCAGCCCTGTTGATGATAACCTGTACCAGGTCATCCACGATTTGCTGCAAGGTTTGTTCTTTTGCCGCAACCTCTTCTGAGATGAGGCAGACGTTCGGTTGGGTCTGAAGCGCACATTCCAGCCCAATGTGGGAGGCTGAACGGCCCATCAGTTTGATGAAGTGCCAGTATTTCTTGGCAGAATTGGCATCCCTCATGATGTTTCCGATGAGCTCAGAATAGACCTTGCAAGCCGTATCAAAACCGAAGGAGGTTTCGATCAGTTTATTCTTCAAATCGCCATCTATGGTTTTCGGACAGCCAATTACCTGAACACCACTTTTTTTCTGCAGGTAGTATTCGGCCAATACACAGGCATTGGTATTGGAATCGTCTCCACCGATGATGATGATGGCATTGATAGCTAATTTTTTGCAGATTTCCAATCCTTTGTCGTATTGCTCCTCTTCCTCGAGTTTTGTACGACCGGACCCGATGATATCGAACCCACCGGTATTTCTGTATTCATCGATGATATCCGCTGTAAGTTCCTGGTATTTGTGGGAAACAAGACCGCTCGGTCCACCAAGGAAACCATATAACTTGTTGTTTTTGTTCAGCTTCTTAAGACCGTCAAAAAGGCCTGAGATGACGTTGTGACCTCCCGGGGCCTGTCCGCCGGATAAAATGACGCCAACATTCATTACCGGGAACACCATCTCTGCATCGCTGGCTTCAAAGGTAACAAGAGGCATGCCATAGGTATTCGGAAAGATTCGTTTAATATCTTCCTGGTCTGCAACTGATTCAGTATTTTCACCTGAAACTATTTTTACGTTTCCCTGCAAAGCTTTCGGCATCTTAGGCGCGTACTTTGCCCTTTCAATTTGTAAGGCACTCTTGGTCATATTCTAAAAAATGTCGAGTTGATACTGTTTGTACAAAAATAGCACTACCCTATCCAAAACGGCATACAATTCCACCTAAAAACTGTGAAATTTGACAATCTTTTAATATTACCCCGCCTAATGATTTATTTTTTATCCTCCTTCGTTCCTGAGTTTTTGGCATGGGCCCTACCGGCTGACTTAAGGGCCTGTTGCAGAAGATACTCGATCTGGCCGTTGACACTGCGAAATTCGTCGGCAGCCCAGCGTTCCAGGGAATCATATACCTCCTGCTGTACCCTCAAAACGAATGATTTCTTTTTACTCATTCCGGAGTAGCTAATAAATGGTTCCAGCGTTTATGACCGGACGTGCCGACTCGTCTGCACAGAGCACAACCAGAAGATTGCTTACCATAGAGGCCTTCTTCTCATCGTCCAGTTCAATGATATGCTTATCCTTCAGCTCATCAAGGGCCAATTTGACCATACCAACAGCACCCTCTACAATCTTCTGACGGGCAGCGATGATTGCCGTGGCCTGCTGGCGACGAAGCATAGCTCCAGCAATCTCGGGTGCATAGGAAAGATTGGAGATCCTGGCTTCGATCACCTCGATGCCTACCAGTGCCAGACGCTCCTTTACCTCAGTTGCCAGTGCAGTATTGATTTCATCGATCCCCGAGCGAAGGCAAATAATCTCGGGACCTCCATCCTGTTCAATGTTGTCGTAGGGATAGGTATGCGCCAACTTCCGCAAGGCAGATTCAGTCTGAATCTTGATAAATTTCTGGTAGGACTCTTCGAATTTTGTCTTTTTCATACCGGATTTCGGATCTACCTCTTCGAGGGTTTCAATGTCGAAAACGGCTTTGTAGGTATCGACTACTTTCCAAACAACGATGGCACTGATCAGGATGGGATTGCCCTGCTGATCGTTTACTTTTATTACATCCGACTCCAGATTCCGGATTCGGAGGGATACCCGCTTCTTTACATAAAACGGGTTAAGCCAGAAGAAACCGTTGCCTTTGACCGTCCCGCAATACTTTCCGAAGAATACCAGCACTTTCGTCTGGTTTGGTTGAACAATGAAGAGGCCTGTCAACCAGATTACCCCGATCATTGAGATCAGAACAAAGATTGGGATTGCCCAAATCTCGGCATAAAAAAAGAGACAAACTGGTGCCAGTATCAACAAGATACCAACCAGCAACTGAAAGAAACCATTGTTTCTGAGCTGTATTTCCTTTTCCATTTTAATAATATTTAAATGATATCACAATAATATCATAATATTTTTATTATTCCAAATTTTTCCTCCTGTTTTTTATCCAGAAGCCTTTCCAAATTTCAGCTTGGATATTTTTCAATTTGCGAAGAAAACATTCGTAAATTTGCAGGTTTGCAATTAAGTTCAACTTAATCGTTTTTTATGACGGAAAATCTTAAAAATCAATATATTGAAATAAAGGGGGCGAAAGTTCACAACCTTAAAAATATAGACATCAGGATTCCAAGGAACAAATTTGTTGTAATCACGGGACTTTCGGGATCGGGAAAATCGTCGCTGGCCTTTGACACACTTTATGCCGAAGGACAAAGAAGGTATGTCGAATCGCTCTCCTCTTACGCCAGGCAGTTTTTGGGGCGGATGGACAAGCCGGAAGTGGATTATATCAAGGGAATCCCGCCAGCAATTGCCATCGAGCAGAAGGTCAACACACGTAATCCAAGGTCGACGGTAGGTACTTCCACGGAAATTTATGATTACATCAAATTACTGTATGCCCGAACAGGCAAGACCTATTCGCCTGTTTCGGGGCAGGAAGTATTGCGGCACGAGGTGGTTGATGTAGTAAATTACCTGACCGCCTTTCCGGTTGGAACCAAAATTACCATCGTGGCACCCTTGCATATCCGTGAGGGTAAAACATTGCAAAGTGAGGCAGAACTGTTGCTGCAGCAAGGGTTTACCCGACTTGAAATTGATGGGGAGATCGTGAAGATAAGTGATCTTGGTCCATACAAAAAGAAGCCAAAAGAGATTAACGTACTGATTGATAGGATGCCTGTTTCTTTGGATGAAGATTTCTCCTCCAGAATCGCTGACTCCATTCAAACTGCTTTCTTTGAAGGGAAGGGAGATTGTCTTACGAGGGTTGAGCAGGACCAGTATACTGATACCAAAAAATTCTCAAACCGCTTTGAAGCAGATGGGATTACCTTCGAAGAGCCCACCTTACATTTGTTCAGTTTCAACAACCCAATTGGTGCTTGTCCGGTCTGTGAAGGATATGGAAAGACCATCGGTATCGATGAGGATCTGGTGGTACCCAACAAATCACTCTCTGTATTCAGCGATGCCATCGTATGCTGGAAAGGTGAAAAAATGGGTGAATGGAAAGATCAGCTCATCAAACAGTCTGCCAAATTTGATTTTCCGATTCACAAACCCTATTACGATCTTTCGCCCCAGCAAAAAAGGGTACTTTGGACAGGAAATAGCCATTTTGAAGGATTGAACGATTTCTTCCGGCAACTGGAAGAGCAGAGTTACAAGATACAGTACCGGGTGATGTTGTCACGGTATCGTGGAAAAACCATTTGCCCCGCCTGTGAAGGGACAAGGCTCAAGAAGGAGGCCTCCTACGTCAAGGTTGGCGGAAAATCGGTGACCGAGCTGGTGAACCTCCCGGTTACGGAACTAAAAAAATTCTTCCAGGAGCTGACTCTATCGGAGAATGATCAGATTGTGGCGGAGCGGCTCTTGATTGAAATACACAACAGGATTGAATTTTTGTGTGATGTGGGACTTGGATACCTGACCCTGAACCGGCTCTCCGCTACCCTATCCGGGGGAGAATCGCAGCGCATTAATCTCGCCACTTCGCTGGGTAGTAGTCTGGTAGGGTCGATGTACATTCTGGATGAGCCATCCATTGGTTTACACCCAAGAGATACAGGCAGGTTGATCAAAGTCCTTAGAAAGTTGCAACAACTTGGAAACAGCGTAATTGTGGTAGAACATGACGAAGAGCTTATTCGTGCTGCAGACTATCTGATTGATATTGGTCCCCTGGCGGGACAGCATGGCGGAGAGGTGGTTTTCGAGGGTACACAGGACAAGCTGGTCCTGAACAAAATCAGTCAGACTGCACGGTATCTCACGGGAGCTGAAAAGATTCCGGTACCCTCCCATCGCAGAAAATGGAATAATTTCATTGAAATTACAGGAGCACGGGAGAATAACCTGAAAGGATTTGATGTAAAATTCCCGCTCAATACCCTGACCGTTGTGACCGGGGTGAGCGGATCCGGAAAATCATCCCTGATCAAACGAATTCTTTATCCTGCCCTGATAAAATATTACGGTGGCTATGGCGAAAAGACAGGAGATCATAGCAATTTAACAGGAGATTTGGGCCGAATCAGTGCGGTTGAATTTGTCGACCAAAATCCGATTGGCAAATCATCGCGGTCGAATCCGGTAACCTACCTGAAGATCTACGATGAAATCAGAAAATTGTATGCCGAACAGCCTGCCGCGAAAGTAAACGGCTTTACCCCATCCCACTTCTCCTTCAACATCGATGGCGGAAGATGTGAAACCTGCCAGGGGGAGGGTGAGATCAAGGTGGAGATGCAGTTTATGGCCGACATCCTGCTGACTTGTGAAAGCTGCGGGGGAAAAAGGTTCAAATCTGATGTGCTCGATGTCAGGTACAGATCCAAAAATATTTATGATCTGCTGGAATTAACCGTGGATGAGGCCATTGATTTTTTCAGCGACAAAACTTCAGACAAAAGGATCGCAAAGAAGTTACAACCCTTGCAGGATGTAGGTTTGGGTTATGTTCACCTTGGACAATCTTCCAGCACGCTGTCGGGTGGAGAGAGTCAGCGGGTCAAGCTCGCCTCATTTTTGGCCAAGGAAAAAGAGGGAGCTACCCTGTTTATCTTTGATGAACCTACCACAGGTCTTCACTTCCACGATATCCATAAATTGCTTGATTCGATGAATGCCCTGATCTCCAGGGGACATTCCATCCTGGTCATTGAGCACAATCCTGAAGTCATCAAAGTGGCAGACTGGGTCATCGATCTGGGCCCTGAAGGAGGAGAATCGGGCGGATATAAATTGTTTGAAGGTACACCTGAAGGATTGGTAAATTGTCCCGAATCCTTCACTGGCTCCTTTCTTAAAAATCACGATATTATCTGAAAACACTGCGAAAATGGATTCTTCCTGCCCGCTTGTTTAAATAATTTTATCTTTGTCGTACGCTAAAAAGGAAATACTTTCCGAATGGAAAAACTTGACAAATTAAGTCGATTAAAATCCGCCATCAAGTCGGGTAATCAGGAGTTGATTGACCATGCACTGGAGGAGATCAAAACGAAAGGTGATGAGACTTACATTGCTCCCCTCGTGGTATTTCTCCATGAAACAACCGTAAAAGAAGTTAGGGAAAATATTTACGGGATATTTGCAGATCTAAAACATGAAAATTCAGTAGGTCAACTGATTGTCGTGTTAGAGAACGAAAAAAATCTTGACATATTGGAACGCCTTGTTGCGGCTTGCTGGCAGAATGGCTTGAATTACAGCAAGTACCTCTCGTTTTTTGTTCAGCTCATCATTGAGCAGGAGTTTCAGATTGCGTTTGAAGCCTTTACCGTAGTTGAAAACATGTACGGTAAGATCGAATATGATCTGGAGGCTACCTTGCTAGAAAAGATTGAGAAAAGCATACCAGAAGCCGAAGAGCGGAAACAATATTTGCTAAAAGGCCTACTGGAGATTATCCCCAACATTCCACTGGATCAGGATCCGGTTGATTTTTAACCGGAATATTTTTCATGAAACAACCAATACCATTCGTGTTCCATCGTATCATCCACCTTTACAAATTGAAAAAAGGATGGATCATTTTGAGTATGGTTTTGGGAGTTGGTCTGTTTTCCTCCACTACAGTCTTCGCACAAGACCCGCAATTTTCGCAGTTTTACTCAAATCCTCTTTACCTGAACCCTGCCTTTGCAGGTACCAGTCTTGGTCCGCGTATTGTTTCCAATTACCGCAACCAATGGCCCAGCTCCGGAAACACCTTTGTTACCTATAATCTCTCCTACGATAGTTATGTGCTCGGTGTCAAGGGAGCTATTGGTTTTCAGACACTTTATGACAGGGAGATCAACGGGAGCATCAACACGATACAGAGTTCTTTTGTCTACTGTTACCATGTGAAGGTAAACGACCGGCTTTTTTTTACCAGTGCACTTCAGGCGGGATTCATCATGAAACAGTTCAACACCAGAGATCTGATCTTTCCCGGGATGATCAACCAGGAAAATGGAACTATCATAGGAAATTATGCCATCCCGGTCGAAAGCGGAAAGAAAATTTTCCCGGATTTTACCTTCGGAATGGTTGGACAACAGGATCATGTATATTTTGGTTTAGCCGTGAGTCACCTGACTCAACCCGATCAATCGATCGTGGATGGAGACAATCTCGGAAAATTGCCGATGAAATTTACACTGCACGTTGGCGCAAAATCTGAGGAATATGTCAGATCGCTTTTTTCAAAAGGATTTTCCATCTCACCGAATGCCATTTATCAGCAACAAGGGATTTTTAAACAACTGAATCTTGGGATGTACATGGTCACCAATTCATTGACTTTTGGAGCTTGGTTCAGAAATAATTTGTCGGCACGACCGGATGCAGTCATCGGGATGATTGGATATACTACCCCACGATTTCAGATTGGCTATAGTTTCGATTATGTACTTTCCGATATATCCCTTTACAGCATGGGTTCCCACGAGATCTCCCTGATTTTTTACCTCGAAAGAAACAGCCATAAGCGGTTGTACTACAACACCCTTCAGATACCCACCATTTAGGAAAAAAAATCTATCACAGCAGGAAGCGCCAGGAGTTAAGCTTCCTTTACATCATCCTTCAGCAACATTTCCCTACAAACTGAAGGTCGGCTAAAATATCAAAACAACACTTCCCTCCTGTCTGTGAGGTTGACCCATAAAATCGAAAAATTCCAGTATCCAGATATAGGTTCCGGGCTGAGCCATCGTTCCATCCAGCAAGTGGCCGTCCCAACCGAGTATCTGGTTTTTGCATTCGAAGACCACATCGTTCCATCGGCTCAGAATTTTCAAATGGTAACCATGGGCAATTACGCCACCTGCATTCAATTTAAATTCCCTGTCCAAAAGGTTCGTTGCATTGGGAGAAAAGGCATTGGGGGTATAAATCTTTGTCATTGCGATGGATATCTGACCGGAAGTGGTATCCAAACAGCCAAATTCGTTGGCAGCTTCCATAAGTGTTGTAAAGTTTCCCGCTTTGGAGTAGGCATGTACCGGATCTTTTTCAACCGAGGTTGTTCCATCCCCAAAATCCCAAACAAAGTGATCGGCTGCCAGGGATAGGTTTTTAAAGCTGACAGCAGGATTTTCCAGGTAATAAACGCGTTGTGCCACAGAAAATGCAGCTTTGGGGGAGGGATTCACCGTGGCAAAATTTGGTACAAGGAGGGTATCTTTGCAGCCTGTGGCTTCAGAAGCAGCAATCAAAGTCAAGTCATAAGGCTGATCCGCATAAGCGTATACGTGTGATATATTATTGCCACTTTGAAAAGTACCGTCTCCGAAAAGCCACTGGTATAGAACCTTATCAACCAGGTCCCCGGTTTTTGCATTCATTTGAACTGTAAGTGGAGCGCAACCACTGCCGATTGGTGTCAATAACGAGAACAGGGGTTTCCTTTTTAACAATACTGATTTTGAATCACTTGCACAGCCATATTTTGAAATGACCTGCAAGGTTGCTTTTGCTTCCGGCTGGTATTTCAAGTCAAAAATCAGCGGTTTTGAGGAATCACCTGGATTTTGAATCACTTCTCCCGGCAGGAAGCCGGAAAGATCCCAGTGAAAATGATCCCCGATGCCAGCGGATCCAAGATAGAAAATGGAGTGAGATCCCTGAGCCAGACAGGAATTGCCTGAAAAGGAAAAATCGATGGTCGGGACCTGTACCACATTGACCAGTGCTGTTTTTTTGATGGTATTGGTACAGGATTTGTCGGTCATTACCGTTAGCTGAACGTCATAACTACCCAAATTTGTATAGCGATGCAGGGCATTCCCCGTAAGATGTTCCACGACTCCATCCCCCCAATACCACGCAAAATCGATGATATTTGCAAGATGAGACGCCGTGAATCGCAAATCTCCTCCGAGACAAACTACGGAATCCACGGGTGCGAAGTTGAGATCCGGTGGCTCGTTGATGGTCATTTCAACTTTCTGGGGCTGGCATCCGGCTTCATCAAGAAGCAAACTTAGATTCGCACCCAGGAGACCCGAACCCAATTGGGTGTGGACACGGTCTATTCCGACTCCACTGGCGATCGTATCCTGCGCCAATATCCAGGTAAAGCTTGTCTTTGGGAGAACTGCATCACCCAGGTATTTTGCATCTAGTCCATAGCCGAAACAGGTGGAATCGATTTGAATGGCAGCCGAGCTGTTTTTTCTGAATTTCACCAAGAAACTTGTGTCTGTGGCACACGAAAACTGATCGGTCGCTTTAAAGGTGAAAGAATAGGTGCCATATTGGGGAACCGTGGCAGACAATCCCTGAATCAGAACTGCCGGGTCGGCACTGGTTAAAGTATAGATACCCTTATCGGCCGTAATGTCCACAAATGTATTTTTTGTTCCGCACAACAGGGAGTCGATCCTATTCTTTTTCAGAACCGGAAGGCTGGACATACCGACATTGACGGAATCTTTCCCGGTACAACCGTACTTATCCACGATGGAAACCAAAAACTTACCAGGATTGGTCACTGAGATGGATTTGGAAGTTTGCAGGGTGGACCAGAGATAGGAATTGAAATTTCCCGCATCGAGCAAAAGTGATCCTCCTGCACAAAGCATCGGATCAATCGGCAAGGAAGCCTTTGGATGGCTTTCCATCGCATAAATACTATCCTTCAGTTCACAGCCCTCCGAGGTAGTTGCTTTCACCTCATAGTAACCATTTTTACTGACGCTGATTGTTTGGGTGGTTTCACCAGTATTCCAGAGAAAACCCGAGAACTGAGATCCTGCATCCAGAATTTTGGTCTCTCCGTTGCACAAAAGCAAAGTATCCCTGACAAAGTGGATGTCACCACCCAGGTCAAGGTGGGTACTCAGGTTAAAACCGACTCCATATCCATAGGATTCCACACCACCGAAGCCATACACATAAGCGATGAATCCCTTGCCAGTTTCCGTGCTGTTCAGGTTGTGGTTTCCCACGGCAATCTGAACCTGCGCATAGGAATACCCGGAATTGGGGAGAGAAACAAAAGGAATCGGATTGCCATCCAATTGAATCTTGCCGGCGGCATTGTCTTGCGCAACAACGTTTACAAATATTTTTGTGGTGATCTCGGGGGTGTCATAAGCTACGAAGGTTACATTTTCACGGGTTTGATCCACCGGACTGATGATAAGCATCGAAGGATCTCCGTCCCAGGTTGTGCCAATCGGGAGAATGGCCGGAATATCTACATCGTTGGAGTTACTGTATTGGGCAAGTAAAACAGGGTGATCACTTTCAATCAACGACGGTTCATCGCTGTTGAGCATCCATTCATAAAACTTCCCCCTGTCAAGGACAACAGTTGCCTTACCGGCGATCCTGACAGTGGTCTGATCGACGGAAGCCAGGATGCGGTAAGTATCCTTTCCCCTCGATTTAAGCGGTACTGTCACAAACTTCCTCCCCCACGAACGCACAGGCGGTATTTGTTCATAGAGATGATCCCAGGCATTGTTGGAGCTGTTGGGAATGGTGGTTGCCCATGAACCCGAATAGAGGGCAATCGGTTTGTCGCTCCGGATGAGACTTCCGGTTAAATCCCCCTGCCCGATAAGACCATCGGAATTCATGGATTGAACCTGATACATCTCCCCTTTGTTTAATATTACCGTAAATGGAACATTGGCTGGCATCAGGTGATCCGTTATTTTACTGGGCGTAATGGTAACCAAGGTCTGATCTTCTGAAGCAACGACGGCAAATTCACTGTTTTTGCCATTAAATGATGCCCCGCAAATGAGATTTACAATTTTAACATGCGGCTCATAGCAAATGGCATAATATTCCTGGCCAAGCGCCTCAACGGGAAAAATCACGGCAGCATCTGCAGAATTCAAACCATAATTCATCGCATAGAGATTCAGTGGCTGATCAGAAA
>Ga0209697_10007148_pt1 | contig 13166 bp, 8 predicted proteins | sample AliMusrvi5mmetaG_FD_184115 | JGI IMG/M metagenome (GOLD analysis project Ga0209697, IMG submission 184115) | Freshwater lake bacterial and archeal communities from Alinen Mustajarvi, Finland, to study Microbial Dark Matter (Phase II) - Alinen... | ecosystem: Environmental > Aquatic > Freshwater...
AGGTAGGACGGTGGGAAGCCGCCTCGCATCCACAGCAGGTCCTGGTTTTCCGGGCCTGTCTCCGCGAGCATGAGGGGATGGAGAATAAGCGTCTGCAAACGCCCGGCGAGGCTCTCGGCGGATTGTCGGCGGAGGTCGGGCGACGCGGAACCGAGCAGCAGAAAGCGCCCGGCGCGGCGATTTTCGTCGATGAGAACCCGCAGCACCGGAAACAGCTCCGGCATGCGCTGGGCTTCGTCAATGATGACCAGTTGGTCCTGAAGCTCGCCAAAGGCGGTCATGGGATCTTCCAGCGCGAGACGATGGCGGGGGTTTTCCAGGTCAAAAAGAGTCGCCTTGCCGGGCTCGATGAACTCTTTGGCCAGCGTCGTTTTGCCAGACTGTCGCGGCCCCGCCAGGGAGACTGCCGGAAATTGTTTCAGGGCGCTCAGAAGTCGCGATTTGAGGCGGCGGTTGATCATGTTTCCAAGCAAATTAGTCATACGGTGGAGAATTTGCAAGGATGGAACCTGGAGGAAATCCGGCGCGTGTCAGAAAAATCGTCTAGAAATAGATTCGTTGGCTATGTTTTAGCTATTAGTTACTTGCTAATTCCACAAAGGCCCGTAAATTCTCCCTTGTGAACGATCCCATCAAGAAAACCATGACCCTCAACCTCACCGCCCGCGAGATGGCGGTGCTGGAGGAATTGGCCGCCAAGAAGGACCTCAGCAAGACCGCAACCATGCGCCTGGCGCTGCGCCTCCTCCAGGCCGTGGACGCAAAGATCCAACTGGGCCAGAAGCTCTACACCGAGGACGAGCGGACCAAAGACAAAAGCGAACTGGTGCTACTGTGAACCGGCCTTGCCATTGGTCCGGGATGCCATCCAGCCATGATCACCATCGCCACCTGCTTCAACGTGTATGATGCGCAGCGCCTGCAAATGGCGTTGGAGGCGGCCGGGATTGCCTCGTTCATTCCGGACGCGTTCTCGGCGCATCACTTGCTCATCAGCGGGGGCGTGCGCTTGCAGGTGGCGGAGGAAGATGCCGCGGCAGCGCGGGAGATTGTGACTGAGGAAAAGCGGGGTTGGTGACGGGCGGAGCGGGAGCCGCGCTGGCATCCCTGCCGGGATGCTGGGTGATGGGCGGACGGTCGTCCGGTGGTGTCGGTCGCTGGCGCTCCCTCGACCACCGGCTAATGGCTGCGATGCCTCCGGCATCAGGCTGGTGTGCCAGCCAAGATCCTCTATCCTCTATCTACACAATCACTGCGACGGTCACAGACCGCCGCTTGTATATGCTTTCCATTCGCTGCGACGGTCACAGACCGCCGCTACAGTGCGTTCCATTCGCAGCGACGGTCACAGACCGCCGCTACAATTCGGGCTCCTCCGCTGCATCGTCCGCCTCTGCCTCTTCCTCCGCCTCCAGAGGATGTTCCTCCTCATGCCAATGCCTGGCGACCTTGCCGTCGAGCCAGGCGAAGTTCATCGGATAGACGTCGGGGTCGAACATGACATGATAGAAATGCCAGATCACGATGGCCAGGCAGGCGAGGATCGCCTCGTAGTAATGGATGGTCACCGCCACATCAATGACCCAGCGCGGGAGCCAGTGGGTGACGTCGATCTTGAACCAGATGGCCAGGCCGGTGGCGCCCATCACCAGGGTGCCCCATACCACCGCCCAGTACTCGAGTTTTTCCGGATAGCCGAAGCGGCCGAAGCGTGCCTTGGGCTTGCCGCTCGTTAGATGAGCGACATTGGTGGCGACGTCACGGACGTCCTGCCAGCGCGGAAACAGGTCATGCAACAACTTGCGGCCGGCGGCGGCGAACGCGACATAGTAGATGTGATAGAAGCCGCCGCCGATGAGCGCCACGCCGGCGACCCGGTGAATCCAGCGGCGGATCTCCTCGCTGCCCATCAGGTGCGCATACCAGGTGTTGGGGAACTTCAGCGCAAAGCCGGTGACCGCCAGCACGATGAAGCTGGCCATCAGCACGAAATGTTGGACCCGCTGGCAGCGGTCCATGCGCACGACCATTTCGCCCTGCGCCCGCCGCCGCGCCGCCACCTTGCGCCACCATGCCAGCCAGTTGTGCGCTCCTAACATGAGTACCGTCAGCACGATGAGCACCACATAGATGTTGCGCACCCAGCGGCTCACCACCACGCCCGTCTCGTTGCCCTTGGCTTCGTCGGCATGAATCTTGCCGCCAACAAAACTCTGCGTCGCCCCGGGGTGGCACTTGCCGCAGGTTTGCATCAGGTGCGACGGGTTGATGGTCGAGTCCGGGTTGCTAGAGCGGAGGATCTTATGAAAGCCGTGGCAACTCGCGCAATTCGCCGCCATGGTCGAGCCACCGGTTGCCGCCAGCCCGTGATAACTCGCGAAGAACGTCTTCACCCGGTCGTTGGGCATGCCGAAGCGGCTGTTGATCCGTTCGCTGGCGTGGCACTTGCTGCACGTCTCCGCCGTCTGGAACGAGGCCGCCGGCCCCTTCAGCCCGATGATCTTATGCTCCGAGTGGCAGTCGATGCAGGTGGCGCCTTCGCCCTTGCTGTGCGCCTGGCCGTGCACACTCGCCGCCACGTCCGCAGCCTCGGCGGCGTGACACTCGCCGCAGGTTTTCTCCAGATTGGCGACATGAATCTTGCTGCGCGGCGAGTTGCGCGGAAACACCGTGTGGTTGCCGTGGCAATCCTTGCAGGTCGCCGCGGAGGCGTTGCCCTTGTCCAGCGCGATGCCATGCACGCTCGCACCGAAACTCTTCGATTGCCTCTCATGGCACGCCGCGCAGTCCACCGGCTTGGCCGCCTTGGCGTCGTCGGGATGCTCCGCTGTCAGATCCTTGTGACACTCCGCACATTGCGTCTTGGCATGCACCGATTCCTTTAACTTCGCCGCATCCACATACATCGAGAGGGTCTTGCCGCCGGGCAAATCCTTGGTGAGATCCTTGTCCTCGTGGCATTCCAGGCATTTGTCATTGGGAATGCGCGCCTCGGCGGCCCCCAGCGGACAAGCCGACATCACGAGGGCCGACAACAGCGGTAAGAGATGGCGTTTCATAAGATGGTGAAATGCTGCGGCAGCCAGATCTGCGCCGTGTGCCACTGGCAAACACGCGGTTGCAGGCAGCATGGAGCAAACCCGTGGCACCCATGATAGGCCCGCCGCCGCCTCCGGCAAGGCCCAATGTGCCCGCGCCCTGCGCATCCCTTTGCAATCATTGCGCATCACCCGCGATTGGGCCTCCCGCGGGATTTCCGACCTTGCGGCCCACGCGCAAAACCATAACGTCGCGCCTTCTGGAACCATCCGCGGTGTTTTGGCACTTCGCTCATCCCTCCCACTCTTATGCATAACCCATTCCACCACTTCACCCGCTGGCTGGGCCTCCTGTGCCTGATGGCCTGGTCCGCCGCGGCGTGCGCCGCCGAGGGCGAACCCGCCGCCGCCGTCAAGCCCGCCGCGGAGAGGATTCCCAACGACAAGTGCCTGGAATGTCACAGCGACAAGGATCTAACCAAGGACCTGCCGGGCGGCAAGACGCTGTCGATGTTTGTGGACGAGAAAATCCGCCAGTCCTCGGTCCACGCCAAGCTCGCCTGCGCCGAGTGCCACACCGATCTGAGCGGCGAGCATCCCGACGACGCCAAGCCGGCCAAGCCGGTGGAGTGTGCCACCTGCCACAAGGAGGAGGCGGATATCTATAAGACGAGCATTCACGGCATCAGCCGTTCGATGGGTTCGTCCGGGGCCGCGTCATGCACCAGTTGCCACGGCACCCATGACATGCTCTCGCCCAAAAACCCCAACTCGCCGACCTTCAAACTCAACCTGTCGCGCACCTGCGCCAAGTGCCACGACAACGCCGGCATCAACAAGGAATACCGCATGCGCTTCCCCGATGTCGCCGCGCATTATCAAGAGAGCATCCACGGCCGCGGGATGGAAAAGATGGGGTTGGTGGTGGCCCCCTCGTGCAATGACTGCCACGGCGTTCATGACATCAAGCGCAGCGTGGACCGCAGCTCGCCGGTCAACAAAGCCAATCTGGCCAAGACTTGCGGCAAGTGCCACCTCGGCATCGAGGAAACCTACAACAAGAGCATCCACGGTCAGTTGTTAGCCAAAGGCGACTCCCGCGGGCCGGTCTGCAACGATTGCCACTCCGCGCATGAAATCGAAAACCCCAACACCGCCCGCTTCAAACAAGCCAGCGATAACCGCTGCGGCAGGTGCCACGAGGAGAGCCTCAAGCATTACCGCGACACCTATCACGGCAAGGCGATGGCCTTGGGCCGGCCCAACATCGCCAGCGATGTGGCGGCCTGTTTCGATTGCCATGGCGATCACAACATCCTGCCGGTGTCCAATCCGGATTCGCAGTTATCCAAACAAAACATCCGCGCCACCTGCACCAAATGCCATCCCGGCGCCACCGTCGGCTTCACCGAATATGTGCCGCACGCCAATCCGCTCGACGGCAAGAAATACCCGGCGCTGCACCTGACCTTCGTGCTGATGACCGGGCTGCTGCTGTGCGTGTTTGCATTTTTCGGCGCCCACACGCTGTTGTGGCTGGCCCGCTCGGTGTGGGTTTACCGGCATGACTCCAAGGCCTATCGCGAGACGAAATTCGACACCCAGCACGATGGCGAATGGTTCACCCGCTTCACGCCCTTCGACCGCTTCCTGCACTTCCTGGTGGTCACCAGCTTCCTGTTGTTAGTGGTCACCGGGATGCCGCTGAAGTTCTACTATACCCACTGGGCGCAAACCCTGTTTGATATCATCGGAGGAGCCCAAACCGCCCGCGCGCTGCACCGCGTGGGGGCTCTGGTCACCTTCCTCTATTTTGCGCTGCACCTCTTCGACCTCATTACCACGTCGTGGCAAAACCGCGCCGCCATGCGCAATCCGCAAACCGGCAAATGGGAACTCAAGCGGGCCTTCGGCGCGGTGTTCGGTCCCGACTCGATGGTGCCCACCCTGCAAGACTGCCGCGATTTCGTCGCGCATCAGAAATGGTTCTTCGGCAAGGGTCCCAAGCCGCAATTCGACCGCTGGACATATTGGGAGAAATTCGATTACTTCGCCGTGTTCTGGGGCATCTTTGCCATCGGCGTGTCAGGCATGGTGATGTGGTTCCCGCAGTTCTTCACCGCCTTCCTGCCCGGTTGGGTCATCAACATCGCGCTGATCGTCCACTCCGACGAAGCGCTGTTAGCCGCCGGCTTCATTTTCACGGTGCATTTCTTCAACACCCATTTCCGGCTGGAGAAATTCCCGATGGACAACGTGATCTTCTCGGGCCGCATCTCCAAAACCGAAATGCTCCACGAGCGCAAGAGCTGGTACGACCGCTTGGTCGCCCAGGGCAAGCTCGACCAATACCGGGTGCGCGACGAGTGGGACCGCTGGAAGAAGATCGCCCGCCCGATTGGCTTCGCCTTCTTCGGCGTCGGCCTCGTGCTGCTGGTGCTCATCATCTACGCGATGGTCACCCGCCTGGCCCATTGAGCACGGCGCTCACGCGCCTTCGCATCACTGAGCGGGTGCCGCGGCTTGCGCCCTGGTGATCTCGGCGATGCGGCCGTTGGCTTGTTGTTTGAAGCCGTGCAGCAGCTTGTACTCGCGCTGGGTGATTGGATAGGGGCCGGTGAACTCGATCTGGCGGGTGGACGCCGCCTTGGCGCGGCAGGCATAGGCGCGTTTCGACTCAAGGTAGTAGAGGATGAGAAAATGCCGGTCGTGGGTGGTGGTTTCCGCCAGGAAATCCGGCATCCCCTGCCTCTGAAGAAACACCCCGAGATCCGGATAGACGCCCGACTGGCTCAGCAGCCGCCGCTGCCCCAGGGAGGGCGGATCCTTGCGCACCAGCATGATTTGGTCGTGCGCGGCCGCCTCGGTCCAGCCCGCGTTCCATGCGTCGGTGACCGGCTGGCACGCGCTGAGCAGCACGAGCGCCGGACCTAACAAAAACCAGGCATTGCAGATCCGCTTCATCGTTTCAAATTCCCTCGTTCGATTGTTCCCCGCACATTGGCCGGTGGCTCCCTCAGGCGGGCTGACAGCCGGTCGCCTGGACGCTATCACTCTACGACGGGATTTGCACCACTATTTCGCGCCCGATCGCGTTTGATCAAATCATCGATCATCCGGGTGTTAGGCCGGGTCCCCTCCGAGTCCACGAAAAACGCGGTATCCATCGGCACCAGAAACTCCACCGCCGAATTGATCCCCACCAAGCCGCCGTGCGCATCGACCACCGGGCCGCCACTGTCACCCGGTTGCAGCGGGATATCGATTTCAAACTTGCGTGCGCCGGTGAAGCCATGCTCCGGGGCCAGGGCGGTAGCAAGCTTGCCGGTGCCGGGCTTGAAGCCGGTGGCAATGCCGCCGTGAATGATCGGGGTGCCTGCCGGCAGCCAGTGCTGGGGCGGCGTCCACTGATAGAACTTCGGGGTTGCCAGAGGCACCTTCAACAATGCCAGGTCTGCGCTGCCGGAGCGCCAGACGACCCGCGCCTTGGCCGTGACGAGGCTGCCGCCGGTGTGATAGATCACAAACGCATGGCGGCCCGTCCGCACCCGCTCCAGCACGTGGTCGGCGGTTAGAAAATACCCGTCGGGGGCGATCGGCGCGGCCGAGCCCCCGTCCACATCGTCGCGTTCATAGATTTTGGGCAAACGCCCGTCGGTCCAATTCTGGATGTTATCCCGGCGGGTGACCACCACCGCGCTGACCCGCTCTGCCACCATCAGTCGCGCGGTGCGGCCGGGGGGGACGCGCTCCGGCTGCGGTGCCATGCAGCCTTGGGCCAGCAATCCTGCCAGCAAAACCACTCCAATTTTTTTCGCGCGTGCCATTCGCTCCGAGTTTACCACATCCCAGCAACCGCGTCACATCTCATTTGTCGTTTCTTCCAACAATTTTGCGAGCACCTTGCGGAAGGGCGAGGGCATCGGCAGGCGGGCCACGGCCTCCAGCTCCAGCCAGGCCTCTCCCGGTGCCAGGGCAAAGCCGCGGGTTTGGCCGGCATGCACGCGCAGGCGCACCCGGTAGCGGGTGATGGAGTAGAGCTGCTCGGCAACCACCGGCAGATGGGAGATTTGCGCTGCGGCGCGGGTCGGCAATTTCCACAGTCCGGTGCGCCGCTGCCCGTCCTCGCAATGCAGCAACAGGCGGCCGGTGGCGTCGCGCAGCCACAGGGCATGCTCGTCAACGGCGGTGACGAGGGTCTTCTGGCGTTTGAGGGGCAGGCGTTGCGGTACCTGCGCCTTACAGAATCGCGCCACCGGGCAAGTCCCGCAATCCGGCATGCCGGGACGGCACAGCGTCTGCCCCAACTCCATCAGGGCCGAGTTGTAAACCCGCGGCTGGTGCTTGTCCTCCAAGGTTTCCGCCCATTCGGCGATCTGGCGTTGGCCCGCAGCGCTGTCCACCGGTTCGCTGAAATCCATCAGCCGCGCCACCACCCGCGCCACATTGCCATCGACCACCGCCCCAGGCAAATCGAACGCAAACGCCCGCAGTGCCCGCGCCGTGTAGGGCCCGATCCCCGGCAGATCTAACAATTTCTCCAGCTCCCGCGGAAAGGTTCCGGCGTGCCTGGCGATGACCGCCCGCGCGGTGTCCCGCAGCATTCTGGCCCGGCGGTAATATCCCAGGCCTTCCCACGCCTTGAGCAAGCGCTCATCATCGGCCGCCGCCAGCGCCGCCACATCCGGAAATGTCGCCAGAAACCGGGTGTAATAGGCTTTTCCCATCACCGTGGCGATTTGTGTCTGCTGCAACATCACCTCCGACACCAGCACGGCATAGCCATCCCGCGTCCGCCGCCAGGGATAATCCTTCCCATGCCGTCCAAACCATTTCACCAGCGCGTTGCGGAACGCCTTCCGATTCTCAAGCACGGCCCGCACCCTCGTTGGGCGCGGCAGGAATTCAAGAGCAATTAGAATGTTTTGTCGTTGGAGTGCGGGCTTCAGCCCGCGTGTCTATCTCCCCGGTAGGCGCATTTGTCAGAATGCGGGGGGACGAGTCCGAATCTGGCGGGGCCCCGCCATCATCCCAAGCGTTGTGACCAACGCGCCCACGGGACGAGGCGGTGCTCTCGCGCTCTCCCGCCTTGTCGCGCACGATCACGCGCCGGCTGAAGCCAGCGCTCCGGAATCCTATCGAATGCGTCACAACCGTCGCCCACTTGTCTTGCGTCTGCCCCGCGCATCTTCTTCGATCCACTTCCACAGGCGATCCAAGCCGGAGCGCACCTGGGCCTTCACCGCTTGCAGTTCCCCTCCCGGGGCGGCCTTGCCGAAGAGATGGCATTTGATTTCCGGATTGGTGCCGGAGGGCCGCACCGCGAAGGCGCGGCCGTCGGCCAGATCGACAAACAGCATCTCTTCCTTGGGCAGCAGATCGCCTTCCTGATCGAACAGATCCTGCCTGGCGAAATCCCGCAGGCGCACCACCACCGCCCCATCCACGCCGGCGGGCGGGTTGTGCACATACGAATCGGCCAGCGACTGGAATCGTAGCGCGCCATCCGCGTTTTCCATCACCAGCGACCTGACGATTTCGAGATGATAGCCGTATTCATTATAGATATCATCCATGAGTTCCGGCAGGGTCTTGCCGACGGACTCGGCATAAGCCGCCACCTCCGCCAACATCAGTGACGCGCCATTGGCGTCCTTGTCGCGCAACGCATCCGATCCCAGATACCCATAACTCTCATCCGCGCCAAACACCATGAACCGCGAGTACTCCAACCGCAACGCCCGCGTCGCCTCCTGGCTCAGCGAACGATAGTCGCCCTTCTTGTCCGCCGGAATCGCCTCCTCATATTTGCGCAGCTTGCGGGCGATGTGCTTGAATCCGCTTGGAGTGTCCACCATCCCCACACCGAAACCGTCGGCGATGGCGCGCTGCAACTCGCCGGTCACCAGCGTCTTGAGCATCACCGCGCGGCTGCGATTCGAGTCCGTCAGCCATCCCAGCTCAAAGCATGTCTTCAAGCGATGCCACGCCATCAGCGAGCCGATCTGATTGCCGGTCAGCAACACCATGCGTCCCGCCGCATCCCGCGCCGCCACGCCCATGCGGCCGGCATCCGAATCGGTGCCAATGACAATCCCCGCACCGCTGGCTTCCGCCAACCCGATGGCCATCCTCAAGGCCTGCGCATTCTCCGGGTTGGGCGACTCGACGGTCGGGAAACGGCCATCCAACACATCCTGAGGCGCCACCGTTTGCACCTCGAAGCCACATTCACACAACATCGGCACAATGATATGTGCGCCCGTCCCGTGCAAATTGGTATAGACAACCTTCACCCTCATCTCACCTAACAAGTCAGGCCGCAGCAGCAGGGTCTTCAGCATTTCAACATATCGCCGATCCATCTCCCGGCCTAACAGCGTGATGTTCCCCCGCGCGGCCTCCGGCACCGGCTCAAAGCTCTCGTGCGCAATCGCGTTGGCCTCGGCGATGATCGCCGAGGCGTGCGGCTCGACGATCTGCGCGCCGTCGTCAAGGTACGCCTTGAAGCCGTTGTCGTGGGGCGGATTGGCGCTCGCTGTTAGAACCACCCCCGCGTCCGCCCGCAATTCCCGCACGGCGAACGAAAGTTGCGGTGCCGAGCGCGGGCCGTCGAACAGGAAGGCGTCGCAACCCAGCGCGGCGCAGGTCGTGGTGCAGAACCCGGCAAACTCGCGTGAGAAATTCCGCGTGTCATAAGCAAACACCAGGCGTGCTTTGCGAGTGCCAGCGACATGCCGCCGCACATAGGCGATCAAGCCCCGCATCGCGCGGCTGACAGTGGAATAATTCATCGTCGCTGTGCCCACGCAGGGCCACTCCGGCCGGCCGTTGGGTCCGCCCGCGCCCTGTTCGGCGGTGGTCACCACCCGGCCGATGGTGCGCCCGCGCAATCCATCGGGGCCAAAGTCCAGCGTTTGGAAGAATCGCTCGTTGAGTTCGTCCCAGGCGCCGGTGTTTGTGAGTTCCTCGATGGCGCAGGCGGACACCGGATCGGCCGATTTCTCTAACATGGATTCAAGATTGACTTTGGCTGCCGGCAGAAGGTGGCCGGCAGAAGCGGCGCAAGCAAGCAGGTCGGAAAGGCGGCTCATGGCGGAGCCGACGATAAGTCATTTTCCAGCCATGACAATCCCATGCACACGACCGTAGTCGCGTTGGGAGCGGGGAGCGCCGGCGTCCCGCCGGCCGGATTCGGCATCTTGCCGAATCCTCTTCAAGCGAAAGCGGACTCCTCCCCCCACGCATTCTGACGAATGCGCCTGCGAGAAGATAAACACGCCGGCTGAAGCCAGCGCTCCGCCGCCCGCCAAGCTCTATTTTCCGGCCGGCGTCATTCCAGGGACCGCGGGTCGCCACTCCTTGCCGATGCGCTTGACCAGGCCGTGAAGGATGTCGTCCACTTTTTGCTCGTTCGTGATGTCGATAGAAATGCGAAAATGCACGACCGGCCGCGGCTCGTCGGAGTCGGTCGCGGGTTTGCCTGGGCCGTTTTCGCCCGGGTTGTTCGGGGGGTGAGTGTGGAGTTTTTGCCTGGCATGGAAGAAACCCACCCGCCGGTGATGACCGCCGCGAAAAGCGCCACCAAGCAGAGGCCTTTGAGCAGTGACGATGAGTGTTCCTGAGTCATGGTTGCTGGTCGGTGATGATACCCGCTCCCGCCGCGTTGCCAAGCGGGCTTTTGGAATTTCGCGCGGGCGCACCGTTCCCAATCCCGGGCGTTCTCATGGACCCTTGATCCCGATGGATGGCAAGCGGGGCCTGGAATTCGCCCGGATGGCCTGATTGCAGAGGCAACGGTTCAACGCAGCCAGGAGTGCATCAGGGCGATGAGTTGCTCGGGGTTGACCGGCTTGGCGATATAGTCGCTGGCACCGGCGGCGCGGCATTTCTCGTGGTCGCCTTGCATGGCCTTGGCGGTGAGCGCGAGGATCGGCAGGCCGGACGATGCCGGGGAGCGGCGGATTTCACGCATCGTTTCGTAGCCGTCCATCTCAGGCATCATGATGTCCATGAGCACGAGGCTCAGGCCGGGCGTGCTCTCGATCAGCTCGATGGCCTTGCGGCCGTTGGTCGCGCAGATCACCTCCATCTCGTGGTTCTCTAGCAGGGAGGTGAGGGCGAAAATGTTGCGCGCGTCGTCATCGACCACGAGCACCTTGCGGCCCCGCAGGACCTCGGCGGAGTGGTGGTGGCCCCGCTCGCCGGTGGCCTGCTCCCGGACCAATCCCTCCGTGGGATCATGCGCCTCCATGAGGGGTCCTCTGGGTGCGGCGGCCAATCCATCAAGGGCGTGCTCCAGCTCCCGGCCCGAGTCCGGGCGAAGGCTGCGGGCGCTGGTGCGGCTGGCGAAGTGGAGCGGTAGAAACAAGGTGAACGTGCTGCCCTGCCCGGCGACGCTGGCGAGCTTGATCTCGCCGCCCAGCAGCACGGCCAACTCGCGGCTGATGGCCAAGCCCAGGCCGGTGCCGCCGTATTTGCGCGAAGTGCCGGCGTCGGCCTGTTGAAATGCCTCGAAGACAAGCCGCTGCTTGTCCAAAGCGATGCCGATGCCAGTGTCTTCGACGGCGAAGGCGACGACGCGCCCGGCCACGCCGAGCACCGGGTGCTCGGGACTCCAGCCCTGGGTGACGAAACCGACGCGCACCTCGACGTGGCCCCGCGCGGTGAATTTCACCGCGTTGGAGAGCAGGTTCCTGAGGATCTGCTGGAGACGCTTCGGATCGCTGGTCATGCACGGCGGCAGGCCCTCGCCGAAGCGCACATGCAAGGGCAGCTTCTTCGCCTCGGCAACGTGACGGAAATTGCGCTCGATGGTGTCGCGCAGGCGGGCGAAGGGGATTTCCTCGGTCGCCACGCTGACCGTGCCGGACTCGATCTTGGCGAGGTCGAGAATATCGTTGATGAGTTGGAACAGATCGGTGCCGGAGGCGTGGATGTTGTTAGAAAACTCGACCTGTTTGCCGCTGAGGTTGCCTGAGGCGTTTTCCGCAAGCAACTGGCTGAAAATGAGGATCGAATTGAGGGGCGTGCGCAACTCGTGGGACATGTTGGCCAAAAACTCGGACTTGTAGCGCGAGGAGAGAGCCAGCTCGGCGGCTTGTTCCTCCAGCGCGCGGCGGGCCTGCTCAACGGCGGCGTTCTGCTCGGCGAGCAGGCTGGCCTTGGCGTGCAGTTCGGTCACCCGTTCGGCCACCCGCTGCTCCAGCTCGCTATTGAGCCGGCTCATTTGTTCCTCCGCCTGCTTGCGCGCGGTGATGTCGGCAACCAATCCGAACATGCGCTCGGGACTGCCGTCCGCGGCGCTGATGGTTTTGCCGTAGGCCCAGATCCAACGCTGCGCTCCGTCGGCGCGGCGGATGCGTACCTCGAAGCTCCAGTCCGTGTGCTCCGCCACCGCACGCTGGAAACCTTTCTCCCACATCGCTTTGTCCTCGTCCAACACATGCGCAAGGGCCATGTCATAGGTCCACTCCGGCAGCAACTCGGAGTAGCCGAAAATCCGGTCGTGCCGCAGCGAGCGCCACGCCGTGTGATCCGTCAGATTGAGTTCCCACGCTCCCAGTTCGGAGATGTCCAGAGCAAAGCGCCAGCGCGCCTCGCTGACGCGCAACGCCTCCTCGGCCTGCTTGCGCTCGGTGACGTCGGCGCGGATCGCCACATATTGGCGGGGCTTGCCCTGCCCGTCGAGGAACGGCACAATGGTCGTGTCCATCCAATAAAACGTGCCATCCTTCGCACGGTTCCGGATCTCCCCCTGCCACACCCGGCCGCGCGCGATGGTCGTCCACAGGTCGCTGAAGAATGCCGTCGGGTGGTGGCCCGAGTTGATGATGCGGTGATCCTGGCCCAGCAACTCCTCGCGGGTGTATTTTGAGATCGCGCAGAACTTGTCGTTGACGGAGGTGATCCGGCCCGTCGGATCGGTGATTGCCACGATGGCGTGCTCGTCCAGCGCGGCGCGCAAGTCACCCACCTCCTTGAACGAAGCGCGCAGCGCCGCGTCAGCCTGCTTGCGCTCGCTGATGTCGCTGAACACCACCACCAGGCCGTTGATTTTGCCAGTGGCGTCATGCAGTGGGGCGATGCTGTAGTTCACATCGAAGAACGTGCCGTCCTTGCGCAACC
>Ga0209697_10007153_pt1 | contig 13162 bp, 6 predicted proteins | sample AliMusrvi5mmetaG_FD_184115 | JGI IMG/M metagenome (GOLD analysis project Ga0209697, IMG submission 184115) | Freshwater lake bacterial and archeal communities from Alinen Mustajarvi, Finland, to study Microbial Dark Matter (Phase II) - Alinen... | ecosystem: Environmental > Aquatic > Freshwater...
TTCTGATACACTTGCTGCATGGTGGTTCTCTCCTTCTTGGTTGGTACCCAGGAGACATCTTACCAGATGCCCCCGGAGAGAGCCACCGGTCTCTATTTCAACTTTCAACTACGCGCGGGACACCCTCTTATCTCCGGTGATGAAGGCCCATTTCACAGTACCATTGGGATTGATGGCGTAGAGATGCTTATCATTCGACCCGACATAAATGGTACCATCCGCGCCAATCGCCGGGGAAGAGTAGATAGAACCTGCGGTGGCGAAGGCCCACTTTTGCGTGCCGTTCGGATTAACGGCGTAAAGATTATGGTCCTCGGACCCCACATAGATAGTGCCGTCTGCGCCAAGCGCTGGGGAAGATTCGACTGAATTGCCGGTGGCAAAAACCCACTTTTGCGTGCCATTGGGGTTGACAGCGTAGAGATGCATATCGTCTGACCCGACATAGATGGTGCCATCCGCGCCAAGCGCCGGAGTTGACTCGACATAACCGCCGGTGGCGAAGGCCCATTTTTGCGCGCTATTCGGGTTGATGGCGTAGAGATGGCCATCGTACGACCCGATATACATCGTGCCGTCCGCGCCGAATGCCAGAGAAGAACGGCTACACCATCCTATCTTAGTCACCCATTTTTTCACGGCATTCTCCGGGCCGGTAAACGAGCTTCTGCCGGTATGCTGCGGATCATGTTGAAACATCCACCAATCGCCGCGTCCTGAGGCGGCGAAAGAAGCGATTGAGGCGAACAGGAGCATGAACGCAAGCAGATGCGCTGCAACAAAACGAGACATTACACATCCTCCTTGAGGTGGCTGAATTCCTGGGATAACGGCAGGCTATCGGTAAAATTGCTTACCTGATGATGAATATACCACTGACTTTCCCAATTATCAACACCAATGCGCCGAATTATTTAAACCGCGTAAGCTGCGGTGGACTGCTGACTCCTACCCCACGGTTCATCGATAATCCTGGTGATAAGTTTGAGTTATTGATCAGTTCAGCCTGCGAGGCCGTCCGCTCCCGCAATTCTTCATCTTTCCATCTCCGAAAAACCACCAAGCTGGATAATGCGTTCCGGCGGTGTTGTCTTTCACTTGCACATCAGCAAATAGGCATCCCGTCAAAGCGGTCGTCCGCACCCGCCGTGGCGTGTGGTTGGTTTACAGCTCCTGCTCGGGCAATATGCATGATGGCTGGTGGTGTTCAGGGGGCGTTGTTTCCTTGTTGCACACGGTGTAGAGAGGCGCAACCACGCGCCACGGCGGGCGCGGACTATCCGATAAGACGAACCGTGTAAGAGATGCCGGGGGTTTTGTGGTGCGGCTGCAACAAATTCAGACGACGTAAATGGAGAGGGGATGACCGGAGCCGGTGTTCCAGTCATCCCTGCCATACTTTTCCGTCGGTTACGGCTTGGTCGTTACCGCCTTCACCGCATCCTTCTTGGTCGCGTCTTTCGTCGAAGCCGCCGTGATGAGCAACGCATACGGTTTGCCCGACACGGCGGCGATGCCCGGCGTCACCTGCAGCGTAAAGATCGCCAGCGCGCCCGGCGCTAACGCCGCCGTTTTGCTACCGGCGGCGCCGGTGAACGCCGTGGTCACGTCTTTCCCGGTGCTATCGAGGCACTTCACCGTCCAGCCGGAGAGCGATGGCAACGGGCAGGTGAGGGTGTAGCTATCCGTCATCGTGCCGGCATTTTGCACGCGGAAGAGGTAGGTCGCTACCTTGACGCTGGCGACCGCCTGGCTCTTGGACTGATTGGTCCCATCCAGATTGAGAATCCCACCACCGAGATACAGGCTGTCGCCGGCGTTGCAGAGGGAAAGATCGGGCTGCGCCGGCGCCGCCACCGTGACCCCCGCTTTCACCACATCTTTCTTCGTTGTATCCCCCGCAGACACCGCGGTGATCGCCAATCGCAATGTACCGCAGACGTAGGCACTCGGTGTCACATGCAGCGTGCAGGTCGCCAGCGCCCCGGGCGCGAGGGTGACCGTGAAACCGGTACTGCTGGTGATAGCCGTCGTGACATCGTTGCTGCTCCCCAGCACTACCTTCACTGTCCAACCCGACGGCGCGGGCGGAATGGTAAGCGCGAAGGTATCGGTAGTACTACCGGCGTTCTTCACCTGGAAGAGATAATTCGCGGACGCCTTCGGCGCGACCGACTGGCTTTTCGTTTGGTTAGTGCCGTCCAGATTGATCACCGTGAAGCCGGTATAGGTATTCTCGCTGTAATTGCAGATGGCCAGATCAGGCAGGCTGTTCGCCGCGACGGTGAAGACCGCCGCGTTGCTGACCACCGGTTTTGCCAATTCCACGCAGGAGAGAGCGGCGGTGTTGACGACATTGGTACCAACGGGCGTATTGGCATTGACCGTCGCTTTAAAAGATACCGTCGCGCTGGCGCCGGCATTCAGCGTGCCAAGGGACCAGGTGAGTTTGCTGGCCACGTAGTTACTATTGCCGGTTGCACTATTGGGCACATAAGTTACGCGCGACGGCAAGCTGTCGGTGAGTATCATTCCGGTCGCCCGTCCCCCGGTGTTGGCATAAGTGAGCGAGTAGGTGACCGTTGCGCCCGAAATAGCAAGGCTTGCAGAGACGGATTTCTTCACAGATAACACCGGAGGGGGCATAAACGTCACTTTAACGGCATGATTGGCCGTGATATTCTTCAGCGTGTATAGCGAACCGCCGGTCTGGATGGCGACGTTATCCAAATACCAGGTATCCGTCGTATAGCCGGCATTGGCGGTTGCAGTAAAGGCGATGCTGTTGCCAAAGGTGACGGTTTGTGGCGTGTTCGGAGTGATCTTGCCATTCGGACCGGCAGAGGGGGTGGTCGTGAAGGGCAATGGTTTGAATGTCACCTTGAGCGTGTGTGTGCTATTGGCCGTAAAGGCAACAGTTTTGACGGTATATTGAGCCCCACCTGTTTGTATTGTTTTACCATCGAGTTGCCAGCTATCTACGGTGTATCCGGTAGCAGGCGCAGCGGTAAACATCACATTCGAGCCGATGGCCACCGTTTGCGCGGTATTCGGGGAGATCGTGCCGTATGGTCCTGCCGACGGAGTGATGGTGGTGGGCAACGCAGCACCAATGGCGTACAACTTACCACTCGATGATCCTACATAAATTGTGCTGTTCGCCCCGAGTGCCGGACACAAGGTTCCGCTGGCGGCGAAGGTCCATTTCTTTGTCCCGTCCGGGTTGATGGCGTTGAGATTATCCGTGCCGACATAAATCGTTCCATCCGCACCGAGAGCAGGGAAGGACATTCCACCAACCGTTATGCCCCATTTCCGTGAACCATCCGGGTTGATTGCATTGAAAATGCCATCATCCGAGCCGAAATAAATCATTCCGTCTGCCCCTAACGCCGGAATGGAGGATATCGGATTCCCGGCGGTAAAGGCCCATTTCTTCGTGCCGTCCGGATGAATGGCATAGAGGTTACCATCCATCGAGCCGATATAAATCGTCCCGTCCGCCCCCAATGCCGGAGAGGAGTGTATTTCACCACCGGTGGCAAATACCCATTTCCGTGTGCCATCCGGGTTGACGGCATACAGGCTGTGGTCAGCATCCGAGCCGACATAGACCATCCCGTCCGCACCTAGTGCCGGCGAGTCAACGGCACCTCCGGTAGTAAAAGCCCATTTCTTCGTGCCATCCGAATTGATGGCGTAAAGGTTGTGATCCTGGGAACCGACATAGATCGTCCTGTCCGTCCCGACGGCGGGAGCAGAGCCTAGAGTACCCCCAAAGGCAAACGACCATTTCTTCGTGCCGTCCGGGTTGACAGCATAGAGGTTGGCTGTGAAGGATTGGAAGGAGCCTGTTACGATATAGATCGTCCCATCTACGTCGAGTGCCGGGAAAGCAGCATAGCAGGAACTTCCAGTGGCAAATCCCCATTTCCGCGTACCGTCGGGGTTGATGGCATAGAGGTGGCCATCAGCGGAGCCGGCATAGACCGTTCCGTCCGCACCGATCGCCGGAGAAGAATATACGAAATCCCCGGTAGGAAAGGCCCATTTCTGCGTTGGGATACCAGGGCCGGTGAAGGAACTGCGCCCGGTATGCTGTGGGTCGTGGTGGAACATCCACCAATCACCGCGTATGGGTGGCGTGGGATTTATTTTAAAGGTCACTTTCACGGCATGGTTGGCCGTGATATACGGGAGCGTATAGGTTGCTCCACCGTTTTGCACGGGAACCGTATCCAGCGACCAGGCATCCACCGTGTAGCCGGCATTGGCGCTGACGGTGAAAGTCAAGCTGCTTCCGCCGCGCACCGTCTGGGGAGTATTCGGACTGATCCTACCGTTCGCACCGGCGGTGGGGGTGATGGTGACCGTGCTGGGAATCACGGTCACTGCGACCATATTGCTGATCACCGGGGTCGGGATTTCAGTGCAATTGATCATGGCGGTATTGGCAATGATGGTGCTGGCGGCGATGTCGGCGTTGATCGTCGCCTTGAACGTCACCGATTTGACAGCCCCGGTGGAGAGGTTGCCCAGATTCCAGGTGAGCGTGCCTGCGGTATAGCTCCCACCGCTGCTGGCGCTGCCGGTTACATAACCGACCTTCGTGGGTAGCGTATCGGTCAAAATTACGTTGCTTGCAGTGGCGATCGCGCAGTAGGTCAGGGTATAGGTGATGATCGCACTTGGTGGGGCATTGCTCGGTGAAACGGTTTTTGTCAGCGTGAGCGACGGAGATGTTATCGCGTATAAGTTATTATCAAACGAGCCAACATAGATGATGCCATTCGCTCCAATTACCGGCGAGGAACTGATCCCCTCTCCCGCGGTAATGGCCCACTTCTTTGTGCCGTTCGGGGAGATGGCATATAGATCATTTTGACCATAATAGATGGTGCCGTCAGCCCCGATAGCAGGAGAGTTAAATCCAGCCCCGCCCTTTAATTTCCATTTAACTGTACCGTCCGGGTTGAGGGCGAAGAAATCATCTCTGGAGCCGTCGTAGATAGTGCCGTCGGCCCCGATTGCAGGGGTGGCTGCAATCCAACTGCCGGGATAGTATGCCCACTTCTGCTTGCCGTTCGTATTGATGGCTAACAGGCCAGACTGTAGACCGACATAGATGGTGCCGTCCGCCCCAATAGACGGGTCGGATCCAATTGCGGAGCCGCAAGGATAGCACCACTTCTGTGTACCGTCCGGGTTGATGGCGTAGAGATTGTTATCTCCAGCACCGACATAAATGGTGCCGTCCGTCCCGACCGCCGGGGAGAAAACTACAAGGTAGTAGTCAAGGTTGCCAATGGTGTAGGCCCACTTCTGTGTGCCGTCCGGGGAGAAAGCGAATAGCTTGCCAGTGTATTGGTTATAATTAGCGCCATTAATATAAGCGCCTATGTAGATGGTGCCGTCCGTACCAACCGCCGGGGAGGAAACTTCATTACTATTGACACCGATAGTCTTGGCCCACTTCTGTGTGCCGTCCGGGTTGATGGCGCACAGAGCGATGCCTTCCGAGCCGACATAGATGGTGCCGTCTGCCCCAATCGCTGGGGAGGAATCAATACGTCTGCCAGTTGCGCAGGCCCATTTCTTAGATCCATCCGCATTGATGGCGTAAAGATTGAAATCATCTGAGCCGACATAGATGGTGCCGTCCGACGCAATTGCCGGAGATGAACTAACAGTATTGCGGGTGGTGAAGGCCCATTTCATAGCCGGAGAATTTGGGCCGGTAAACGAGCTGCGTCCTGTATGCTGAGCGTCATGGTGGAACATCCACCAGTCGCCACGACCTGTCGTTGCGGCGCTTGCCGGTGCGGGATGCCAGCAGAACACGCAGAGAAGGAGGAGCAGCGCGGACCACAGGTTTTGACCTGCCGGGGCATACGCGCGCGACATGGTCGCAGTAATCATCACGGAACCTCCGTATCGGATCGCGGCGACCGGTCGAGGTGTAGAAGCTCGTTTACGACAACTACGCATTCCTTGCGGAACAGTCACCTGTAAAAGGTTATTACCCATTAGGTGATAAAGTCCTGCTGATCCTAATAACTATTTTAGCTATTGCCTGCTGGAACGAAGCGGGCGGAACGCCCGTGCTCCCAGTAATCGCGAAATTTTCCACAGTTTACCATCGAAAGATATTGTGCTATAATGCCGAGGTTTTCTGCTTAAAAGCTGCTGTGAGAGATTTTAGCTGAAAGTCGGGTGGCTTATTCCTTGTTAAGTAGGGATGTCCGCGCGCGGCAGGCATGAATTTGTGATAACAGCTTTGCACCCTGGGGATCTATCGACCCCGCTACTGGAGAACTTTGGATGTCAACCTATCAATTACCCTACCATGACCGGAGGGGGTTCACCAATTGCCTGCTATCCGCAATCGGCGGTGACGGGGCCAATATGGCGGCCAAACTCCTGTTCAAAATTGCCGCGGAGGAGCTGAATATTGACGGCGCGTACGACGCCCGTTATGGCAGCGAAAAGAAAGGGACGCCGACCGACGTCTCTCTCCGCCTATGTGACTATGGGACGCCGGTCCGCGAAAGCGGCCCGACGAACACCCCGCATATTCTCTGCGTCTTTCGCGAAGATCTGATCACCAGTCAGAACCTGATTCGCGGACTGCAGGAAAATGCGACTGTGATTGTCAATACCTGCAAAACACCGGAGATGATTCGGGAAGCGATGAAGCTGTACAGCGGCACGGTCTACGTGCTGGATGCGGCGAAAATCGCGCTGGAGACGCACTCGCGCCTGAATATGCCGATGATGGCCATGCTCGCGCACGTGCTGGGCTTCCCGGAAGCCGCGGTCGAGAAAAAGATCAAAGAGACCTGGCCGCGCGCCGTGGAACCGAACATCGCCGCCTACAAGGCGGCCGTGGCGCAGTCGGTCAGCCAGTCGTTCGCGGCCGACAGCCGCTTCGCGCTGGTCGCGCCGCTGGAAGTGCGCGGGATCTTCGGCTACGACAACATGCTGGATGGTGGCGCGATCGACAGCCTCAACATGAGCACGATCACCCGCAACAACACCTACGCGCGTTCCAATCCGGCGCCGACGTTCGATCGCGAGGCGTGCATCGATTGCGCCAAGTGTCTGACGGTGTGCGCGGATCCGGGCGCGATTGTCTGGCGCGATGGGAAGATGGCCGGGATCGACCTGACCTACTGCAAAGCCTGTCTGCGCTGTGTGGATGTCTGCCCCGAGACGAAGAAGGGCAAGGCGTTGAAGGATGATGAGGTGGCAGCATGCGCATTTTAGCTAAAGCCGAACAGAAAATGTTTCTCGGCAACGGGAACGACGCCGCGGCCGCGGCCATTTTAGCGATCGGATTCGATGGTGAAGGCTATTATCCGATCACGCCGTCGTCTGAAGTCGGCGAAATCGTCAGCAAGGCGATCGCGGACGGCAAGAGCGACATGAGTTTCGTCATCGGCACCAGCGAGCTGGCAGCCATCGGCATCTGCACTGGCATGGCGCTGGCCGGCGGGCGCGTGGTGGACGTCACCTCCGCGCAGGGCCTGTTGCTGAAAGTCGAAGAGTTATCCACCATCTCCGGCCTCGGGCTGCCGATGGTGCTCAATCTCTCCACCCGCGAGATCAATGCGCCGCTCAACATCAAGAACGGCCATTCCGACCTCGCCGCCACGCTGGGCTTCGGCTGGCTCACCTTCATGGCCCCCAACGTCCAGGCCGTCTATGACATGAACATCATCGCCATCAAGGTCGCCGAAGCCGTCGGCCTGCCGGCGATCGTCGCGTATGATGGGTTCCACACCAGCCACGCCAACCGCCGCATCGAGGTGTTCGCCAATCCGCAGGAAGTCGCGGAGTACGTGGGCGAGAAGCCCGCGCGCCGCAATCTGCTCGATCTGGAGCATCCGACCACCTTCGGTCCGTATATGAATGACGATGTCATTAATACCAAGGTGACCCTGGAACGCAAGATGGTGAAGGCCTACGAGGAAGTGATTCCGCAGGTCTTCGCCGAATTCGCCGAGTTGACCGGCCGCCGGTATTCGTTCGTCGAAGTCTACGGCAATCCGGAGGCCGAGTCGGGCCTGTTCGCCATGAATACCGCCGCTGAAGCCGCGAAGATCGTCGCGGACGAATTGAACGCGAACGGCACGGCGGTCAAGCTGATCTCTCCCTACGTCATTCGTCCCTTCCCGGCGAAGGAAATGGTGGAGGCGATCGGCACGATGAAGCGCCTGGTCGTCGCCGAGCGCGTCGTGCAATACGGTGCCGGCAATTACATGGAAAACGAGATCGGCGCCGCGCTGCAACGGGCCGGCAACGCCGCGACCCAGTTGATCCCCCGCGTCTACGGCATTGGCGGTTTGAACTTCCGTCCCGATGAAGACGCGATCCCGATGTTCGAGCTGGCGTTGAACTGGCCGAACGTCCCCGACGCGCAGAAGACGCTGGAAGGCCGCTTCTGGGGCGCCTGGCCCGGCGTCGCCGGCAGCACCCCGCCGCAGACGCTGCAGCGGATGACCACCGAAGAGACCACCTGGAACGCGGGCCGCGACAAAATCGACCTGAAAGAGCTGTCGAAGATGCCGACCCGTATCGACAAGCACTCCGCCTGTCCGGGCTGCGGGATTTTCACCAACCTGAATCTCTTCCTGCGCGGCATCGACGGCAACGTGGTCTTCATGTTCAACACCGGGTGCGGCATGGTGGTCACCACCGGCTTCCCGCAGACCTCCTTCAAGGTGTCGTATGGGCATAACCTCTTCCACAACGCCTCCTCGACCGCGACGGGCGTGGTGGAGATGTACCAACGCTTCCGCGCCAAGGGCGAAATCCCGGATGAAGAGATCACCTTCGTCTGCGTCTCCGGCGACGGTGGCGACGACATCGGCATGGATCAGTTGATCGGCGCCGCGCTGCGCAACGATCCGATCATCTTCCTGGAATACGACAACAAGGGCTACATGAACACCGGCGGGCAGATGTGCTACACCGGCATCTTCGGCCAGCGCAACTCCAATTCGCCGGTCGGCGCCTGCCAGATTGGCAAACAAACCCCGCACAAGGACATCGTCGAGATCCTGCGCGGCACCCAGGCGCCGTATCTCTTCCAGGCCGCGGAAAACAACCCGCGCGACATGATCGCCAAAGCGCGCCGCGCGCAGGCGACCGTGCGCAACGGCGGCTTCGCCTTCGGCAAGCTCTTCTCCGTCTGCCCGTTGAACTGGGGTTCCGATCCCGCCAAGGGCAACGAGATCATCGAGAAGGTGGTGAAGTCGTGCATCCACCCGCTGTATGAGGTCATCGACGGGGTGACGACGCTGAACTATGATCCGGAAAAGACCAACGCGAAGCTTCCGGTCACCGAAGCGTTCAAACTCATGGGCAGCGCGTTCTCGCACCTGGCCAGCGACAAATGTGCCCACATCACCGAGCAGATTCAGCATGATGTGGACGCCCGCTGGGCGCGTCTGAAAGCCCGCGCGGAGAACGAGGTGTTGTAAAAACACCTTGCCGTTCGGCATAACCAAGCACGGGGCGCGGCAGTTGCCGCGCCCCGTGTCGTTAGGAGCAAGCACGTTGCAGCGCGCTCAAAGGGCCGCTAAGGTCGGTGGCAGCAAACCACGCAATTCGACCAGATGAATCCGGCGTAAATTCCGACCCCACTGCCTTCTATTCCGCCTCCGCTCCCTCCACGTAGAACTGCACGAAGGATTCCGTTTCCTGTTCGGACGGCAGCGGTGTCCGCCGGCGCGCGGCGAACATGCGCCATGCCAGGTAGACCACCGGCACGATGCCGCCGACGATGAACAGTATATCGCCGGGAAATCGCAACCATTCCAGCGTGCGGATCGCGGGTTGCGCGTAGAACGCCGGCAGGCGCGCGTGCCAGTAGCCTTGCTGGACGCTATCGAACAACTGCAGCGCGCCGATCGGCACCAGATTGACGAAGACCATCCACGCCAGCCCGATATTCAGGCTCCAGAAGGCAATGCCCATAGCGCGCCGGCAGGCGATGTCCGGCGGGATGAAATAGCGCGCGGTGAACATGAAAAAGCCGATCGCCAGCATGCCATAAACCCCCATCAGCGCCGCGTGCGCATGATTGGCGGTAAACTGCGTGCCGATTTCGTAATAGCTCACCACCGGCAGATTGATCAGGAAGCCGAATACACCCGCGCCGAGGAAATTCCAAAAACCGACGGCGATGAGAAACATGACCGCCCATTTATGGGGAAATTCCCCCACCGGCGTGCAGTAGGCGCACTCCGGCGCGCGCCAATTGCCGAGTTGAATGAAGCGCCATGCCTCGTACGTCAGCAACATCAGCGGGATCACTTCCATGGCGGAGAAGAAGGCGCCAAACGCCATGTGCATCGCCGGCGCACCGCTGAAATACAGATGGTGCATGGTGCCGATGACCCCGCCAATGGAGTAGAGCAGGATATCCAGATATACCACGCGCGTGGCCGTTGCGGGTCGCACCACCCCGAGCAGCACGAAGATATACGCCACCGTGATGGTGGTAAAGAGTTCGAGGAAATCCTCCACCCACAGGTGCACCACCCAGAAACGCCAGAAATCCATCACCGCGAAATTGATCGATTTACCGTAGACCATCCCCACCGCGTAGAACACCGGGATGGAAATCGCGCTGAACAGGAACAGGTACGGCAGGTTGCCCGGATGCTCGCCGGCCAGGCGACTGCGCAAGCCTCGCGCCAGGATGAACACCCACAGCACCATGCCGACGGTGAGCAAGATTTGCCATAACCGACCCAAATCCAGGTATTCCCATCCCTGCGCGCCGATCCAGAACCAAGGTCCGGTGGCGGGAATCATATTTTTCAGGCTGGCGGCCTCGCCCAGCAGGCTGCCCACCACCACCAGCGCCACGGCGGCAAAGAGCGCGAGCGCCAACGGTTTTTGCCCCTTCGGCTCACGGCGAGCGATCATCGGCGTCAGGAAGATACCGATGGCCAGAAAGCTGGCGGCGACAAAGAAGATCGCTAATTGCACGTGCCACATGCGGCTCAAGTTATATGGCAACAGCGCCGACAAATTCATGCCGTAAAAACCGCCCGGTTCGGCGTGGTAGTGCGCATTCACCCCACCCAGCAACGCCTGCGCGAGAAACAGGCCGGCGACGACCAGGAAATACCAGGGGATCGCGCGTTGCGCCGGCGATAAGCCCACCTCTTCCGGCGCGCGGAAGCGCACGGTCGGCAGGGGGGTTTCCTCTTCATAGCGGTGCCATCCCAGCAGATGGAAGCGACCGACCAGCAGCAAGATCGCGCCGATGCCGCCCAGCAGCGCCACCAGACTGGCCGCGCTCCAGAAAAATGCTTCCGGCGTAGGATAATTGCCGACCAACGGCTCCGGCGGCCAGTTGTTGGTATAGGAATAACCGGCGTGGGGACGGCGCGTGGCCGTGGTCCAGGCGGCCCAGGAAAAATAGGCGGTGATGCGGTGAATATCCGCCAGATTGCTCAGCGTGGGACGGCGCAACCCCTGCTGCATCGCCGGCGTGCCGAACCATTGGGAGTAAAAATTCTCCAGTTGGGCGAAGGCATAAACTTGCCCGGGGGAGTAGGTCAGCGTATTCGTGGCCGGGTCGAAGGTATTGCGCGTGAATTCGTCTTTCACGCGCGCGGCCGCCTCTGCCGCCGACAGTCCCCCCCTGGCCCGGGTGGCGGAACCACCGAAGCCGCGCGTGTAGTAGTCTGTCGCCGCCAGCGCCGCCTGGTGCAGATATTGCGCGGTGAAATCCGGTCCGAGATATGCCCCATGCCCAAAGATGGTGCCGAATTGCATCAACCCCAACCGCTGGAATAACTGCTGGCCGGCCATCACGTCCTCGCCGGTAAACAGCATGGTGCCGGCGGCATCCTGCACGCGTGCCGGAATGGGGGGATGCTGGGTGGTGATGACATATGCCAGGATACCCAGAACGGTGAAGCCGAACAAAAATGTCAGGATGGCGGCTTGCAACCAGAGCGGAGAGATCACCATCGCTCGACGTGGTTGATCCTGCGGTTGATCCATCGCTGTTTCCTCCCCCGGCATGATACTTGATCACAGCATACGCATTTTCCCTGCCATCGCATGTATTGTTGATCAAACACGATAAACGTTCTCGCCTGTTCATGACCTTGATTATCCGCCGTTCCCGCGAGCAACCTTGCACTTCTCGGAAGCATGATCTAATATTCCACCGGGTATGCTGGGATAGCGAATCACCGCATTGTCAACAGGCAAAGGAATTGGTCATGCTCACCGCGTTTTATCTCGTTCGTCTGCCGGCGCTGGCGCTGGCGTTGCTGCTGTGCGGAGTGGCGTTCGCGCAACCGGCCGGTTTAGTCATCTCCCAGGAAGAGATTGCCCGCGTGCGGCTCGCACAGCAGGCGTTGGCGCCGGCGCCGGTGGATATCCCGGCCGCCACCCTGACCGCGCTGCGCGAGAAGATCGTCGGGTATCCAGTGACTGCCCGGAACGCGACGCTCTGGGAAGCCACCGCTCGCCGGGAGGATTTCGCGGCGACCCTGCCGGACCTGTTGCCACACATTTATCATGGCCGGTTGTGTCTTCGCGCGGACGAGTTGGCCAAGCGACCGCTGACCGCTGTCGAGCAACGCCGGTGCGGGGTGATCGCTGGCACGGAGACCCTTCCCGCGCCAGCGCAGGCGGGCGGCAAGCTGATCGCGGTGGCGCCCACGGAAGCGATGCTCGCGCAGTGGACGCCGGAGCTGCTCTCCGACCTGGCACGCCACGCCGATTACTTCATCCTGCCCGCCGCCGGCTGGGGGGGGGCAGGAACCGGCGCAGGCGACATTTCGCCGCCAGGTGCGCTATTACGCCGCGATGATTCGCGCCGCGCATCCGCAATGCCGCATCCTGGTTGCCGTCAAGGCCCCCGTCGCGGATGAAAAAGCGTCAGCGGCCCTGCTGCGGGCCTTAGCGGGATTGCAAACTACCGCGCCGGCGTCTTTCGACGGGGTGTATCTCGACCTCGCCGCCTCCCCGGCGCTCTCCCAACTGGTCGCGTGGCTGCGCCCCACCGCGGCGCGCCCGGCGGCGGCCTGCTACGTCCAGCGCGCCGGACGCCTCATTCTCGATGGCGAAGGGCGGCCGATGCAGTTGCGCGGCATGAACCTGAGTGGCTGGCTGAGTTGGGAAGGCT
>Ga0209697_10007157_pt1 | contig 13159 bp, 16 predicted proteins | sample AliMusrvi5mmetaG_FD_184115 | JGI IMG/M metagenome (GOLD analysis project Ga0209697, IMG submission 184115) | Freshwater lake bacterial and archeal communities from Alinen Mustajarvi, Finland, to study Microbial Dark Matter (Phase II) - Alinen... | ecosystem: Environmental > Aquatic > Freshwater...
TCAGCAAATCTCATCTCACCTGACCCACCCGTATCGCTCTTTCCTCTCCCTCAAGACACTCCCTGCTGCGCACTCACTGGCTCAGTTTTCATTAGCAAAAGTGGCTCAATTCCTGTTAGCGCCGAAGCGAGGTCGTTAAAGAGGTCCAAAATCACGTTCAAAAAGCCACAGGTAAGCCGTTACAGCTTAAGCTTGCATTCATGCCAACAGAGATAGCTCGAACCTCCCCTTTTTTTCCTATGGGGCGAGCAGAGAAATCTAACCGGCCGGTGTACAATGATTTCATCATCAAAAATAATTGGGGAACAATTACAATCTCAGGACAAAAACTCTCCATTCAAGACGAATCTGTTTTGTTAGCTGTTCTTTTTTTAGTCAAAAAATATAAAGCTGACAAATTTAGCACGGATTATGCTGAAATATGTCAAATTATGGGGATAAGTAGGGGCCATAACTCATATAAATCTATCGAAGAGGGACTGGAAAGGCTTGCACAATCTATTGTTAATACAAAACTTTTTGATACAGCCAACTTAGGTAAAAGAGAGGTTGTTCGTTCTATTACTGGCTCGATCCTTTCCAATGTCGATCAGAAAACACAATCAACAAAAGTTGATATTACCGTGAACTCTTATTTTCTGGCTCTCTATGGAGCGAATATGACAACTGGTATCGATCTAGACAAGAGAGCTAAATTGAAAGGAGATGTTGCAAAAGCTTTGTATCGCTTTTTGGAAACTCATACAGGAGGAGGTGTGCCTTTTGGTTTAGCAACTCTCATTCTTGCTATCAACTTGAACACAGAGCAACCTCTTTTCACAATAAGGAAAATAGTCAGAAACGCCCTAGCTGAATTACAGAAAAACGGGATAATAAAAAGATGGAAGATAGATAAAAATGATCTTGTTCATATTTTCAGATAAAATTGGTGGCTTCTAGTCATGTTTTTTCCATATCTTACTGTTTTTAAAAGGATTATCATATCATTAATAGTCACTCCACTGCCTAGCACCAAATTTTTAGAATAGGATGTTAGTGTGTATCATAAGATTATTCTTAATTTTTTTTAAAGATCTGGATTTATATTTTCTTCCCCGGTGGCTTCTAATCATGAATCGGTGGCTTCTAATCATGAATCGGTGGCTTCTGATCATGAATCGGTGGCTTCTGATCATGAATCGGTGGCTTCTGATCATGTTTTAGTCCAGAACAATACGTAATCATTACATATCCATGACAATTAGTCTTTTTTAGTATTCTTTAGTATTTTCTAATCTCTTTTAGGACCATCTTTTTTCTTTTTAAAAACAAAAATAAATGTGTGTCGGGTACGGTTCGCCACATATTGTGATCCAAGATTCATTACCATATATCGAAAGTGGGTGTACTGATGATTACAGATGATCATCTTGAATAACTCATAGAAAATTCTCATAATATTTATGGAGAAACTTCTATCTATGAGGTTTTTGATATAGAAGATTATAAATCAGCCAAATTGGTTATTGACGATAATTATGGTTCCACTCGAAAGGAGGATCTTGAGAAATATTTTTATATCCTTGATCAGATTCGTAGTGAGTTGTTGATATAGTTTTGGGGATTGACTTAAAAATTACACAGGTGGGGCACCACCTTGGCTGTGGTGACATTAACAGCTATCGCCTTTCGTTTCTAGGAAAAATGCCCCAATTTAAAGCCAGGATTGGCACAATTCAACGCTATTCATTTTCCGGCCTACATGTTAAAGGGGTAACCCCAACATACGCGGGACGACATCCTCCATATGGCGAGCTGCAGGCAGGTGGACATGATTTTGGTTCAGGCTCTGGACCGGTGGGGTCAGAGTGTCAAGGACCTGGTCCACACCATAGTGGAACTCGAAGTTTTCGGAGTGGCTTTTGTCGTGCCGGGACGCATCGATATGACCACGCCCACGGGTCGAATGCTGGTCCACTTCCTGTGGCGGGGCAGTAGCCGAGTTTGAGCGAGAACTCATTGAGAGCGCGTACCCTCTATTGGCCAACGCCAAGGCGAAGGGCAAATCGTTGGGGTGTTTAGCGCCGTCTCTTCACGAGTGCAAAAAGGACTGTTGCTTTTGGACCAGGGGAAAACCTATCGAGAAGCTGCTCAACAGACCGGCTTGATTGTTTCGACTCTCGTTAGGGCGAGGCGGGAAAAGAAAAAACTTCAGGCAAATGAGTGAATAAATCCGTCCACTTGCATGCTGATTTGCGGCTGGTCATACCCCTAAAACGGTATGATCGATAAAGAACGTGCAATCACCATCCCGCCTCTTTCTCGCTCCGGACCTTACCGGTGCCACCCACTCTCTTCTCCGAAATATCTTATTGCAAAACAAGCTCATTGAGAGCTCCCCTAGTCGAATATTTAATTACAAACAGAGTTTTTTAAAAAATACTAATAATTTTCTTTACATTTAATATAATGTTTTTTACTATCATTATAGATGTAGTTAAATGTATTTTAATATTAATATAATATTAAACAAAGAGGTTTTGAAATGATAATTACTGTTGGCAACACCAAAGGGGGTGTTGGGAAGACTACAATTGCTGTAAATATTGCGATTGCTAGAGCAATTATAGGTAAAGATGTTTGGTTAATTGATGGAGATAGACAACACACAGCTCAGACAGCAATAAGTATTAGATCAGAATCGGGTGTTGAACCTGGCATTTCATGTGCATCTTATCCAGATGGCAATACACTGAGAGCTCAAGTAAAACAACAAGTCGGAAAATTTGATGACATTATAATTGATGCTGGAGGTAGAGACTCAACAGCTCTTCGCGCTGCCCTAGTGTTGTCTGATATCATTTTGGTCCCATTCCAACCTCGGAGTTATGACGTTTGGGCACTTGAAGACATAGCTTCTTTAATAGATGAAGCACGAAGTGTCCGTGATGGATTAAAAGCTTATGCTGTTTTAAATTGTGCAGATCCTGGCACCAAATCAACAGATAATGAAGAAGCAGCAGCAGCGGTAGCTGATGTCCCTCAATTTGAATATTTGCCCACACCTTTAAGAAGACGTAAGGCTTATTCAAATGCCGCAGGGCAGGGGTTGTCAGTTCTTGAATACAAACCTCGGGATAACAAAGCAAATGACGAATTAAAAGCACTTATTTCCATATTGTTTTAATATTAAAACGGATCATTTTAATATAGGAGTAATAGTAATGTCAATCGTTAGACCTAAAAAAAATGCAGAGGCTTTTATATCAGGTGCTCCAGATTCTGCAACACCTTCCGAAAGACCAAAGTTCGTTAAAAAGGGTAAAAAAGTTCAGATTACCCTCACAATAGCCCTACCATTATTAGAGCGGGTTGACGATCTTGCTGGAAGGTTAAGTTTAAGTCGTGCAGCAGTAATAAATCTAGCCATTCATCAAGGTATGGAGCGTGGTATCAATGTTGATGGAAAATATGGTGTTATGTGATTTACTGTTATTTTTGAATGGCTTCTCAAAAGATTATTAGTTCATCACCTTTATCAAAGTAAACAAAGAAGCACAAATATAGACCCGATGGGAGGCCAGCCGCCTCAGGGCCGATTTTCTTTTCCCTACTGCCCGCTTTTTTAGCTGCTGATAATTGAAGTATTTATTACAGCAAAGAGTGCTTTTCAATTTTAGTTTACAATAGTTTTAATGATTACAAGCAATCGTTCCAATCTTGATAATCCGCAAGAGGTTGATCAATGATAAATTCATTTTCATGAAAGTTTATACTAAATTTATCTATAAATTTATTTCCGCCTTTATCGTTATCAAATCCAAGGATTAATTCTTTTCCTTCGCTTTTTTCAACAACTTTACAAACTAACTGCATTTGACTTTCGGAGAGTTCGCCACCAATACTGAAGTATCGCGTTCTTCCATCATCTTTTAACTGGAAATACGACAGTGCATCCAGGCCGGACTCAAAAAATGCCAGCCTTCTGTCTTCGTGTTTTGATCTGGAAAACCATAGCGATTTTTGACCACCTTCACTAAATCCCCAAAACTTGGTATTCCTTATTTCGAACCCACTAACACCATCTTCGTTTTTATGAGGGAAAATAGCATTATTGTGCCTATCGGTGAATATAGTGGATGAAAACCTTTCGGCAGTGATGGTTTTAGGTGAAATATTCCTGGACAATAAAAAACCGTTGTTCTCTTGAATATCTAGAAGCTTTGCATATTCAATCGACACTTTTCTAAGGTCAAAACTGCTAGCCTTCGGGTTCTTAAAGTAATCGATTATCGGACATGTGATACTTCTTCCGATGAATGAGCGTAAGTATCGTCTCGCTGCACCGAGATTGCAGTTGTTTATTTCCATAACAAAATCGATAACAGAACCACCACTCTCTTTATCGAAATTATAGAAAACCCAGTGATTGTCTTTGTCCCGACTTATTCCAATCTTTTCACTGCCACCTCTAAGCACAGTACAAGCCCTGCTCGATCTTCGTTTGTCGAGTTCAGAAAAACCATGAGTTGCGGCAAATCCAACTAAGTTGATATTGTCCTTAAAATGTTCAAGTTCAACATCCATGAATAATCTCTTTCCCTACTGGCCAAGACTGCCTTCTTGTTGTTTTAATATTTTCGGAGATATCTAGTTTTATTTATTATTCATCTGGGTGACAGCGGCTAGTTCTAATGGATCGTATACTCTCATATTTGCCATCGGTATAAACAGTACTGAAATCAGGATTAATCTTATCGCAATCAATAAGCAAAACATTTCCAGAAAGAGAAAAATAGTCTATCAAAAATAAAGTAAAGGTAGACTTGCCAATCCCTCCTTTACCACCAGTTACATATAAATAATTACGTTTATATTTCATGCAGGTTAGCCAGGTAAATCTGTAATCTCATCTACTGGCGGCTTCTTATCGGATTTACTCGCTTTTTGAGATTTCTTCTTAATTTCTTCATTTAACAAAATCTCTTTAATCATAGAAGGATAAACCTTGAAGACATTTTTGGAAATAGCTTCAGTAATTTGGGGAATTGAATACCCTAAATTATGCAATTCCAAGATATTTTCTCGAACTAATTTTAAGATATCAAGTCTTGTACCTTTTCCGTGTTTTTCACCTGGTTTTTGATCCTTTTTTAATTGATTAAGAGATAACTTCACTTTTTTCGTGTATTCTTCAACTTCAAAGTATCTTGGATTCTTTTTGTCATCTGCCATGATGATCTCCTGATTAATTTTTAATATTGTTCGGCAATGTTCCGTTTATATTTATAACATATCACAAATTAATTTGAAAATAGTATCTGCATATGTTAAGAAATTACGAATTCACAGACCATGTAATGGTACTGACAGGATGGCCTTTGTAATACAAAGGACGTGAAACCATTCGGCGCTGCGCTTCTCACGGTCCCACTCATCCAGCCAATGACTCCGTCCCTGGACCCTGAAGGAGAAGATAATGGCCTACGATCCGATAGTCACGGTGCGATTTCCAGAAGAAGAACGTCAGCGGCTCATAGAAGAAGCTAAGTATGCAGGGCTGACAACATCGGAACTGATAAGAAGAAGATGTTTAGGAAAAAAGGTTTTAGCAAACGCCGACGAAATCATGATAAGAGAATTGCGGAGAATAGGCGGTCTAGTGAAACACATCCATAATGAAAGCGGAGGGGTTTATAGTAAAGAAACGTCCGATGTACTCATAACAATTAAAAAATATTTGGATAAATTAAGCCAATGATTGTTAAGAAGGTAAAAAGTGATTCCGTTGCCGGTAGAAAGGCCGGGAAGATTACTGCGTTGACCAACTATGTCAGAAACCCTGAAAACGAGAACAAAGAAGAAAAATGCACTTACCATAATGCACTAGGGTTTATATCTGACAACCCGAAAACCCAAACAAATGAGATGATATCGCTTTCAAAAGAGGCGCAGAGAAGTAAAGACCCAATCAATCACTACATACTGAGCTGGAAAGAAGGAGAGCACCCGACCAAAAAGCAAATAGATGAATCAGTAAAGATATTTATAAAGGAATTAGGCATAGAAAATCATCAGGTGATCTATGGCCTTCACACCGATACCAATAATGAGCACTTACATATTGTGGTAAATAGAATTCATCCCGATACCCTAAAGCCTGTAAGAATAAACAATAATTTTGATCTGGAGGCAGCACATAGGGCAATAGCGAGGATTGAATTTATCCAAGGGTGGGAAAAGGAAAAGAATTCGAGATATGAAGTTCTTCCCAACAACGAAATTGTCAAAAGAAATCATCAAGAAAAAGCGCTAAAACCGGATCAACAACGTATCGATAAGGAAAACAAATACAACGAGAAATCGGTAACGAGAATTGCAATAGAAAAGGCAGCTCCTCTTATCAAAAGCGCTACCAGTTGGAAAGAGCTTCACGAGGTTCTCGCCAATGAAAATATCAGATACGAAAGGACTGGTAGTGGAGCTACCATATTCGTCGATGATATAGGAGTAAGGGCTAGTAGTGTGGATAGATCAGCTGGATTCAATAAATTACAACAACGATTAGGTCCGTTTAAATCAAACCTGGAGGTACATAATGGCTACCACTGCCACAGAGTTAAAAAGCAAAACACTAGACTTATTAAGCCTCTCTCCCAAAACCACATGCAAAGATTGTCCGAACGCCGTATGGCATATGACACAAAAGGATCAACTCAGAGTGTTTTGCCGGTTGATGCTTTGTCTAGTGGACGAAGATCTGAAGGAATGCGACGGGACGGCAATGCCAGTCGACCAAGAGAATCAGAACCACTAAAAAAAGGCTTTCCTGGTTGGGACAGATATATTGAAGAGAGGGACGATTATTTTTACAGGAAAGATAAAATTAAAAATAATTTGCAGCTTAGACACAAGAATGAAAGAGAAAACCTTTCTAAAGAACAAAAGATGCAAAGAGAAGAGAGATTAAAAGGAAGCTGGAAGGGAAGGGGAAGAGAAATGAATATAGCTCGAAGTATTCTTGCTTCGGCCCAAGCCTCTGAAAAGATATCTTTAAAGGAAAGACAAAAATCAGAAAGAAATAAATTCTTCAGTAAATTTCAAAAAATTCCCAGTTTTGAAGAATGGTACCGCATTCAAAATCAACCTAAACTTGCTGAAAAATGGAGATATAGAGAGTATGACCCTCAAGAAGTAGAAGGTGAAAGATATGATCATCCAAAAGAGAAGGATATTCGATCATATACAGCCAGAGCACACCATGATGAAGTTTTATATTCAAAAAGTGGCTCAACTGAAAGTAAAGACAATGTATCCTTTATCGACAAAGGTAGAAAAATTCATGTATACCACTGGAAGGAAAGAGAAACTGTTTTAGCCGCATTACAATTGTCTTCTCAAAAATGGGGTAGCTTTAAAGTAAATGGAACAGATGAATATAAAGAACTATGCGTACAACTTGCCGCTGAGTATGGATTCAAAATTATCAATGAAGAGTTGAGGAAGAAAATTGAAATAGAACGAGAAAAGATATTCGCAAGATGGAAGAGCTATTCAAATAATAACAGGGAAAAAGAATTTGAAAAATATCACGCAGCAATCTTTGCCGATAGATACAGCATATCGGCAGTAAAGAAAAATAATAGTAATGAATTTGATGCAATCGTTGTTACGGACATAGACGGAATCACCAGAACTGAAGTTGTGCAGAGTTTTCCTGAAACGAATAGACTAAATGAAAGCGGTTATGATATTTTCTTCACACCTTTGTCTGAGGATCGTCATCATATCATTATTAGCAAAACGACAAGAGAAAAATTAACTGAATTGCTCGAAGCCGGATTTTCCCCATCTGTCATACTTGAAAATAGTCTCTCAGAATATGAAGTCATAATCAATGTTCCAAAATTGCAGTCTCGATTCGATTACAACGCCTTCAGAATCGCCTCGAAATATTTCAATGATAAATTCGGAATCGATGATGTTAAATTGAAGCATCACGCCCCTGGATACAAATCATTAAACGATAATGAAACACGGATCATAGAAGCCAATAACAGAACGTGTTCCTCTGCATTTGAAGTACTCAAAGCATTTGGTGATCGTTTACAAAGCTACGAAGTAAATATCGAGAAGAGCCTCGACGATATTGCTCAATCCATGCCTGATAGTAGCCCAGAAGGTTTTTACATCAAAAAATATCGAGAGATCAAAGACGGACAAAAAGGAATAGTTGATCAATCTAGGATCGATTCAGAGGTTGCTATGCAAATGCGACTGGCAGGATATACAAGACAAGAAATCGAAGGTGCGCTTGAAAAGCTTACCCCAATAGTCAAACAAAACGAGGAAAAGAAAGACATCGATTTCAACGAATACGCCAGTAGAATTGTCAAAAACATTTTCAGCAGTTCAGGGGATCGGCAGTATGAGGATTCGATGAAATTTAAAAAGGCACATTATCGAGAAATGGAAAAGGGTGAGGAAAAAGGGCTGGAACCTGAATATTGATGTTTAGTGTCAAATAAAGAGACCATGGATTATCTCTGCATTCAGCCTGACGAAATCAGCACCCGATGTGAATTGACGTTGGAAAATTTAATTGTGCATGTGTGGCACATGTGCTAATATCTATTGAAGGGTAAAATTCAAGTGGAGGTATGAACATGAACACACAATCACAACATGAAACGATGTTAAGAAAACCGATCTTAATGCCGCCGAGCATGATCAAGAAGGTTGACAGTATAGCGAAAAGCAAAAAGGTGTCTTTTGCCGAGGTGGTACGAGAAGCCGTCAACGCATTTGGTGGAAAGCCGACTTCAGAAGATGAGCATGTGTTGGATGCCCTGGCGGATACGATGATAAAAACAACCGAAGATCTCATTAAAAGAATGGATGAGATTGAAAAACGGCTCGATAGCACACATGCCATCTTGGAGGCAAAATAATGGGCATCAGTGAAAAGGTAATGGATGCCTTGAGAGCGGGTATCCTTTTGAACGAAAAAGTCACCACCCTTTTAGGAAAAGTTGAACGTATTGACCAGGATCTTCGTAAAATGAACGACAGGCTTATTCGATTGGAAACTATGGTCGAAGTCGCAAAGTACCAAGCTCGATTGACCGACGAACCAAAATAGCGAGGTGGAAAATGCTATCACCGGCCAGACCCTCCCTGTCCGGATCTGCGCGGCGCCGGCATCATCGAGGAAAAAGCAGATCGCAATAAACTCATCAAACCCTCCGCCCTGGGCAAAATATGATAGCATATTTCAAAATCCGGAGTCGCCGGCGATCAGGTTTTTGCTATCATTTAACCGGCCCGGGCCGGACCTGCAGCAGAAAATATGCAATCACTATTCTAAAGGGTGAACCATGGCGCTTACACTACGGATCACAGATGAAGAAATTGTAGAACTTGAAAAGCTCAAGAATTATTTGAATATAAGATCTTCTTCCAAAATAATCAGTTATTTAATAGCTGATTATATCGACAAAGATGCAGTGCTAAACGACACCAAAAAAAAATTAGCCGATACTGACCGGCGTTTAAAATCACTTCTTTCTTTAGTGAGGGATAAACACGAAACGGAAACGAAGATACTAGACCTGGTTTATCAATCAGGATGCAAATCGCAGGGATGAACCAAGAAACAGCCAACCATCCAAACAAAAGGATTCAAAGATGGAAGTATTACCGTTTCAATTCCTGATGGTTTAAGCAAAGAGCAAATCCAAAAAGCAATAAATAAAGAAATCCTTGCATTGTCGTCTTCTCCAGGTGGTGTGGATGTGGATAAAACAAAGGTAAAGGTCGAGAGAATTCACTCGGTTGAAATTGCCAAGACAAAAGAGAAATCTATTGCTGACGACAGGGAACTGTCTCTTTGATTTATTTTTGATTTGGAGGAAAAACGCAGATAATGGAAAGAATCGTCCGACAGTGGGCTGATGAGGTCCTGTACTACTACGGCGGCAACCAGTATGAGTTACTGATGGCGGATGGCAAGCTGATAGGTGAGATTCGAGCGAGAAGCGATGAAGAGGCCCTTCAGAAAACCGTGCTGCTTTCTCGTAAATCATGGGAGAACCGGAAGGAAGGTCACAATGCTGCCTGATTATGAATCACCACACACGGTCAAAAGTGTCAGAGCAAAAACAGGACTGACACAGAGGATTTTTGGGATGATTCTCGGCATGGGAAAAACCGCTGTATCTCGGTTCGAGCGCGGGGAGCGCAAGGAAACCTTTATCCTCAAAGAGCAGGTTAGTTTGATTGCCTTCCTGGTCGAGAAAAACATACTGAAAGAGTATATGCAATGGCGTTTTGCTTTGTCGATTCGCAATAAATAATAAATATTGAACTCCATTGGAGTACTAAAAATTACAATAATATGTTTTTAAATGTTTGGGTTCCACGGGCCAAAGCTTAGAATATTTTAAGGGAGGCTTGGGGTGGGTGATAAATCACACCTTAACGTATTATTATTTTGTATTTACACTTAACAGTGTGTATTATACACAACATGAAAAGCAAAGAATTAATATTGCTGCTTGAAGCAAACGGCTGGGTCCTTTGCCGGGTCAAAGGTTCTCATCATGTTTTCAAGCATCCGTCCAGGGGTGGGCATATTAGCGTGCCCCATCCCAAAAAAGAATTGGGCAAAGGTTTGATACATAAACTGCTCAAAGAGGCCGGAATTGAATAAGAGGACAAAGAAATGAAATTAAAATACCCCATAGCTATCGAACCCGGGGATGAAAAAACCGCCTTTGGTGTCGTCGTCCCCGACCTCCCCGGCTGTTTTTCTGCTGGAGACAGTATGGAAGAGGCAATTGAAAACAGTAAAGAGGCTATTGCTTCGTGGATTGAAATTACCCTTGATGAGGGTGGAAAAATCCCATCTCCGGGAAAATTGTCAGATCATCTTAAAAACCCGGAATTTGCAGGATGGTTATGGGCGGTGGTTGAAATAGACGGAGCTTTGCTCGATGATAAATCCGAACGGGTAAATATCAGCTTACCTCGCCGGATATTGGCACGTATTGACCGTTATGCTGCCGTCCATGGTGAAAGCCGTAGTGGTTTTCTTGTCAATGCCGCATTAGATCGTATTATTCACGACCAATCTTGAATTATAGATCCTCAATTTTGCAATCACCTGCCAGGTCCGTCCCGTCCAGATCTCGCCGGTGCCGGGGGCATCGAGGAAATTTGTGATTGGGGTTGTAAGCCGGAACCCCAGAAATTTCCGTCATCCCAACTCCAGTCCCGCCACGAGCGTACCCCAGTTTGTGTAGTGACGTTTTAATTTGTCGATTCGTGGAAACTATAAATATGATACTCCATTGGAGTATTATTATTAATTACCATGTTTTTCGATTTTGACCAGGGGTGCAAAGAACTACGCGAAGCTGCTGCTTCTAAATAACAATCAAGGTGTTCATCCAACAAAATCATAACACTGCACAATCTATGAAACTGTTGCCTTCACCACAGGCGACTCACTCCAATTGGTCGTGTAGGCCGGTGATTTCCATGTTTGCAGCATTGACCATGGTTTATCCACCAGGAGAAGATTTTCAGTAAGGGGTTGTACGCCGGAACCGCCGAAAATTCCGCCGTCCCAATACGGGTGAGTTTCCGATGCCGACACCCCGGAGTAGGCGGCTTTGCCGTTTCCTTTCTTCATAGCCAATACCATTTACTCTGTCACCTCCTATCAGGGTTGTTGCACCATCAAAATATACCCAGAGGTCAATTTCTCACTGGCCATTCTTCCAGCGGAACTTGTTCTGCACCTCGATCTCTCGGCAACCACGGAGGGGGATGTGGTGCAAACACTGGTGACTTTCATTGAGGAAAATGATATTCAGGTCTTGAATGTGGCGGGGAGTCGTGGCAGCAGGGATCCCGTGCTTTATGACAAGGTTTTCAAGATCATGGTGGGGGCGCTCAGGTCGTAAGTGAGTTTGCAACTACAGGGTGGCAAGATGGCTTTATCAAAAGATCAAGCGGTCAAACTGGCAACGGAACACCTCCGCCGGGCGGTTGAGAAAGAGTTGTCTCAATATTTCCGGGAATGTGAGGTCAGGGATGTACTGCCTGATGAAGGAAATACCTACTGGAGCTTGCCGGGGGATAAGGAAGACTACTGGTACATTGAGGTCCCTCACATTTATAGAGAGAGGCCTCTGCATGTTGGCGGCGGCTCTAAGTATCTTGCAATCTGTAAGCAAACCGGGGCAGTCTCGACCGTCACGGTACAGGGTGAATAGAATACTTGGAAATTGGTTGATTATACCAAAATCTCTTGTAAAGAGAATGGTCGTTTGCCTTTCTTTTATCAAGCTACATGTATGAACAAATCACATTTTGGAGGAATTATGAACAAAGCAGAACTCGTTGTTAAGATTGCAGAAGGAGCTGAACTGACAAAGGTGCAAGCTGAGAAAGCACTCGACAGCTTCATCGCTGCCACCACGACCGCTCTCACAGCTGGTGATAAGATCACTCTTATGGGCTTTGGTACGTTCAGTGCGGTAAACCGTGCCGCTCGCACAGGTAGGAATCCACAGACCGGCAAAGAAATTAAAATAGCTGCCAAGACTAACGGCAAATTCACACCCGGGAAAGCTCTCAAGGATCTGAACTCAAAGCCTGTAAAAGCTGCACCGAAAGCAAAAGCTCAAGTGAAAAAATAGAAGAACAGGTTTGGTACGTATATACGCACTGACCATCTAGAGATGGTCAGTGAAAAATCAAGAATTCAAAATGCTCCATTAAACGCCGGATTTTCGGAAATAACCTTGAGTCTTTAAAGGTTCAAGAATGCTCCTTTTTGAGTAATTTTTGTGGCATTATCAATGCTAAAACATTCAGGAATAAGGTAAATCGTGAGGTATGTTCACAAGCCGAGGCTTGCCATGGCAAATCTATAACTGCTGAAATACGGATGGAGTCAAACTCACAGGAGATATTCGTTGCTCAATGAGCAGTCGGTATTTCCTCCCAATGTCAAGGTTACGACACTGCACAGTAACTGTGTCCTTTCGGCAAGCCTGCCATGACGCCAAAAAATTGATCTGCTACAATCGGTACCCTTCTTATAACCAATGGAGGATTACCGATGGATCAATCACCAGCATTTCCCCCCGCGACACTGCCAGAAGTTCAA
>Ga0209697_10007164_pt1 | contig 13150 bp, 12 predicted proteins | sample AliMusrvi5mmetaG_FD_184115 | JGI IMG/M metagenome (GOLD analysis project Ga0209697, IMG submission 184115) | Freshwater lake bacterial and archeal communities from Alinen Mustajarvi, Finland, to study Microbial Dark Matter (Phase II) - Alinen... | ecosystem: Environmental > Aquatic > Freshwater...
GAAACGGCCAAGGCCAACAACCTGGAGCCCTACGCTTACTTGCGATACATCTTCGACAGATTACCTTTGGCATCAATGTTGGAGGACTACGAGGCGCTCTTGCCCTGGAATGTTACTCCGGAAAAACTGGGAATTGTCGCGTCGGCAAGGTGCGGTTGATATGGCGCTTACAAAATTAAAGAAAACGCAATCAGTGAAGCACAAAAAACTTTCTTCATGGCTCCATCCCCATTTGTAGAGGTTGAACAATGACGAGGTTTGCTTCCTACTGCAAGCACTCATCTTGACGATGTGTTTAGAGGGCGATTTTGCTCGCTGGCAACGGTTGTTAAGAATCACTCTCACAATAAAGTTCTAAGTAAGGATTGTGATTTGTCAAGGTAGGGAGAATGGGACAAAAAATATACGGACAGGAGGTGGGGGTCACCCATTAAAAGGCCCTTGTCAATGGAATAATCCTCCCCCAATCTTCATACATATCCTGTTTGCAGAGCATGCAGCCATTCGGGGAATCCATTGCGTGCAGCGGTCAACGCGGCTTTCTCCCAGTCGTATGGAACCACCCTTATGGAAACAGACAATTGCTCGATTGCGCCTTCTACTATGGCATAGCGTGCATGCGGGCTGCCGGTCTCCATCTTATGCGGCGCGGGAAGGTCATCGTAATATGCGGGGAGGCCGATACTCCCGGGGTTTACTATGGTGCAACCATTCGGAAGGTACACGACTCGGGGTATATGAGTGTGCCCGCAGAGAACGAGAGGCGCATAGTCTTTTCCGAGGATGGCGGTGATTTTCTCCCGGTTCCTGATGGAGACTCCGTCATGCCTAACCTCCTCAAGCAAGTATTCTGTATCGCTTCGAGGTGAACCATGGCAAGCAAGCCACCCCTCCTCTTGGTAGATGGCCGGCCAGGTTGCCGCAAAGGCTAGGTCCTCTATGGAAAGCCGTCCTCTCGCAAACAGCGCACTCTTTGACGGGTTTCGGCATTCGGGATTAAAAACCATCCTGTCGCCATTGCCGCGGACATGAATTGCTTCGCACTCCTTGAGCATCCGGACGGTGGCGCAAGGATCCATCGGGCCATTGAGAGCGTCTCCAAGATGAACGATGCGATCAATCCGGTGCCGAGCAATGTCCTCCAGCACCGCTGCCAGGGCGAGATTATTACTGTGGATATCGGCTATGACTGCAATTCGCATAGGGGTTTCACCGTATGTTTTTAACCTGTTACAGGTGCTAGTAAAAATTTCTGCCGCACCATCTATCCTTTCACCGCACCCATCGTCAAACCCTTGACCACATATTTTTGAAAAATCATCGTCAGGATAATTGCCGGCGTCATGATCGCCACGGCGGCGGCCATCACACCGCCCCAATCAACTTCCGCATAGGAAAGGAAGTTATAGACGGCGATGGGCAGCGTCTTGGTTTTTTCCATACTGAGAACCTGGGAAAACATGAAATTGTTCCAGGAGAAAATGAAAGACAGGGTTGTTGCGGTAATAATGCCCGGCCCCGACAGGGGGAGAATGATAGCGAAAAAGGCATATTGACGGGTTGCCCCGTCGACCATCGCCGACTCTTCCATCTCGCGCGGAATAGTGTTGAAATAGGTGGACATGATCCATACGACAATGGGCAGGGCGATCAGCATATGGCTGAGGATCAGTGCAAGATAGCTGTCCATCAGGTTCAAGCGTGAAAAAACAATGTACCACGGTACCAGAAAGGAAATTCCCGGCATGAGACGCGCCAAGAGAATGAAGACCGAGAGTTTCTTTTGCGTGAACCGGGCTATTGAATACGCCGCCGGTAACCCAAGCACCAGCGAAAATCCCACCGCAACAACACCGACTATTGTCGAGTTGAGAAAGTATTTGAGAAAATCCTGCTCTTCGAACACCTTCTGATAATTTTGCAGCGTCGGGGTAAAGAAGAATTTCGGCGGCCAGGAAATTATATCGACCTGGGTTTTAAAAGATGATACCAGCATCCAGAGAAAGGGGAACAGGACGATGCAAGCAATCGCTATCACAATGAGATAAAAAAGTATATTTGACAGGAGTTTTTTATTCATCCGGGACTCCTCAAATTTCCGAAGACGTACGCAGTTTCATGATTCCGAGACTGCAGCCGAAGACCACAAGGAACAAGACCACAAGAATGACGGAAGATTGTCCCATGCGGAAATATTCAAAGCTGTATTTGTAGGCCATGATATTGAGAGTCTCCGATGCATAGCCGGGGCCGCCTCCGGTCATGGCGAAGATGATGTCGAAGGTTTTCAGTGCATCGATCAACCTGAGGATCATTGCCGTCAAAATAACCGGCATGAGCATGGGAATCGTCACATAGCGCAGGATTTGCCATTCACTTGCGCCATCCACATGTGCTGCTTCAACAGGCTCGTTGGAGAGGCCGGCAAGACCGGCAAGAACAATCAGGGTGATCATCGGTGTCCATTGCCAGACATCGACGATGATCAGCGACGGGAGTACCGATGCCGCACTTGAGATCCACAGGCCCTGCGGCAATCCGACTGACGTAAGTATATAATTGGCAAGGCCGGTTGTCGGATCGAAAAAGAGATTGAAAACAATTCCGACCGCAACCGGCGTTGCCACCAGCGGCAAAAGGAGAAGCAACTTTGCCACACTCTTGCCGACAAAGGCCCGGTTGAGAATGAGGGCAATGGCAACCCCGAGTACCCCTTCGATTGCCACCGCAAAAAATGTAAAGACAAAGGTCCTGGTCAAGGCATGCAAAAAACGCGGTTCCGTCAGCACCCGTGCGTAACTCTTTAATCCGACAAAAGAAAGAGGTGCACCGGAGGTGAGATTCCAGTTGGTCAAACTGAGGAAAAGGGTATAGAGAACGGGAAACACCATAAGCATGGCGACAAAGATGATCGCCGGCAGAGGAAACAAGATGTGCAGATTCCGTTCTGTAAAACTTGACTGGGACATTGGGAGCCTTTGACAGTCTTTAGCTATTATTTGCCGTATTCACCGGTATCCTGGAGAATCTCATTTACCTTGGCAACCTTCTCTTTCGCCATTTTTTCCAGGCTTACCGATTCGCCTTTGGTATTGATTGATTCGATAACCAGTTCGCCGATCAGGTCACGGGCTTCACCGACTGCACTCATGTAGGGGCGATCAAGAGGATTGCCGTTTTTCGCCGCATAGGCACGGGTTTCCACAAGTCCGGGATTGATCTTGGCAAGAATTGCCTTGTCTTCCCAAACCGAGGAACGCGCCATGGTGATGTTGCTGAGCATGCCTTTGGCTGCCAGCTCTTTACTGGTTGCCCATTCGAGGAATTTCATCGCCAGTTCCTTGTTTTTCGATTGTTTTGCAAGAGCAATGCCCCAGGAAGTGACGATGAAAGGCGAATTCATTTTCGGTCCGGCCGGGAAATTGGCTATCCCGACATTCTCTGCCGCGACCTGAGTCTTGGCCGGGTCGACGACCTGACCATAAAATACCGATGCATCCGTCCACATGGCAATCTTACCGGCCTGGAACAGCGGCATGATGTTTTCCCAAGACATGGAGGTCACGCCTTTGGGGCCGAAGTTGCCGAGCATCTTCCCGTAAAAACGGATAGCATCCACTGCCGGTTTTGCATCAAAAACGGCAACACCGTTATCGAGGTACAGTCCTCCATAGTTATAGACGTAGCTGGACAACTGGGTAACTGCGGCGGCACCCTTGCCGCGGGAGGCAAAGCCTGCAAGGCTGTCCGAATTGATTTTCTTTGCCGTAGCCTCCAGCTCGGTGAAGTTTTCAGGAACCTTCAGTCCGGCATCTTTCAAAACGTCTTTCCGGTAATAGAGAACCTGCCATTCGGTTACCAGGGGCACAAGGTAGGATTTTGGCCCGAAGGTGGCAACACTCATGACGTTCTTCGGGTAATCGGAGAAGTCGAATCCGGGAAGCGGCTCATACCAGCCGTTTTTGTAGAACATCTTTCCTTCCTGCAGAGGTCGGGTCATGAAGACATCGACCGACGAGGATTTTGTAGCAAACTCGGTCGTCAGTTTGGTTGTCAGTTGGCCCTCCTGGAGACTCTCGGCATTGACCTTGATGCCGGTGGCGGTTTCAAATTCGGGAATAGCCGCCTTCAGCAGATCCCCGTAGGGATGATTTGCCAAAAGAACACGAAGTTCCTTGGTCTCAGCCATGGTGTTGCTCGATAACCAGAGCGAAGACAGTATAACCAGTGCAGCAACCAGTAATTTTCTCATAAGCCCTCCGTAAAAGAATGAAAACGCTTAAGCGGCCCGTTGCGCAGGCCGCAGTTATCTGAACCGGTAAATCACACAATAGTTTGTGATGTCTCCCTATCAAAAACATGGGTTTTTGCCATTTTTAAATCGATCTCAAGCATGTCTCCGACCATAGGTGGGCTATCCGGTGCTTCCATGCGGGCAACGAGGGAGTGCGCCTCGCAGGTAAGATGGACAAAAATCTCCGAACCCAGGGTTTCGACCACATCCGCATGCGCCTTGATGCTGTTGCCCGTGCCGGCAGTAGCGTCATGCAAGGACATGTCCTCCGGACGTACGCCAAAGATCACCGGACGGTCGAGATAGGGTTCGAGTCGGGAACGAAATGTCTCAGGAGCCCGGACCCGAAAGCCGCCGGCATCAATGAACATGGCCCCATCCTCCAAGGCAACCTTGGCGTCTATGAAGTTCATCGCCGGGGAGCCGATAAAGCCGGCCACAAAGCGGTTGGCCGGTTGCCGATACACCTCCATCGGCGCGCCGATCTGCTGTAAGGCGCCGTTGTGCATGATGAAGATTCGGTCGGCCATGGTCATAGCCTCAACCTGATCGTGGGTGACGTAAATGATGGTGGCCCCCAAGCGACGATGGAGTTTACTGATTTCGGCCCGCATCGCTACCCGCAGCTTGGCATCGAGGTTGGAGAGTGGTTCGTCGAAGAGAAAGACTTTGGGCTTACGGACGATGGCCCTGCCTACCGCCACGCGCTGCCGTTGCCCGCCGGAGAGCTCTTTCGGTTTTCTCGCCAGCAGTGCCTGGATGCCAAGGATGTCGGCGGCCTCCTCCACCCGTGCGTCAATGTCTTTTTTGCTCATCTGCCGGATTTTCAGGCCAAAACCCATGTTGTCTCGAACGTTCATGTGCGGGTAGAGGGCGTAGTTCTGAAAGACCATGGCAATGTCCCGGTCTTTCGGCGGCATGTCATTGACGCAGGTATCGCCGATGAATATATCGCCGGAGGTGGCTGTTTCCAGGCCGGCAATCATCCGCAGTGCCGTGGTCTTGCCGCAGCCGGAGGAGCCGACCAGGACCGCAAACTCCTGGTCCCGAATCTCAATCGAAAGATCGTCGACCGCGGCAACCGAGCCATATCGCTTGACAACGTTTTTAAGGATCACATTGGACATGTCATAGGCCGTTTTATGCTCAATTGATTGTAATTTTGTGAATTATCAAAGCCCTCGCTGCAGCGTTTACTAGGGTTTGACGATGACCTTCATCAGCCCCGGTTCACCCTTGTGCAGTCGATCAAACCATAAGGCCGCGTCCAATAAGGGCACAACCGCTGAGATCATCGCGTCAACCTTTACCCGTCCACTGGCGATCATGTCGAGACACGCCGGGTATTCACCTGCGGAAGCGCACGAGCCGTAGAGGGTCAGCTGCCGCGTCACCACGGCCTGCAACGGCAATTCGACCTTGGGCGAAAGATTGCCGACCAGGCCGACCTTTCCACCTTTGCGCACCGCATGAATCGCCAGGTTTACCGTCGGCGCAATCCCGACGACCTCAAACGCCATATCGGCGCCACGGCCGTGGGTGAGATTTTTAACCTTGTCGATTGTATCGCCCTCATCCGACTTAATAGCGAAATCGGCGCCGAACTTTAAAGCCATATCGAGACGCGACCTGCCAAGATCGATGGCAATGATTCTGCCGCAACCTTTTATGCGCAGCGCCTGCACGACAAAGAGGCCGATCATGCCGCAGCCGACGACCACCGCGCTGTCGTTAATCTCGCTGGGAATGAGATTGACTGCATGAAAGGCCACCGAAACAGGCTCGGTCATTGCCGCCTGCGTAAAGCTTAAACCCTCGGGCAAGCGATAGAGGATCGACTGCGGTACAGCCACATACTCGGCAAAAGCGCCATGCTGTCGATATTCGCCACAGGAAACCCCAAGGACCTTACGAAAGTCGCTGAGGTTAAACGCCCCTTTCTGCGAATAAAAATCCTGCCTGGTCACTACCGTCGAATCAAAGGTTACCCTTTCCCCCACCTGCCATTCGCTGCTGCCGCTGCCAAGCTGTTCAATGACCCCGGAAGCCTCATGCCCCATAATGATCGGCGGAATCCTTCGACCGGTGCTGCCGTCCATGCCATGCACGTCGCTGCCGCAGATGCCGCAGGCTTTGACCCGCACCAGAACCTCCTCGGGTCCGATTTCCGGCAGCGGCACCTCTTCAAGTGAAAACCTGTTGTATTCCTTTAGAACGAGCGCTTTCATGATTCATTCCTGCAGATTGATTTAACCGGTAGCGATGCATAGGTGCTGTAGTCGAGATCGGCAGCCTCCGGTTGAAGCGGAAATTTGATCGGGGCATTGGTTTTCTGCGAACGGTAGATCGCTGTAAAAATTTCCACCGTTTTCCGGCCGTCTTCGCCGCTTACAAGCGGCTGCCGATCCTCAAGAATTGCCCGGAGAAAGTCACGAATTTGCAGATGAAAGTAGTGAACCGAGGCATCGGGCAGAGTGTTGAAGAGCGCACTGTCCTCTGCTCGCCACTGCTCCAGCATGTTCTCTTCGCCGGCTACTGTCCAGAGATCATTCACCGGCGGTTCGAGAATCGACGACATGCCGGCGACGAACATGGCTCCACCGTCGGTTTGCACCCCGATCGATGCGCCGTTTTGTCCATGCACATGGACCTTACCGTAAATGCCGGGCTTTTGCGAATTGCTCACCACGATGTTGCCAAGCGCCCCGCTTTCAAAGCGAACTATCGCAACAGCCGTATCCTCAACCTCGATATAGGGATGATTGATATTTGACCAGACGCCGAAGAGTTCGACGATCGGCCCCATAAACCACTGCAAGAGATCCAGTTGGTGTGGCGCCTGATTGACCAGGACACCGCCGCCTTCTGCCTGCCACCGGCCGCGCCACGGGTCGCTTGCGTAATACTTCCGGTCGCGCCAGCCGAGCATGAGTACCGTACCGAGAGCGGGTCGTCCAATTTTGCCGGCATCGATGGCCTCACGGACCCGCTGCACCGGGGCATAAAAACGGCGCTGGCTCACTGTGCCGATTTTGACCTTGGCTTTTTTCGCCGCGGCCAGCATCTCGTCGCAATCCGCAAGATTTGCTGCCAGAGGCTTTTCCACAAGAACATGTACGCCGGCATCGGCGGCAATGACCGCTGCAGCGCGGTGTGCCGGGTGCGGTGTGCAGATAATCACCGCCTCGACACCTGCAGAAACTATCATCTCCTGAATATTGTCGAACCCTTGAACCCCGTATTTTTCGCCGTATCTCCGTGCTTTTTCCCGGTTGCGGCTGTACACCGCGACAAACTTCGATTCGGCAGTTTGCAGCAGCGCTTTCGCGTGCAGGTCGCTGACTTTTCCACAGCCGATAATTGCAGTTTTGACTTTAGGCATAGTCAGGTTTCCTTGCCGGGAAGAGATGGGTTGGCTGGGGGTGGGGAAGTGTTTAAGTAGTCCCTTTTTTAAAACGGTCTCCCTACCAGCCAAGATACATCTGATTGACTGATTTTAGGCTACCCTCTGATACTGAAATTTGCAATTTTTTTGTCGTTCACCTCACTCTGTATTATGCCTAACTACACTGAGATACTTCTCTGTGAGAATAAAGCATTAAACTTGCTGATAACCTCTTCGGTACTCTGTCGAACTTGCCAAACATTGGTTGAGATGGGAATAAACTTCTTTGGACTCGACCCGTTAACCATGATATCTTGTCTCTGAGTTTCATGGCATTCTCCTTGGTTGTGTTGTGCTGGATTCAAGACCATACAGGAAAAGATTCTTTTTTTGGGGGGTAGTCAACAATGCAAATAGATGACCGAAAGATGAAGATCGTCCAGCGTCATTTGGGCTACACCGATGCAGAAATGACAAAATTCAAGGCAGATCCGAGAAATACCGATGTGCTTGCGATTAGCGCAAGCCTTACACATAAATTGATAATCCTGGAAGTGGTGGAATCACACGGCTGCAACAGCAAGCACAAGATTGGCGACAGGTTCTATTTCGATGCTTTCGGCAATCTCTTGACTGAACGCTGTCCGAAAAAAGTATGCGGATATTCCTTGAATGCCGCCATGATGATGGTTTTTGCCGCCAACGAAATGCTCTTTGCCGGGATTGATCCCAACCAGATCAGGTTCAAACGGGCCGGTTGTTTCGATGTGGGTCTGGAATGCGGCGGCTGGGGACGAATCGTCCTGGAACTTCGTGTCGAAGAGGAGTAGTGGCAAAAAATGATCGAACTCAGCGACATCTGCCGGACCTTTACCGTCGGCGGCCAGGAAGTCCGGGCCATGGACCATGTCTCCCTGACCATAGGCGCCGGCGAGTATCTGTCGATCATGGGGCCGTCCGGTTCGGGGAAATCGACCCTTCTGAACATTATCGGCCTCCTCGACACGCCGAACAGCGGCACCTATCTCCTCGACGGCCGGGATGTCACCAGCCTTGCGGACGAGCAGCTGGCGGCGACGCGCAGCCGGAAAATCGGCTTTATCTTTCAGTTTTTTCACCTCATCCCAAGACTTTCCGCCGCCCAGAACATCGAGTTGCCGCTGATGCTCGCCGGCGTGCCGTTACGGCAGCGGCGGCAGCGCAGTGCCGTCCTTATCGACAGCTTCGGCCTCGGCAACCGGCGGCATCATCGTCCGGACGAATTGTCCGGCGGCCAGCGGCAGCGGGTGGCGATTGCCCGGGCGGTGATCAACCAGCCGGCGGTGCTCCTGGCCGATGAGCCGACCGGCAATCTCGACCGCAGTTCCGGGGCGGAGATCATCGACTTGCTCGAAGGCCTCAACCGTGCCGGGCAGACCCTGGTGATCGTCACCCACGATCCGGAGATCGGCGAAAGGGCGCGGCGGCGGGTCCGGGTGGTCGACGGCCGGCTTGCCTCCGACAGCGGCGGCTGAACATGCGGCCCTTGGACACCATCCGCTTCGGCCTCGGAAGCCTCGGCAGCAACCGGGTACGCACCGCCCTCATGCTCCTGGCCATGAGTATCGGAGTGGCGGCGGTGGTGCTGCTCACCGGCATCGGTAACGGCGCCAGGCTGTACATTGTCGATCAGTTCGCCTCGCTTGGTACCAATCTGGTTATCGTCATCCCCGGCCGGGCGGAAACCGCCAACAACACCCCGGCCACCCTCATCGGCGAAACCCCGCGCGACCTGACGCTTGAAGACGCGGCGGCGGTCATGCGCAGCGAACTGGTGGAACGTGTCGCTCCTCTCAATATCGGTGAACTGAATGCAGTCCGGCAGGGTAGGGAACGGCAGGTGCCGGTGCTCGGTTCCTCCGCCTCTTTTCTGGCAATACATCACTTAAAGCTTGCTCTTGGTTCCTTTTTGCCGGAGGAGGACTGGGATATCGCCAGACCAGTCTGCGTCCTCGGCTCGAAGGTGTCCCAGGAGCTGTTCGGCCGGGAGCCGGCCATCGGGGAACTGATTCGTCTCGGCGGCTACCGCTGCCGGGTGATAGGTATCCTCGCGTCGGAAGGGCGTTCACTGGGATTTGACACCCAGGAGATGGTCATGGTACCGGTGGCCTTTGCCCAGATGCTCTACAACACCAGCGGCCTGTTCCGCATCCTGGTCGAGGGCAAGGATCTGGAATCCCTGGAACGCCTGAAAAAGCATATCAAAGCGACCATCGCCAAGCGCCACTACGGGGAAGAGGATGTGACGATCATCACCCAGGACTCGATCCTCGCCACCTTCGACAAGATCCTCAGGTCGCTGACCCTGACCGTTGCCGGAATTGCCGCCATCAGCCTGGTGGTGGCCGGAATACTTATTATGAATGTCATGCTTATGTCGGTTGCCCAGCGTACCGCCGAGATCGGCCTCTGCAAGGCCCTGGGCGGCACCCGTCGGCAGATCATGGCGATGCTGGTGTCCGAGGCCCTTCTCCTTTCGGTTATCGGCGGAATACTCGGCCTGCTTCTCGGTTTTGCCGGGTCCTGGGGTATTGCCCAGGTGTATCCGGAGCTTACCACTACGCCGCCGCTCTGGGCGGTCGCCGCCGCCATGGCCACTGCCCTCGGCACCGGCCTGATCTTTTCCCTGCTGCCCGCAGGCAGGGCGGCGCGGCTCGATCCGATTCGCGCCCTGGCGAGGCGTTAGGGAGGGGGCATGGGGACCAGGGATCAACTGCAATTCATCGTAAGCTCCATCCGCGCCAAGCGGCTGCAATCCTTTCTCACCGGTCTGGGCATCGCCGTCGGCATCGCCGCGGTCATCCTTCTCACCTCCATGGGCGAAGGGCTGCAGCGCTTTGTCGTCGCCGAGTTCACCCAGTTCGGCTCCAACCTGATCGCCGTCAATCCCGGCAAGGTCACCACCATGGGCACGACCCTCGGTATCCTCGGCTCGGAACGGCTGTTGACTCTTGATGACTGCGAGGCCCTGCGCCATCTGCCCCAGGCCGAGGCGGTGGTGCCCATGGTGCAGGGCAATGTTGAGGTAAAGGCCGAGGGCCGGACTAGAAGGATTACCCTCTACGGGGTCGGCGCCGAGATGGACCGGGCCTTTCGCATGCAGGTCGGCAGCGGCCGCTTTCTGCCGCCGGACGACCCGCGTCTCGCCCGGCCCTTTGTGGTCTTAGGCGATAAGGTGGCCCACGAACTGTTTCCCAATGACAATCCGCTCGGCCGACGGATGCAGATCGGCAACCAGCCGGCGCGGGTGCTCGGGGTGATGGAGCATAAGGGGCAGGTTCTCGGGTTTGATATGGACGATACCGTCTACATCCCGGCGGTCAGGGCCCTTGATCTCTTCGACCGGGAGGGCTTGATGGAGATCGATGTCCTCTACCGCGACGGCCATGAGGCCAGCGAGGTGGTTGCCGCGATTAAGCGGATTCTCGTCAATCGTCACGGTCAGGAGGACTTTACCATCACCACCCAGCAGCAGATGCTCGATGTCCTCGGCTCGGTGCTGTCGATGCTGACGGTTGCCGTCGGCGCCCTGGGCGGGATATCGTTACTCGTTGGCAGTGTCGGCATCTTCACCATCATGACCATCGCCGTTCGCGAGCGCACCGCCGAAATCGGCCTGCTCCGCGCCGTCGGTGCCTCGCGTCAGCAAATTCTTCTACTTTTTCTTCTGGAAGGGACGGTGCTCGCAGGTCTCGGAGGTACAGCCGGCCTGGCGGTAGGCTTCTCTCTTGCCTCGCTGATCCATGCCCTGGTGCCGCTCCTGCCGGTGCACACTCCCTGGAGTTTTGTGATTTTTGCCGAACTGCTCTCCATGCTTATCGGCATAATCGCCGGCATCATCCCCGCCCGGCAGGCGGCCCGGCTCGATCCAGTCGAGGCCTTGCGGTCGGAGTAAGAGGGCCATCCCTGCGATGCTCCAGTCGTCTTTTCTGAGCCGGGGATTGTGGGAAATAATTTTTAAGCCACGCTGGCCTTTTTTTCCTGCTTCACCCGTTCATGAAGCCAGATTTTTATTAAAGCATCCCTGTCCACACCTATCTCTTTACGGATGTTGTCAATATCTCCACAGGCAGGCTGGCAATTTCCGCCAGCGGCAGCATGGTGATCTCCCCATGAGCAGCGTAGCGCACCGCGCCGGGATACACTACCCAGAGATGGGCCAGTGAGAGGTCCGTCAGAGCGCTCAGCATGGATTTGGTAACTTTTGGCGCCTCGTTGAACTTGAACTCCACGCCAAACCGTCTCCCCCCCGAGAAGAAAAGCAGATCCAGCTCCGCTCCACCCTGGGTAGCCCAGAAATAAACCTCCTGCGTGTTCAGAGCCGCCACCACCTGTTCCAGGCAGAACCCTTCCCATGATGCACCGAGCCGTGGATGCGCCCAGAGTTCTCCCATACCGGGAATATTCAGCAGGCTGTGCAGCAAGCCGGTATCGCGCAGGTAAACCTTGGGTGATTTTACCTGGCGTTTTTTCAGGTTTTCATGCCAGGGCTGTAACTGCCTGACCATATAGGTGCCGGTGAGGATGTCCAGGTAATGGCGCACGGTTTTGTCCGACAGGCCCATGGAGCGACCCAAGTCGGAAGCGTTCCATGTCTGTCCGTGGAGGTGCGACAGCATGGTCCAGAACCGGCGCATGGCCGTGGCGGGAATGGTTATCCCAAGTTGTGGGATATCGCGTTCCAGGAAGGTGCGGATGAATCCTTCCCGCCAGGCAAGGCTGTCTGCCTCGCTGCCGGCGAGAAACGAACGGGGAAAACCGCCGCGCAGCCTGAGTCGGTCTCGCTCTTCCGGCGATATTTCCGCAAGATTGAACCCGGACAAGTCAACAAACTCGATCCGTCCGGCAAGGGTTTCCGAAATCCTCTTGATGATATGGAGAGACGCGCTCCCCAGTACCAGATAGCGGGCAGCCTGGCCAGGACGGTCCGTCAGCACCCGCAGAATGCCGAATAGTTCGGGAACAAGTTGAATTTCATCAATAATTATCAGTCCCGACAGAGAACCGAGCGCGAGTTCGGGGTTTTGGAGGCGCTGCCGATCAACGGGCGACTCCATGTCAAAATAATGTCCTTCCCGCTCTTGGCCGATCTGCCGCGCCAGCGTTGTTTTTCCGCATTGGCGCGGGCCGAACAGGGCGGTGACTGGAGAACGCAGCAGCGCTCGTGAAACGGCTTCACTATAAAGTGGGCGTGGTATCATGGGGAAAGAATATCCTTGCAAATTCGGAATGTCATTCCGAATTTGCAATGTTTAATGCCGGTTTAAGTAATCATTGCATTCAGCGGCTTGTCCGCTGCAATGCTTTGTGTACGCCCGGCATGGGCGTGATCTTATGGGGTGCAAGTCCCCTGTATGTAAACCCTGTTACTGTCGTGATGACAGGAACATAAATACTAGCCGAAAGCAAGGGCGGTTTCGTGAGGAACCGTC
>Ga0209697_10007165_pt1 | contig 13150 bp, 7 predicted proteins | sample AliMusrvi5mmetaG_FD_184115 | JGI IMG/M metagenome (GOLD analysis project Ga0209697, IMG submission 184115) | Freshwater lake bacterial and archeal communities from Alinen Mustajarvi, Finland, to study Microbial Dark Matter (Phase II) - Alinen... | ecosystem: Environmental > Aquatic > Freshwater...
CTCTTCCAGCGCTACCCGGAGGCCTACGCGAACGCGGCGCGCATCGGCGCCCGCTGCAACCTCGATCTCGGCCTCGGGCGGCTCCTCTTCCCCGCCTACCCGCTGCCGCCCGGCGAGACCGCCTTCTCGCTGCTCTGGAAGCGCTGCTTCAAAGGCGCGGCGGAGCGCTACCGGCCGCTCACCGCCGAGGTCACGGCGCGCCTCGAGCGCGAGCTCAAGGTCGTCGAGGAGCTCGGCTTCGCCGAGTACTTTCTCGCCGTGCACGACATCGTCGAGTTCGCGCGCGGCCGCGGCATCTACTACTCCGGCCGCGGCTCCGCCGGCAACAGCATCGTCAGCTACGTGCTGCGCGTCACCGACGCCGACCCCATCGCCAACGAGCTGCTCTTCGAGCGCTTCCTCAACCCGGCGCGCCGCGAGATGCCGGACGTCGACATCGACTTCTGCTCGGCGCGCCGCGACGAGGTCATCCAGTTCATCTACGAGCGCTTCGGCCACGACAAGGTCGCCATGGTCGCCACCGTCAACACCGTGCGTGCGCCCTCGGCGGTGCGCATCGCCAGCCGCGCCTTCGGCTTCACGCCGGACGAGGTCAACGGCCTGTCAAAGCGCGTGCCCTGGGGCAGCGCCGCCAAGCTCGGGGAGATGCTCGCCGAGCGCCCCGAGCTCACCGACCACGAGTTCCAGGACCCGCACTACAGCCGCCTCGTGCGCGTCGCCGAGCGTCTCTCCGGCTTCCCCGCGCACCTCGGCACGCACCTCGGCGGCTTCATCCTCTCGCGCGACCCGCTCACCGACCGCGTGCCGCTGCAGTGGGCCGCCAAGGGCGTCGTGGTGACCCAGTTCGACAAGGACGACGTCGAGGCGCTGGGCCTCGTCAAGATGGACATCCTCGCCCTCAAGATGCACTCCGCCATCGCCGAGGCCGTGCGCCGCATCGAGGCGCGCACCGGCGAGAAGGTCAGCGCCTGGGAGCTGCCGCGCGACGACCCCGAGGTCTACAAGCTCATCCGCTCGGCCCGCACCGTGGGCCTCTTCCAGCTCGAGAGCTCGGGCCAGCGCAACCTCGCCACGCGCCTGCAGGAGCGCGACTTCGAGGACGTGATCGCCGCCATCTCGCTGTTCCGCCCGGGGCCGCTGCAGGCCGACATGATCGCGCCGTTCATCCGGCGGCGGCACGGGCGCGAGCCGGTCACCGTGCCGCACCCTGCGATGGAGCGCATCCTGCGCCGCACCTACGGCGTCATCGTCTACCAGGAGCAGGTCATCGAGGTGGCGGCCGCGGTGGCCGGCTTCAGCCTCGCCGAGGGCGACCTGCTGCGGCGCACGATGACGCACGAGCGCTCCATGGAGGAGATGGACGAGATCGGCCGCACCTTCGTCGCGAAGGCGGTGGCGCGCGGCGTGGAGCGAGGCGCGGCCGAGGAAGTGTTCCGCCAGCTCCGCGGCTTCGCCGCCTACGGCTTCAACAAGGCGCACGCCGCCTGCTTCGCGATCGTCTGCAACGCCTCGGCGTGGCTCAAGGCGCACTACCCCGCCGAGTTCTACTGCGGCATCCTCAACAACCAGCCCATGGGCTTCTACTCGCCGCGCGTGGTGCTCAACGACGCGCGGCGCTTCGGGCTCGCGGTGCTGCCGCTCGACGTGAACCTGAGCGGCGAGTGGTTCGAGGTCGAGGAGGGCGGCGCGGCGCTGCGCGTGGGGCTGGCGTACGTCAAGGAGATGAGCGGCGCGGCGCGGCGGGCAATCGTGGAAGGCCGCGGTGAGCACGGCTCCGATCACCGCTCCCGGGCGGGCGAGGGGGTCGGGGAGCCGTCGCCGGTGCCTGCGGCCGACCCGGCGCGGCCGTACGTCTCGCTCGCCGACTTCGTCGGGCGCACGCGCGTGAGCCGCGAGATCACGGAGAACCTCGCGCGGCTCGGCGCCTTCGACGCGCTCGGCGTGCGCCGCGAGGAGCTCGTCGCCCAGGTGCCGCTGCTGTACGCCGGGGCCAGGCCGGCCGGGCGCGGGCGCGCCGGCCGCGACTCGCCCGCGCTGCCCGCCACGCCCGACGACGGCCTCGACCAGCCGCGCCTCGCCCTCGACGAGAAGCTGGGGCCGCTCACCTTCCTCCCGGACTGGCCCGCGCAGCGGCGCGTGAGCATCGAGCTCGAGCTGCTGGGCCTCAACGTCAGCGCGCACCCGTTGCGCTTCGTGCAGGCGCAGATCGAGGCGCTCGGCGTCACGCCCATGGGGCGGCTCCCCGAGGTCCGCCACGGCCGCCGCGTGCGCGTCGCCGGCGTGCTCGAGCGCGCCCAGATGCCCTGGATCCGCAGCGGTCACCGCACTATGTTCCTCACGCTCGAGGACGAGACGGAGCTGGGCCAGGTCGTGGTCTTCAACGACGTCTACCTCAAGTACGGACGCGTGCTCAAGAACGCCATCTACCTGCTCGTCGAGGGCGAGCTCCAGAACGACGAGGAGCACGGCCTGGCGGTGGTCGCGCACAAGGTGATGGACCTCACCGAGGTCCTCGGCCGCAGCGAGGCGCTGCCGGGCGGCGGGCGCGGCGGCAGCGATCCTCGCGGCGGGGCAGGCGGGGCGGGCGGCGGACCCTTCTCGTATCAGCGCCCAGATGCCTGGGAGCTCCCGGCCGTGGAGCCGCGCACGCGGCCGGGGCGCACGGGCTGAACGGGCTGAGGGGCGCCGGAGGTACACTGCGGGCGGAGTCGCGCTGACAGGCGGAGCCGTGCCGGCGCGAGCAGAGCAAGGAGGCCCCGGATGAGCGTGCGCACCGTGCGGCTCGACGACGGCCGCGAGGCTACCTACGAGGTCACAGGCAGCGGCGCGCCGGCGCTCTGGTTCGAGGGCGGCCCCGGCTTCAACGCCGCCATGGGCCGCGCCGACTGCGAGCTCCTCGGCGACCGCTTCGAGTGCTACCTCGTCGACGCGCACGGCACCGGCGGGTCGACGCCGCCGCAGGATCCTGCGGACTACCGGGCCGCAGGCACGGCGCGCTTCTACGAAGAGGTGCGTCGCGCGCTCGGGCTCGGCCCCGTCACCTTGCTGGGCCACTCCTGGGGCGGCACCGTCTGCCTCACCTACGCGGCGCTCTTCCCGGAGGCGACGCGGCGCTGCGTCGCCATCGCCGCGTGGTCGGCCTCGGCGGTGGCGAGGACGCCCGAGGCCGAGGCCGAGTTCGAGCGCGGCCTGGAGCGCCACGCGGGCACGAGCTGGATCGAGGAGGCGCGACGCGTGTGGGACGAATCGGACGACCCCGGCTGGATCCGGCGGCCGGACGCGGAGGCGCGCTACGGCGCCGTCTGGCCGCTGTACTTCGCCTATCCGCAGCGCCCGGCCGCCCAGGCGCACATCGCCCGCCTCGCCCGTGACGCCCGTTTCGGGGTGGGGCCGTGGACGGCCACGACGGACGTCTTCGAGGACAACGACGAGTTGCTCGAGGCGCTCCCTTCGATCCGCGTCCAGACGCTCGTGGTCTGCGGCGAGCTCGACTTCATCTGCGGGCCCGCGCACGCCCGCGCCATCGCTGCGCTGACCCCGGGCGCCGAGCTCGTCGTCGTGCCCGACAGCGGCCACCTCCCTCAGTACGAGGAGCCCGAGTCGTTCCGCGCCGCCGTGCTGGAGTGGAGCGAGCAGGACAGCAGCTGAACTGCGGCGCGCAGTCCCGGATCGGCGCGCCTCAGAAGACGGCGACCTTGATCACGACCTCGTCGCCCTTGCGCAGGCGCGTGCCGGCCACCGGGTCCTGAGCCACCACATCTCCCGGCACGGAGCCGAGTCCGACGACGAGGTCGCTGTTCACGGTGAAACCGTCGGCCTCCAGCGCCGCCTTGGCGTCGCCCTCGGAGAGCCCCACGACGTCGGGCACGGGGCGGATGGGCGGGCCGGTGCTCACCCAGTACGTCACCGTGTCGCCGCGCGCGATCGTCGCGCCGGGCTCCGGTGACTGCCGGTAGATCCTGCCGACGGGGACTTTGCGCGTGGCCGCGCGGCGGCGGTGGCCGCCGAGAGACTGCTGCGTCAGCACGGTCGCCGCGTCGGTGGCGCCCAGCCCCGTGAGGTCGGGCGCCTGGATGTGGAGCGGCCCCATGCTCACCCACAGGTCCACGCGGGCACCCTTCTCGAGCTTCTGGCCGGCCCGGGGTCGCTGGCGCGCGACGGTGCCGGCGTCGACGCCGTCGATCCACCCCTGATGGACGACCGGCCTGAGGCCTTCGTCGCGCACGGCGGCGAGCGCGTGCGGCCTGGCGTCGCCGACCAGATGAGGCACGCGCGGGCCGGCGTTGACGACGTAGGCGTACACGGCCCAGCCGCCGGCGGCGGCGGCGGCGAGCAGCAGCACGATGGCCGCCGCCCAGATCAGGGTCCGGCGCAGGCGCCGTGCGCGGGCCGGCCGGCCGGCGGCCGGCGCCGTGGCCGGCGCCGCGAGGCGCGTCGCCGCGGGCGCCGTGAGCGCGTCCGCGGCGACGACGGTCGGCGGAGAAGGGTCCGGCGCGGTGGGCGCGGGCGCGGCGGCGCGGGCTGCGACGGCTGCGGGAGCGGCGCCGGGCGCAGCGGCCGCGGCGACGGCGGCATCGCCGCGGACCGCTGCGGCCACTCCGGCGCCTGTCGCGGCGACGACGGCCGGCGGCGCCGGGACCGTCCCGCCGCGGCGCGGCGCGGCGCGCAGCGCGGCGGCGAACTCCGCGGCGCTCTGGAACCGGTCCAAGGGATCCTTGCTCAGCGCCCGCATCGTCGCCGCGGCCGCGCCCTCGGGCACGTCCGGCGCCAGCGAGCGCGGGTTCGGCGGCGCCGCGGAGACGTGCTGCATGGCCACGGCGATGTCGCTGTCGCCGCGAAACGGGAGCTTGCCGGTGAGCGCCTCGAAGAGGACGACGCCGACGCTGTACACATCCGAGCGCTCGTCGGCGGGCCGGCCCTGCGCCTGTTCGGGCGAAAGGTAGGCGGAGGTGCCCATCATGACCCCGCTGCGCGTGAGCGCGGAGGTGCCGATGCGCGCGATCCCGAAATCGGCGACCTTGACGCGGCCGTCGCCGGCGAGCAGGACGTTGGACGACGTGACGTCGCGGTGCACGATGTCGTGCTCGTGGGCGACCTGCAGGGCGTCGAGGACGGCGAGGATGGTCGTCACCGCTTCGCCGGCAGGCATGCGCCCGTCCCGGCGGATCCGCTGCTTGAGGCTCTCGCCGTCCACGTACTCCATGGCGATGTACGGGCGCGCGCCGGCCCCGCCGCGGTCGTAGACCGCCACGATGGCAGGGTGGTTGAGCCTGGCGGCCGCTTGCGCCTCGATGCGGAAACGCTCGACGAACTCCGCGTCCGCCGCCATCTCGAGCTTGAGCACCTTCACGGCGACCAGACGGCCGAGCGTCTCGTCCTCGGCCAGGTACACGTCGGCCATGCCGCCGCTGCCGAGCCGCGAGAGGACGCGGTAGCGACCGTCTATCGGCGAGGGGATCTGGGCGGCGTCGTGGCCGCTGGCGTCGTGTGTCATCGGGCGTTGCGCGGCTCGCTCCCGGGCCGCCTGGAGGCCACGGGACGGGTGAGTCAGTCTAGCCGAAGGCCGGGAGCGTGTCGTCCCGGCGCCGTACGAGACCCGTGAGAGACGGAGCTAGCCGGTCGCGCGTTCGGCGACGATCTGCAGCGCCTCGAGCTCGTCCTTCTCGAACCAGAAGAGGTCGCAGAGGCCGCAGTAGTCGATCTCCACGGCGTACTCGTAGTCGTAGTGGCGGCGCACCATCGGCGCGGCGCAGTGAGGGCAAGGGACGAGGTCCACGCCGGGCCGCCCGCGAGCGAGGAGGGCAGAGCGGCGCAGCCGGTCTCCGCCGGTCGTGATGAGGTCGGCGAGCCGCTCCTGCTCCGCCGTGAACGACGCCTCGCGCCGGGCGAGGAGCCTGCCCACGTCGCGCGTCGAGAGGAGCCGGCCGCCGCACGCGGCGCAGACCAGCACGCCGGCGCCCTCGTAGTCCGCCGGCTGCAGGCCGGCGCCGCAGCTCGGGCAGGATGGGGCGCCGCCGCCGGCCCCGCGCGCGCCGGCGCTGTCGCGGGTGCGCGCGCCCGCCGCCGTGAGGCCGGCCGCCGCGGCCCCTCGCACCTGGGCCGCCGCAGCAACCGGGCCGGCTGCAGCCGGCGCGCTCCCCGGCGGCGGCGCCCAGTGCTCGCGCCGCGCGAACACGCCCTCGGCGGCGTCCGCCTGGCGCGCGAACTCGTCGGGAGACACGTGCGCGAGCGCGACCAGGACGGCGATGCGTTCGCCGAGCGGCGGGCGCGCGTCGCGGCGGCCGCCGAACAGGCGCGGGAGCCGCGCTCCGGCGGCGCGGATGCAGAGCGGCGCCAGTCCCTCGGGGATGTAGCCGGCGCCGCCCGGATGCCGGCCGATCACGCGCAGCGCCTCGGCGAGGCTCAGCGGGTCGCGCGTGTAGCGCGCCGCCGCGAGGTCGGCCTGCAGCTCGCGCTCGCGGCTCAGCGCGGCGTCGGTGACCGTGGACGCGACCTGCAGCGCCCACAGCCAGCCGCGCAGCGCCACGGCGGCGAGCGCCACCGGTACAGCGCGGCTGCCGCCACCGGCCAGCGCCGTCTCCTCCAGCTTGTCACCGAGAGAGGAGTAGATGCCGAACAGCAGGCAGCTGACGGTGACCGTGACGTAGGTGCCGGACAGGATGTGTGCGAACTCGTGCGCCACCACGCCCTGGAGCTGCTGCCGCGAGAGGCGCGCCAGGGCGCCTTCCGTCACGCCGATCACGCCGGCGCCACGCAGGTCGCTGAAGGCGAACGCGTTGAGCCCCAGCGTCGGCACGACGAAGCAGTCGATGCGCGGCGCGCCGGTGGCGATGCGCATCTCCTCGACGATCTCCGACAGGCGGTGGTGGTACCGGTCGCCGTCGTCGAGCGGCTGGCAATGCATGGCCGCGAGCAGCCGCGCCCGGGCGCCGGCCTGCGACGTCCACCAGTAGACGAGGGAGCCGGCGAGCGCCGCCGCCAGGATCAGCCCCACCCCACGCAGCGTGAAGACCCAGGTGAACGTGTCCACGACCGGGAAGCTGAGGAAGAACGCGAAGGTGACCACGAAGCACACCACCCAGGCCGAGGCGAAGACGACCACCAGCAGCAGGCCGAACAGCAGCCAGATGCGCCAGCGCTTCTCGCGCTCGATCGCGAAGAGGGTGCGGCGCTTCCCGGGAGCGCTCATCCCGGCGGGGCTCCAGAGCCTCGGCGCCGGGGCGCTGCGCTCAACACCGCGGTGGCAGTTTCAACTGCGGCAGCAGTGGAAACACTCTCTTTGCGCGGTGGAGTCCCCCCTCCACACATCCCTCCTCCGCGCTGGTACGCAAGTACCACCCCATGGCTCCTTTCACCAGCCCCTCTCCCCGAGGGGCTGCCCGGAAACGGGCGCGCGGCGGCGGCGCTTCGGCGTCGCCGCCGCGCGTACGGGCCCGGTCGGTCCTGGGTCAGTCCTTCTGGAGCAGCCCTGTGGTGAGGACGAAGTTCTCGGTGAGCTTGTGGCAGAACTTCGGGTAGTCGGGCAGGTACTTGTCGGTGTCGGCCTGGAGCTTCTCGGCCCACTCCTTGCCCTGCTCGTGGTGCTCCTTGGCGGCGTCGCGCACCCAGTGCGGCGCCAGCTCGTCGTCCACCTCCGGGTGGAACTGCGTCCCCCAGGCGTTGCCGCCGGCGCGGAAGGCCTGGACGCCGTCGCCGCAGCGGGCGACGAGGTGGGAGGTCGGCGGCAGCTTGCACGAGTACTCGTGCCAGTTGAACGCCATGAACGGGGACGAGATGCCGTGCAGCAGGGGGTCGTCGGCGACCTTCTCGATGCTCGTCCAGCCGACCTCAGGCTTCTTGCGCTTGAACGCGTCGCCCCCGGCCGCCTCGGCGAGGAGCTGGGCCCCGAGGCAGATGCCCCAGACGGGGCCGCCTTCGTGCACGATGCGGCGGATGAGCTTCTTCTCGTCCGCAAGGAACGGGTGCTCCTTGGTCTGGTGCACGTGCATGGAGCCGCCCATGACGATGATGCCGCTGAGCTCGAAGGGCCACTCCGGCAGAGGGTCCCCGAGGTCGAGGCGGCGCACCTCGAAGGGGACGCCGAGAAGCTTGAGGGACACGGCGATGCTCGCCGGCGGATCGTCATCCTCGTGCTGGAAGATGACCAGAGGTCTCGTGGTCACATGGGCTCCTTCCCGATGTCGGGGAGTATACCCCGCAAGCGGCCGCGCCTTGCCGGAGCACGCGGGGGTCTGCCACACTGACGCCATGAGCGGCCAGATCCCCACCCACGGCGGCACCGACGAGCGCAGCGCGGCGCCCATCGTCGAGATCGTCTCCGCCGGCAACGAGGTGCTTATCGGCGACGTGCTCGACACCAACACCAACTGGCTGTGCGTCAAGGTCACAGGCATGGGCGGCCTGGTGCGCCGCACGGTGATGCTGCGCGACGACATCCGGGCCATCGCCGCCGAGATCCGCGGCGCGCTCGAGCGCCGGCCGGCACTCGTGTTCACGGTCGGCGGGCTGGGGCCGACGAGCGACGACCGCACGCTCGAGGGGGTGGCGCTGGGCCTCGGGGTCGAGCTTCGTCTGAACCGCGAGGCCGAGCGCATGGTCGCCGCCAAGTACGTGGAGTTCCACGCCCGCGGCTACGTCCCGTTCGCCGAGATGAACGAGAGCCGGCGCAAGATGGCGCGCCTGCCGGCCGGGGCGGAGCCGATCGTCAATCCCATCGGCGGGGCCCCGGCCGTGCTCTTCGAGCGCGACGGCACGAGCGTCGTCTCCCTGCCGGGCGTGCCCGGCGAGCTCGAGGCCATCGTCGAGCAGTCGCTCGACGACCTCTTCGGGCGCGTCTTCGGCGAGGCCCACTACGAGGAGCGCTCGCTCGAGGTCGCCCTGCAGGACGAGTCGGCCATCGCCGAGATCCTGCGCCAGGCGGAGGCCGACCACCCCGCGGTGTACGTGAAGTCGCGCGCCAAAGTACTGGGCAGCACGCGCGTGATCGGGGTCACCCTGTCGGCGCGCGGCGCCAACGCCGCGGCCGTGGACGCGCTGCTGGCGCCGGCGGCGGAGCGACTGCTGGCGCAGATCGCCGCCGCCGGGTACGGAGTGCGACCCGACTAGCTCAGGTGGTCCTCGATGAAGTGCGTGTTCACGTCCCCGGCCACGAACAGCGGATGCTCGAGCACGAGCCGGTGAAACGGGATCACCGTCTTCACGCCCTCGACGAGGAACTCCTCCAGCGCCCAGCGCGAGCGCGCCAGGCACTCCTCGCGATCGCGCCCCCACACGACGAGCTTGCCCAGCAGGCTGTCGTAGAAGGGCGGCACCATGTAGCCCTGGTAGACGTGGCTGTCGAAGCGCACCCAGGGCCCGCCCGGCGGCACCCACTGGGTGACGAGGCCGGGCGACGGCATGAAGTTGTCCTCGGGGTCCTCGGCGTTGATGCGGAACTCGATGGCGTGGCCCTGGACGCGCACGTCGTCCTGCGTCAGCGGCAACCCTTCGCCGGCGGCGATGCGGATGCCCGTCTTCACGATGTCGATGCCGGTCACCATCTCCGTGACGCAGTGCTCGACCTGCACGCGCGTGTTCATCTCCATGAAGTAGAAGCTGCCGTCCGCGTCGAGCAGGAACTCGACCGTGCCCGCGCCCTCGTAGTGCGCCGCGACGGCGGCGGCGACCGCGGCCTCTCCCATCTGCCGCCGGAGCTCTGGGCTCACGGCCGGCGAGGGCGCCTCCTCGATGAGCTTCTGGTGGCGCCGCTGGATGCTGCAATCGCGCTCGCCGAGGTGGATGCCGTGCCCCTTGCCGTCGGCGAGCACCTGGATCTCGATGTGGCGCGGCGCCTCGATGTACTTCTCCACGTACACGGCGCCGTTGCCGAACGCAGCCTCGGCCTCGGCTTGAGCCTGACGGACGGCCGCCTCCAGCTCCGCGGGTTCCCTGACGATGCGGATGCCCTTGCCGCCGCCGCCGGCGGACGCCTTGACCATCACCGGCAGGCCGACCTCGCGGGCGACGGCCGCGGCCGCCGCCACGTCCTCGATGATGCCCGGCGAGCCGGGCGTGACCGGCACGCCGGCGGCGGTCATCGTCGCCCGCGCCGCCGCCTTGTCGCCCATGAGGTCGATGGACTCCGGCGAGGGACCGATGAACTTGAGGCCCTGCTCGCGACAGAGCCGTGAGAAGGCGGCGCGTTCGGCGAGGAAGCCGTAGCCGGGGTGGACAGCGTCGGCACCGGTCTGCAGCGCCGCCTGGATGATGGCCGGCATCACGAGGTAGCTCTGGGCGGCCGGCGCGGGGCCGATGCAGACCGCCTCGTCGGCGTAGCGCACGTGCAGGCAGTCCCCGTCGGCCTCCGAGAACACGGCCACGGAGGCGACGCCGAGTTCCTTGCAGGCGCGGATCACGCGGATGGCGATCTCGCCGCGATTGGCGATGAGGACCTTGCCGAACATGCACGCTCCTTCGCGATGTGTGGCGGAGTATAGCAACCGGCCCGCGGCCGTTCCGCGCTCTGGCAACGCTTTGAGCCGCGCGGGCCTCATCTGCGGCCCGGGGATGCCGATACCGAACCCGCGAGACCGGACAGGACTACTCACCGGGCTTCGGCCCGGCATCTCATCCTCTCTCTCAGCCGGGCCGGTCTCCTTCGCTACTTGCACGGACCGCCCGCATCCGTGTGAAGGCCCCCGCCGGCCCGGCACTTTCTCCTCACGCTGTGCTTCGCCGCGTGCGGCGCGGCGCACGCCGCGTGCCGCGTCGAACGTCGACCCCACGCGCGCTCCCGGGCGCGCGGGAACGGCTGGCGATGCGCTACACTTGGCCCAAGCGGGCGAGGGGGAGGTCCACGTGCCGGGCACTGCCAAGACGCGACTGGCGATCATCGACGACGACACCGATCTGCGGGATGAGCTCGTGCACCACTTCGGGAAGCCCTACGACGTGATGGCGAGCCTCGGAGATCCCGGCACGCTGGCCGTCCTGCGCAAGAACCTTCCGGCAGCGATCCTCCTCGACCTCGACCTCACCTCCTTCGACGGCCTCGAGCTGTTGCGCCTGGTCACCAACGACCCCGAGCTGCGCGGCGTCCCGGTGGTGGCGCTGAGCGCCAACGGCGACTTCCCCACCTTCGAGCGCGCGCACCGCTTCGGCGCCGCCGAGTTCGTCACCAAGCCGTTCTCGCCGGAAGAGCTCGGCGCCAAGCTCGACGACCTCGTGAGCGGCCGCACGCACCGCGCCGACGGGCGCCTGCGGCTGGGCACCATGCTGGTCGCCAGCGGCCTCGTCACCCAGGCGCAGCTCGACAACGCACTGGAGCGCCAGCGCACCGGCGGTGGCCGCCTCGGCGAGGTCCTCGTGCACGGCGGCCACGTGACCGAGCAGGACATCGTCAACGCCGTGGCCGGTCAGATGCGCATCGGCGTGGTGGACCTCGCCCTTGTCGCGCCCAGCGCCAACGCCATCGGCCTGCTCGCGCGCGACTTCATCATCCGCCACCGCATGATGCCGCTGAGCATCACCGAGGACGGCAGCCTCGTCCTGGCGATGACCAACCCTCTGGACGTCATCTCCATCGACGAGGTCAGCATGCGCACCAAGCGCCGCGTGGTCACAGTGATGTGCACGCAATCCGGCTTCGACGACGCCATCGGGATCTACTTCAGCTCGCGCGGCAAGCTCAAGGAGTCACGCGAGGACGCGGGGCCCGAGAACGGCGAGGCCACCGGCGCCGGCGACGTCGACTCGTCGATCATCGAGATCGTCGACAGCCTGCTCGCCGACGCCGCCAGCATGTCGGCGTCGGACATCCATCTCGAGCCGTGCGAGGACTCGCTCCTCGTGCGCTGCCGGGTGGACGGCGTGCTGCACGAGCTGCGCGAGTTCCCCAGGGACATGCAGGCCGGCATCATCAGCCGCCTCAAGATCATGGGCAACCTCAACATCGCCGACCGACGGCTGCCTCAGGACGGGCGCACCACCTTCGAGCTGTCCACGGGGCAGGCGGTCGACCTGCGCCTCGCCTCGATCCCGTCCCTGTACGGCGAGAACATCACGATCCGCATCCTCGAGTCCTCGTCGCTGCCGCCCACGCTCGCCTCGCTGGGCCTCACCGGGGACAACCTGGCGCGCTTCGAGAAAGCGCTCAAGACGCCTGAGGGCGGCATCATCATCGTCGGCCCCACCGGCTCGGGCAAGTCGACCACGCTGTACACGACGCTCGAGCTCATCAAGTCGCCGGAGCGCAAGGTCTACACGGTCGAGGACCCCATAGAGCGCAAGATCACGGGCATCATCCAGACCGAGGTCAAGCCCATGATCGGGCTCACCTTCGCCCAGGCGTTGCGCTCGCTCGTGCGCGCCGACCCGGACGTGATCATGGTCGGCGAGATCCGCGACCTCGAGACGGCCAAGATGGCCGCCGACGCCGCGGTCACCGGCCACCAGGTGTTCAGCACGCTGCACACCAACGACGCCGCCTCGGCCGTGAACCGGCTCGTCGAGATGGGGGTGCCGCGGTACATGGTCGCGGCGGCGTGGCACTGCTTCGTCGCTCAGCGACTCGTGCGGCGGCTGTGCCCCCACTGCCGCACGTCGGAGACGATGACCGACGCCCGCTGGACCGGGCTCGGCCTCGGCGAGGCGCCGAAGAAGCGGATCAAGGTCTACAGCCCCGTCGGCTGCACCAAGTGCTTCGGCACGGGGTACCGCGGACGCGTGGGCCTCTACGAGGTGCTCGTCATCGACGAGGGCCTGCGCGACCTCATCGCCACCGGCGGGTCGGTCAACGACATCAAGCGCGCGGCGCGCGAGGGGGGCGTCGCCTCGCTGCGCGACGACGCCATCACCAAGGTCCTGGAAGGAGCCACCAGCTACCTGGAGCTCCTGCGAGTCACGGTCTAGCTCGGGTCTAGACGTCTGTTCTATGCGGGACGGGGGCGAGGCGCCGATGCATGTGGCAGGAGATCGGAAGAAAGCTGAGAGAGACTCTTCCCGAGTGTCCTCCATCTGGCCGGCGGCGCGTAGCGGGGGCTCGCACCGCCGGCCGAACACCGAACGGAGCTTGCCGGCGCGCCCGGACAGGAAGGATGTCCCATTTTCGGGCGCGCGCAGACAGGCATGCTTGGAGCGCAAGGGCACGCAAGGGACCGGAGACAGGGGAGCA
>Ga0209697_10007170_pt1 | contig 13142 bp, 11 predicted proteins | sample AliMusrvi5mmetaG_FD_184115 | JGI IMG/M metagenome (GOLD analysis project Ga0209697, IMG submission 184115) | Freshwater lake bacterial and archeal communities from Alinen Mustajarvi, Finland, to study Microbial Dark Matter (Phase II) - Alinen... | ecosystem: Environmental > Aquatic > Freshwater...
GTCATAAAGGTGGGAGAGGTCATCGCGGTCATCGGCAGCGCCGAGGAAATGAAGGCCGCGCAGTCCAAGGCCCCGCCGCCTCCGGCCCCGGCGGTCACTGCGGCGCCGCCGGCGCCGCCGGCGCCGCGGCCGGTCTCCCCTCCGCCGGAACCCTACACTGTCCAGGCGCCCTCGGTCGGGGTGGTGGGCTCTTTAGAGGAGGCGCCTGAAGACGAGGTCGTTGCGGCCCCGGCGGCGCAGGCGCCTGCGCCCGTGACCCGGCCTCGCGTCGAGGCATTGCCCAAGGACCGGGAACTGGCCAAGCGCTTGGGCGTGGACATAGAGCTCATCCACGGCACGGGCCCCAAGGGCCGCGTGAGTGAAGAGGATATCCAGCGCGCCGCAGCGCTGGGCGCGCCGCAAAAGGGCCACCGCGCGGAGGAGGGGGTCTCTGATGCGGACGGCTTCGGGCCCGTGGAGCGCGTACCCCTGCGCGGGGTGCGCCGCCGCATTGCCCAATCCATGGTCGAGTCTTTGTCCAAGACCGCTCAGGTGACGACCATGGACGAGGCGGACGTGGACGAGCTCTGGCGCATTCGGGAAAAGATGAAGGCCCAGTCGCAGGCCGAGGGCGTCCATCTGACCTTGCTGCCCTTCTTGGTCAAGGCCGTGGTGGGGGCTTTGAAGCGCGTGCCGGAGATGAACACCACCTTGGACGAGGCCAAAGGGCAGATCGTGTTTAAGGCGTACTACCACATCGGGGTAGCCGTGGACACTCAGGAAGGGCTCATCGTGCCCAATGTCAAGGACGCGGACCAGAAGTCCATCCTCCGGATCGCGCGGGAGCTGGAAGATCTGGCGCAGAAGGCCCGGCGCCGTACTTTGGACGTCAAGGATTTGAAGGGAGGGACCTTCACTGTCACGAACTACGGCTCGATCGGCGGCTTGTACGGCACTCCCATCATCAACTTCCCGGAGGCGGGGATATTGGGCGTGGGCCGGATGGTGGAGAAGCCGGTGGCCGAGGGCGGGGCGATCCGCATAAAGAGGATGCTGCCGTTGTCCTTGACCTTCGATCATCGTATGGTGGACGGCGGCCACGCGCAGCATTTCTTGAACGATGTGATCCGGCAGCTGTCTGACCCGGACCTGATCCTGGTCGGCATGTAGCCCGCGCGGGTCATCCCGCCGCATCGCGTCCGCCTTTTTGATTTGTTACCATATAATAAGGCGGCTAACTAAATGCAGACCAGCTTCATCCTGAAGGACATCGCCCGGCGCGAGACCCTGGATTCCCTGGCCGCCCGCTATGCGGAGTTCGACCGCAGCGGGCAGGAATGCTTCCTGGCCTTGCTGAGCGTGGCAGGAGCCATGATGGAGGCCATCGAGGCGCAGTTGGCGCGCTACCGCATATCGCAAGGACGCATCCGCATCCTGCTGGAGCTGGAGCAGGCGCCCGGCCAGGCCCTGGCCGCCGGAGCCCTGGCGCAGAGGCTGGGGCTGACTCCGGCCACGATCACAGGCCTCTTGGACGGCTTGGAGCGCGCTGGCCTGGCCCGGCGGGAGCGGCGCCATGAGGACAGGCGCGGAGTGAAGGTGTGTCTGACCCCGCGCGGCGCCAAGCTTTTGGCCCGGATCATGCCCGAGCGCTTCCGCCGCAACGCGCGGCTCATGTCCAAGCTTTCCGAACCCGAGAGACGCATCCTGCTCCGGCTCCTGGCAACGGTCTCCGGGAGCCTGAAGGAGTTCTCCCGGCCATGAAAAACCGCATCCGGCGAGCGACGCTGTTGGCCGTCCTGCTTTGCCCCGCCCTCTCTTTCGCGGCCCACCCGGCCGAGCGGCCTCCGGTCGAGCTGACCTTGCAGGAATGCGTCGCTCTCGCCTTGCGCAATAACCTGGCGGTTCTTTTGGCCAAGGCGGGCTCCGCATCCGCGCGGGGCAAGGCATTGCAGTCTGCGGCGGAGCTCCTGCCCCGCTTCACCGGTTCGCTGATGCAGATGCGGACCTTTGCGGAGGACCTGCCCGCCATGGGATTCGGGGGATTCGGCAAAGGGTTCCCGGAGACCATCGGCCCTTGGAACACATTCGACGCGCGCGTCCGGCTCGTGCAGGAGATATTCAACCTGCCTTCCGCTCTGCGCTTGAAGTCGGCCGACGCCGATGAGCGCGCCGCCGGCATGGAGGAGGCTTTGGCCGCCGAGCAGGTGGTCGCGGCCGCGGTGCTGGCTTATGTGGAGCTGTTCCGCTCCCGCCAAGCCATCGCTGCGGCCCAGGCCGACGTGGAACTTGCCACCAGCCTGCGCCAGCTCGCCGAGGATAAGAAAGGGGCCGGGACCGCGGCCGGAATAGACGTGGCCCGGGCCAAGACGCGCGAGGCGGAGCGCAGGCTCGCCCTGCTGGAGGCGCGCAACGTGGCCCAGGAGGCCGAGGTGCGCTTGCAGCGTGTTGCCGGCCTGCCCTTGGACCGGGGCGTGGTCCTTAAAGATGAGCCAGGGTTCGCTCCCGGCGAGCCTTTCCGGGTCGATGAAGCCGTGGCGTCGGCGCAAGGCGGCCGTTGGGAGATGCGTATCGCCACGCAAAGGCTGGAGGCGGCCCGGTCGCAGTGGCGGGCCGAGCAGTTCATGCGGGCGCCTTCCGTGGTCCTGAGCGGCGACGTGGGCCTCAGCGGCCTGATTCCCGATTATAGGGACCGGACCACGGGCAGCGTGGGGGCTGCCCTGCAGCTGCCGCTATTCACCGGCCGGGCCATCGAGGGCCGCGTGCGCGAGGCGGACGGGCGCCGCGCCGCGGCCGAGGCCCGATTGGAGGATCTGCGGGCCCGCATCGAAGAGGACGTGCGCCTGGCCTTGATCGATCTGAGCGCCGGGGTGGAGCGCGTGGGTACCGCGACGGAAGTCGAGCGTCTGGCCGAAGACGAACTGGCCATGGCGCGAGACCGGTTCGCGGCCGGGTGGGCCGACAATGTCGAACTGCTCGATTCCCAGGCCGCTTTGACGCACGCCCGCGACACCCGGGTCGCGGCCTTGGCGCGCTTCCAGGTGGCGCGCATCAACTTCGCCTTGGCCATGGGCCAGATGGGCGGATTCCGGTTCTAAAGGAGAGTTCATGGACCCCGTCAATGAGACCAAGGAGCCCGGACCGGCGGCCGCGGATCACGCGCGGGGGGCGGTCCATCCGCCTCGCCCGCACGGGCGCCCGCATCGCATCCTGTTGACGGTCGCTTGCCTGGCGGCGGCGGCCGGCGCGGTCTTCGGGGGGCGTTATTGGCTTTGGGCGCTCGACCACGAGGATACGGACGACGCCTTCATCGACACCCATGTCATCGTCGTTTCGTCCAAGGTCGAGGGGCAGGCGTTCCAGGTCCATGTGGAGGATAACCAGCAGGTCAAGGCCGGCGATGCGCTGATGGAGATAGACCCGACCGACTATCAGGTCAAGCTGGGCCAGGCGCATGCGGAACTGAAGGCGGCCGAAGCCGAAGCGCGCAAGGCGGCCGGAGACGCGGCCAGCGCCAAGGAACTCTTCGCCAAGGACCGCATCTCCCGTCAGTCCTACGACCATGCCCGGGACGAGGCGGACGCGACCCGGGCCCAGGCCGAACTGGCACGCAAGAAGCTTGACCAGGCCGAGCTCAACATCTCCTACACGCGCATCTCTTCTCCGATATCGGGCAAGGTGACCCGCAAATCGGTGGAGATCCGCACCTACATCCGCGTGGGCCAGCCGCTCATGGACATCGTCCCCGACCAGGTCTGGGTGACGGCCAATTTCAAGGAGACCCAGCTCACCCGCATGCGGCCCGGCCAAAAGGTCGCCATCCGCATCGATGCCTTTCCGGGCCGGGAGTTCCGGGGCCATATCGACAGCATCCAGGCCGGGACCGGGGCGCGCTTCAGCCTGCTGCCTCCGGAGAACGCCACGGGCAATTACGTCAAGGTCGTGCAACGGGTGCCGGTCAAAATCGTGTTCGACGGCCCTCCGGGGTCGTTGCCGCCGTTGTCCCCGGGCATGTCGGTCGACCCGATGGTAGACCTCCGCTAAGAGCAACGCCATGGCGCATGAGCCGGCGGCGGAGTGGCGGCCGAGCCACCACCCTTGGCTGGTCACGGTCTCGGTCCTTTTGGCCACCTTCATGGAGGTGCTCGACACCTCCATAGCCAATGTGGCCCTGCCCCATATCGCGGGCAATCTTTCCGCCACCGTGGACGAGGCCGCGTGGGTGCTGACCAGCTACCTCGTCTCCAACGCGATCATCCTCATCGCCGCCGGCTGGATGAGCAGCATTTTCGGCCGCAAGCGCTATATGGCGTTCTCCGTGGCGCTCTTCACCATCTCTTCCGTTTTTTGCGGCATGGCCCACAGCCTGCCGCAGCTCGTGACGGCGCGCATCCTCCAGGGCCTGGGCGGCGGGGGCCTGCAGCCCCTCGCGCAAGCGGTCCTGCTGGAGAGCTTCCCCATCGAGGAGCGCGGTAAGGCTATGGCGGCCTACGGCATGGGTATCGTGGTGGCTCCCATCATCGGCCCCACCTTGGGCGGCTGGATCACGGACAACTATTCCTGGCGCTGGCTCTTCTACATCAACATCCCCATCGGCATGGCGGGCCTGTTCATGCAGCAGATGTTCCTGGAGGACCCACCGTACCTCAGGCGCGTGGCGGGCTCGCGCCTCGATTACATGGGGTTCGGACTGATGGCGCTGGGCGTGGGCCTCTTGCAGCTCGTCCTGGACAAGGGCCAGGAGCTGGATTGGTTCAGCTCCCATTGGATCCGCTGGGGCGCCGTCCTCTCTGCCGTCTTCTTGATCGCCTTCGTGGTCTGGGAACTGCGGCAAAAGCATCCCGTGGCCAATCTGCGTCTCTTGAAGAACCGCAACTTCGGCTTGGGGACCGCGTTCGGCGGGATTCTGGGGGCGGTGCTCTACGGGACGACGGCGCTGCTGCCCATGTTCATGCAGAGCCTGATGGGCTATCCGGCCCTCCAGTGCGGCCTGGCCATGACTCCGCGCGGCATCGGGTCCATGTTTTCCATGTTCGTCGTGGGACGTGTCACGAAGCTGGTGGACAACCGGTTCTTGCTCATGCTCGGCTTTCTAGGCATGGCGGCGACCATGTGGTTCCTCAGCGGCCTCAGTCTCGACATCGCCCCGCGCAACATCTCCTGGCCGCTGGTCCTCAACGGCTTCAGCATGGGCTTTATCTTCGTGCCTTTGACGACGCTGAGCATGGCCACCCTGCGCCAGGATGAGATATACCAGGCCACCAGCATCTACGCGCTCCTGCGCAACATCGGCGGCAGCGTGGGCATCGCCTCCCTGGTGGCCATGAACCTGCGCCGGGCCCAGGTCCACCAGGTGACCTTGGTCTCGCACCTGACGCCGACCAGTCCGCTGTTCCAGGACCGCTTGGCCGGCATCTCCGCGACGTTGGGAAATCTCGGGGTGGGAAATCCCTTGCAGGCGGCCTACCAGATGGTCTATCGGGGAGTCCTGCAGCAGGCCATGCTCCTGTCCTTCATGGACGTGTTCCGCACCTTGGTGTTCATCTGCCTGCTCTGCGCCCCGCTGGCCTGGATATTCCAGCGTGGCCGGCGGCGGGCCGTGGTGATCGTGGATTAGAGCAGCGCGTAGCGGCGCGAGTAGATGTTAGCCACGATGCCCAAGGACCACAGCGTGATGGCCAGGCTCGACCCCCCGTAGGAGATGAGCGGCAGGGGGATGCCCGCCACCGGGATAAGGCCCAGACACATCCCCATGTTGAGGGTGAGCTCGAAAGCGAGCACGGAAGCCAGCCCGCTGCACACCAGGAAGCCGAAGAAATCGCGCGCCGCACGCCCGGCCGCGATCACGCGCCAGATGAGGAGGAGGTAGAGGCCGAGGATGCTCATGGTGCCCCATAATCCCATCTCCTCTCCCACCACGGCGTAGATGAAGTCCGTATGGCGCTCCGGCAGGAACCCGAGGCGCGATTGCGTGCCCGAGAACAGGCCTTTGCCGAGCAGGCCTCCAGAGCCGATGGCGATCTGGGATTGGCGGACGTGGTAGGCGGCGCCTTGGATGTCCTCCTGGGGCGCCACGTAGGCGGCGAAGCGGCTCCGTTGGTAGCCTTTGAGCTTGGCGTTGACCACGATGCCCGAGAGCAGGCCGGCGGCGAAGATGACGGGGATCGCGACGAACACGGCGCCCCGGATGCGTTGGTGCAGCATCTTCGATAGGCGCCACGCCGCCAGGCTAAGGAGGGCGGCGGCGATGATGGCGCCCAGGGCGGTGAGCCCGAAATGCGAGGTCCGCATGATCAGGTCCGGCAGGGAGTTGTGCGGCGGTTCGTCGTAGTGTATCTGGCACCAGGTGATGAGCACGGGCAGGCCGAAGGCCAAGGAGCCGTAGCTGGCGATGGCGCCGAGGTGGCGCAGGTTGCCGCCGGCGCAGAATAGCATGCCCAGCAGGATGGGGAAGAAACAGAGCGCGGTGGCCAGGTCGGGCTCTTTGAGGATGAGGAGCAGGACGGGGGCCATGAGGCCGAAGGCGTAAAGCACGGTTTCCAACTCCGCCGTCCGGCGTGCGCGCCGGACCAGGAAGGCGGCCAGCACCAGGATCATCCCGGTTCGGGCCAGCTCCGAGGGCTGGAAGGAGAACAGACCGAGGTTGAGCCAGGCTTTGTGGCCCTTGTGCGCGGCACCCACGGCCAGGACGCAGACCAGGGCGGCTAAGGTCAGGCCGTAGATGATTTTGGCTTGGTCCTGGAAGACCTGGTAGTTGAAGCTCATGCCGAAGATGAAGAGCGCCGTGCCTAGGACCAAGGCGATGAGGTGCCTCTGGATGATCTGTCCGAAATGGGGGAGGGGGTTGGCCGCGGACCAGACCGCGAGGCTGCCCAATAGGACCAGCCCGCCGACGGTGGCGATGTAAATCCAGTCGAAGCGGCTCTTGGCGCCGCTTTCCGCGCGCAATGGCATCTGTCAGCATATTACCAAACATCGTCGGGGGATGTCAGAGCCGCTCGTAAAATTGACAGGCAAGTATCCATATAGTAGCATCGAAATTGTATCAGGGATTCTTCAGCCGGCGTCTTGTCTTGGGAACCCCCGCATTCAAGCGGTCGACGTTTCTGCCAGCCAAAATCGCAAACGCGCAGATTATGAGCACCAAGATGAACATGCCATGGCGTTTCGGGTCTTCTGGAATCTCGAAATGGCAGTGATTTGTCGAGTCTTGGTTGTTCTTGTTATTGCGCTATTGCCTGCTGTAGTCAAAGCGCAAACATGCACCAGGGTCTACTGTTGCACGGCGGGGAGTTGCGATTCGTTTGGGTGCAATAACCAGACCTTGGGATTTTATATCAATGATACCGCCCGGGGGACAACACATGTTTTTGTCCCCGTCGATCAATTTGAGCTTGCATGGGAACAGGACCATAGACAACTTGTCGCGGCCACCCCTCCCCCTAAGCAGGCGCAATAAAGGAAAGAATACAAATGCTGCCCAACCTGTCTAGAAAAAGAATTTGGCCTTTGATGATATTTTTCTGCTTAGCATTGAAGGAATTCGCAGCCGCGCCCTCCTTGGCAACTGACGTGGATTTGTTGTCAAAAGAAAGTCCGTTTAGGAAGATGCTCGAGCAGGAAAAGAAATTGAGGCTGCTTAAAAAAATAAAACGTGTAGAAATCGATCCTGCCTGTGGGAATATGTTCCATGTGGAAATGAACTGGACCTTCCCTGTTCCCTTTAAGAACGATGGTAAGAATGCCTATCGCGTCTTGTTCTATCCGGTCAATGTGACGCCTCACCATGCAACCATGTCGACTCCGATTGTTTTTGTCGAAGTCCCGGCTTTTGCCGACAAGCCCGTCCGTTGTGAAAGATTGCGGCCCAAGGAGATTAAGGATTTGGGCCCCATCTATTCAGCGAAAACGGTCAATTCGATTTCATTTAATCAGCATGATTTGTTCTATGCGAAGATCGAGGAAGTGGCCAAACTCTATTTCGACAACCGCCGCAAGACCAAGGAGTCGACAAAGACTGTATGTTCCTTTTTTGAGGAGTTTTCGTTCCTGATGGAGCCTGCACTGGGGGATCAATACCGTCAGCTAAACCCCGATTTTTGGAAATGGGTGGGAATGCAGTGCGGAAAATCATTGAAATAGGAGTTGGTCTTGTCGCATAAAGCGAGAAACTGGGCCACCATTTTGGTGTTTCTGGGGTGGCCTGCGCTGGCTCACGCCACCAAGGATCTTGACGCGGCGCGCGGCCTCCTCAAAGATGGGCCGACTGCCGCGGCGGTGGCTTCTTACAGCCGCATAGCCCTAGGTCATTCCGCATCCGCCGGGCTGGTTTCCGAGTGCGCTCTCGCTTTGGCTATCGCGGGACAGGCCGATTCGGCGCTCTCGCAGCTCGACCGGGCCTTTTCCCTGGATTCCCAAGACGCAGAGGTGCTCTATTGTGCATCTCAAATACGGCGTTTCTGGCCCGTCGCTAATTCCCCTCCTTTGTTTTCTATGTTGCCCCAGTACGGTATTTCTGGACCGGTGAAATGCAACGGTCTTGCCGAAGCGCTACTCACCGGCCACGCCTCTAGGCGAAGCCGCATTGACCTGAGGTGAATGACAAAAAAGGTAGAATCCCAATGTTCACCGCGCTCCGGGTGCCGGTCGTAGAAGTGCCCTGGGATCGGGGGGAGGTCGTTATGAAGGGAGACGCGAAACTCATCGACACGCTCAATTCGCTCTTGTCGGACGAGCTCACGGCCATCAGCCAGTACATGGTTCACGCCGAGATGTGTGAGAACTGGGGCTACGGCAAGCTCCACGACCACTTCAGGAAGCGTTCCATCGACGAGATGAAGCACGCCGAGCGGCTTATCGCCCGTATCCTGTTCCTGGAAGGCCGGCCGACCGTCAGCGTCCTGCGCAAGATGCTCATCGGCGCCGATGTGCCCAAGATGTTCGCGGGAGACCATGAGCAGGAGTTGGGCGCCAACAAGGCTTATAACGCCGCCATCGCCCAGGCCGTCTCCGTCAGGGACAACGCCACGCGGGAGATGCTGGAGGACATCCTTAAGGACGAGGACCGCCACATCGACCACATCGAGGAGCGCCAGGATCAGATATCCCAGATGGGCATCCAGAACTTCCTGAGCGAGCAGACCGAAGACTAGCCGTTGTCGTTTTGAATCCTTCGGCGTCCGCAGGACGCCGAAGCCGGCAGTCCCCCTATGAGGGGGACTGCCGTGCCGTTAGGGTGGCCATAATTTGACCAATAGCCAAACGAGCCCACAGAAGCCCGATCTCACCATCTGGCAGATCGTGAACATGAGCATCGGATTCTTCGGGATCCAGCACGGCTTCGAGATCCAATTCGCCCGCATGAGTTCCGTCTACGAGAAGCTCGGCGCCAAGCCCGACCAACTGGCCTGGCTCTGGCTCGCGGCTCCCATGACCGGCCTCATCATCCAGCCCGTCATCGGCTACATGAGCGACAAGACCTGGATACCCTCCTTGCGCATGCGGCGGCGGCCGTACTTCTTCTTCGGAGCTCTCTTGGCCACGGCGGCCCTGGTGGCGATGCCCGGTGCTTCTTCGTTGTGGATGGCCGCGGGCCTGCTGTGGGTCTTGGACGCTTCCCTCAATATCAGCATGGAGCCATTCCGCGCCTTCGTTGCGGATAAGCAGAATTCAGCGCAGCGGCCTGCCGGCTACGCCATGCAGAGCCTCATGATAGGGCTGGGCACTATCATCGGCAACTACATCGCTTCCATTGACCTCAACCGCACCATCCCCGCTCTCGCCAGGTACGGCAAGACGCCGATACAACTCTCCTTTTACGCATGCGCCGCCATCTTCCTGCTCGCGGTGCTCTACACCGTGGTCACCACCCCCGAATATCCCCCGGAGAATCTGGCGGAGTTCCAGGCGGCCGCTTCCGTGAACGCCGCGCAGGCCCTCAAAAAATGGGCCCGCGAGACACTCGATTGCTACTTGCATATGCCTCAAGTCATGAAGCGTTTGGCCGTGATCCAGTTCTTCACTTGGATGGGACTTTTCTGCATGTGGATGTACTATGCGGTGGCCGTGGCCCACAACGTCTTTGGCGCCGACAACCCGAATTCCGAGCTTTACGAGCAGGGCATCCGCTGGGCCGCGCATACCACCATGGTCAAGGGATTGGCCACTCCGATCTTCGCCCTGTGCATGCCTTTCCTGGTCCGGCGGCTGGGCCGCGGCCTGGCCCACGGCGCGGCTTTGCTCGTATGTGGCGCGGGCCTCCTCAGCGTGCCTTTCATCCACGACCCGCACTGGCTCTACTTCCCGATGATCGCCGCCGGCATCGGCTGGGCCTCTATCGTCGCCATGCCCTATGTCATCCTGGTCGAGCACCTGCCGAAGGAAAGGTATGGGATCTTTATGGGCATGTTCAACATGTTCATCGTGATTCCGGAGGTTTTGGTTTCGGTCGGTCTGGGGGGCTTCCTGGTCCGCTTCCTGCGCAACCAGCATTCTTATGTCGTGGGCTTCGGCGGGGCCATGATCATCCTGGCCGCGCTCCTCACGCCCAGCCTGCGGCGCTTCGAGAATGGCCCCGGACCGGCCGCTACACTAGGCCTAAAGGCCCAGAGCGAGACAGGTCTTTAGCCGATTGACGTCCATAGGTTTGAAACACTATATATAGTAATATGAAGCGCCGAAATCATCCCGGGGGTGGTGTGGTGACAAAATTTAATGCTGCCGTAGTGGTCGGCGTCCTTGTCATCTCCTCCGGCTTGCTCATCCACGGCCAGAGGCGCAGCCTGCAAGCTTCCCCCGTGCTGCCGGCGGCTGAAAGACGGACTCTGCGCGACGCGCTTAACTCGGATTTCAGCGGGGACGTGAGCGGGGTGCTGTCTGATCTGAAAGCGCGCAATGCCTCGGGCGGCGGAAACCTCTCCGGTGTCGCGGTCTCCCGGTCGGGGCCGAGGAACATCGATGGTGATGCAGGCGCGGCGCCCGGGCAATTCGACTATTACACATTGGCTCTGAGTTGGGAGCCGGCGTTCTGCGAGGCCAAGAAGGACAAGCCGGAATGTCAGGGCATGTCGGCTGACCAGTTCGCCGCAAAAAACCTGGTCTTGCACGGCTTGTGGCCCAGCAAGAACGGAGACTCTCAGCATACCTATGGCTTCTGTGGGGTGGACCCGAGTGTGCAGCAGCTCGACAATCCCGCCGGATGGTGCAAGATGCCGGCCTTGAACTTGTCGGACGAGACCAAGAGCGGCATGGCGAAATTCATGCCGGGCCAGCAATCCTGCCTGGAGAATCATGAGTGGTACAAGCACGGCACCTGTTCCGGCATGGATTCCGACACCTTTTTCAGCAAGGCCGATAGCTTCGTCGCGGAGGCCTCCAACTCCAACCTGGGACGATTTGTCACCGCCAATGTGGGCAATATCGTAAACAAAGCCGACCTGACCGCCGCGTTCGAGCAGGACTTCGGCCCGGGCAGCTCATCTTCTCTGAGCCTGTCGTGCGCTCACGCCAACAATCAAGACATGCTTTTAGAATTGCATATAACCTTGAGCAATCCCCTGCCCGCTGGCGGTCTCAAGGTGATGCCGACCCAGGTGGCGGGCTCCGGCAACGGCCAGTGCCCTCCGAAGTTCCTCATCGATCCGGTCCACGCCGCTCCGTAAGCCTCCGCTTCTGCGTGCGCTGGGCCCGTTGGGCCAAAGGCGACTAGAACCCCGGCCTTTTTAGCGCCGAAGACCGGGCATGGGCTGCCCGATGGATTTCAGGAGGGAACGGGCTGCTTAATGAATGGCAATAAGCCCTAAAAGCGCAAGAACGCCTAGCACTGTGAATCCCAAGACGATCGCCCAGGGCAGAACAGCAAGAACGATGTTTTCGAGCCAGAGGTCCTTTGATTTCTTGCCCCAAGCGTCAGGGCTTCCTGCATAGTGGCTATCGGGCCAGTCTTGCGGGTCCACCACCCAAATGCCGTCTTCCTTTGATTCTATAGAGTCATTATAAAGGTCATTATAACTCATAGGGAACAGCATATAGGGATGTTGTTACAATTTAAATACCTTTAAATCTTGTAATGTAAGCTGTTCTCCAAGGCCCGTCATTTTAAGATTCGGAGACCGCGTTAGGGCGCTGGCCTTTTCTGGGCCCGGGCTAGTTCTTGGGAAAGTGCGCCGCCAATTCCCGGCCCACCTCGCGCACGCAGGCTTCGATGCCCTGGGCGTAGCGGCGTTCGGCGAAGTCCGCCAACAGGACTTTTTTCGCCTGCGCCCAAAGAGTCTCCCCAGCCTTGGCGTGGATGCTTTCGTCGCCCCATATAGCGAAACGATGGTCCAGGTGAGAGACTAGGAGCAGCACCCCGTTGCGGCCGTCGGTCTTGTCCAAGCCGAGCTTATGAAAGAAGTGTTGAGCCAAGCTCAGGGGATCCCGCCCCCGAGTGCGGCTGAGTATGTGCACATGGATCTCTCCGGTCGTGCCCCGCTCCGCCTCCGCGATGGCTTGGGCGATGCTCGCCTTCTCGCCTCGGCTCAGGAAAGGTTTGAACAGACGCCGCCAAAGCCTTGTCCAGGCCAAAGGATGTCTACCAGCCGCCACTGGCGCCTCCTCCTCCCGAAGAACCGCCGCCCCCGGAGAATCCGCCGAAGCCTCCCGAACCCCCGGACCATCCGCCGCCCGGAAAGAAACCTCCGCGGCAGTAGCCGCCGGACCTGCGGCCGACGCAGTAACCGCCGAATGCCATCTGGCGGGCCCAGCTCAGGATGGCCAGGAGAACACCGAAAAAGATGATGATGATGAGGTCGGATCGGCCGCCCTTGTCGGCGCGCGCCGGCAGAGGTTGTCCCTGCAGACGGGCCGAGAGACCTTCGACTACGGCCTGTACGCCCCCGTCGAAGTCGCCGTTCTTGAAGTAAGGCACGGCCTGTTCGCGCGCGATGGCGCCTGCCTGCAGGTCGGTGAGCGTGCCTTCCAGGCCGTAGCCCACCTCCACGCGCCATTTGCGGTCCTGTTGGAAGAGGCAGAAGAGCAGACCGTCGTTGCGCTTGGCGTCGCCGATCTTCCAGGCGCGGAAGAGCCGGTTGGAATAGTCCTCGAGGGCCTCCCCATCCAGGCTTTGGAACAGCGCCACGGCGAATTGGTGCCCGGTGGCTTGCTCGAAGCCGCGCAAGGTCTGCGCC
>Ga0209697_10007175_pt1 | contig 13136 bp, 11 predicted proteins | sample AliMusrvi5mmetaG_FD_184115 | JGI IMG/M metagenome (GOLD analysis project Ga0209697, IMG submission 184115) | Freshwater lake bacterial and archeal communities from Alinen Mustajarvi, Finland, to study Microbial Dark Matter (Phase II) - Alinen... | ecosystem: Environmental > Aquatic > Freshwater...
TTGATGCTGGCCCTTGCTGTGATCAGCGATGCCGATGTATTCGAGGCCCAGGTCGAGCGCGGCATTGGCCATCGCCTCAATGCTTTCAACGCCATCGCTCCAAGTCGAGTGAACGTGAAAGGCGCCCCGGAGATTTTCCTTCGTGACAAGTTGCGGCAGCTTGCCGGCCAACTCGCCCATGTCCTCGCGCAATTCCGGCGGAACGTATTCGAGGTCAAGCGCGGCGTAAAGTTCGTCCTCGGTCCGGCACGGAATACTGCTGCCAAGTTCCTTCGCGCTTTTTTCTTTTTCGGTTGCCGGTGAAAAACCGTACTCGTTCAGCGACAGATTTTTCAGCTTCAACGCCCGACTGCGCAACGCGATGTTGTGTTCCTTGCTGCCGGTAAAATAATTCAGCGCGAACGCAAACTGCTCGTCGCTGACCACGCGCAAATCGGCTTGAATACCGCCGGCAAGCACGACGCTGGCTTTGGTTTCACCTTGCGCGCTCACCGCGCGCACGCCGGTCATGCCGACGAAATCAGCAATGATGCCGGGCGCGTCAGCCGGTTTGGCGCTGACCAAAAAGTCCACGTCGCCAATCGTCTCGCGACAGCGGCGCAAGCTGCCGGCCAAACTGCACCGGATGACGCCGGCATGTGATCGCAACTCCTCAAGTACCGGCAGCGCCGCGGCCGTGGCGATGTGGTAGTGATGCCGGCCGCTGAATTGCCGGAGCAATGTGATGCCTTCCAGAATTTTCTGCTGCGATTTCTCGCCGAACCCGGCCAGCTCCGCGACCTTGCCGGCGCGGCAGGCGGCTTCGAGTTTGTCGAGTGAATCCACTTGCAGCTTGTCGTACACCGCTTTGGTTTTCTTCGGGCCAAAACCGGGAATCCGCAACAAGTCGAGCAAGCCTGCCGGCAGCGAGGCTTTCAATTCGTCGTGGAACTTGAGCCGGTCAGTCGTCAGCATCTCGTTGATTTTCGCGGCGAGGTCAGCACCGATGCCTTTGATTTCGGTGAGTCGGTTCTCAGCGGCGAGCATGGCCAAATCTTCGTGCAACCCTTCGATGATCCGTGCGGCGTTGGCGTAGGCGCGGACGCGGAACGGATTTTCGCCGCGCAATTCCAACAACGTCGCCACCTCCTCGAATGTGTCGGCGATTTGCTGGCGGTTCATGGCTACTTCACTTTCAGCGTGGACGAAACTTCGCGAACGCCATCGGTTTCCAGCGCGAGTGCCATCGCCTTGCCGATGAGCCTGGCGTTGGCGACGTTGCCGGACAGCGTGACGCGTCCGTCGGTCGTGCTGACGGCGATCGCTTTGGCCGAAAGCTCTTTATTGAGCGCGAGCTTGCCTTTGATTTGCGCTGAGATGCGCGCATCGCCGGCAACATCGGCGACACTGGCGCCGAATTCGCGCATTTGCCGGCGCACAACTTTGCCGGTCCGTGTCAATTCCTCCTCGATGTCTGGACCGGTCAAATGCCAGGCTACCAATTTGGTTTCGACCATGTCCGCCGTCTGGCGCAGCGTGCTGGCCGTGGCATCCTGGGCGTGCCGCACGGCCGGCAGGTGGCGGACAGTGACGAAATACCAGCCGGTCACCGCCATCAACACCGCGCCCACAATCAAGCCGATAAAGAAAACTTTCATGGTGCCGGTAAAGCCGTCGGTTGCTCGATCTGGCCGAGCTTGGCGTCGAGTTTGGTTAATGATTTTTCGGTGTCGGCATAGCTGCCGGTCGCATTGGTGAGATGTTTGCCGACGAGTCGGAAATTTTCCGCGAGCCGATCGAAGTCGCCGCGCAACCGTTGCAGGCTGGCGAGGATTTCCTGGGCGCGCACTTCCACCTGCATCCCTTTCAAGCCGAGCAGGATTGTTTGCAGGTAGGCGTAAAAGGAATTTGGTGAAACCGGAATGACGTGTTTCTGGAGTGCGTAGCCAAGCAGTTCGTGTTCCTCGCCGGCGTCCTGTTTGATGATGGTTTCGTAATACACGTTTTCCGCCGGCACGTACATCAACGCGAAATCGTAGGTAGCCTCGTCCGGCAGGATGTACTTGTCGGCAATCGCGTCCACGTGCTTGCGGACATCGCGGAGAAATTGTTTACGCGCTGTTAGTCGGTCAGCGTCGGTGCCGGCCTCCACGACCCGCCGAAAGTTTTCGTAGGGAAATTTCGCATCCACCGGCACGAGTCGCTGGCCGACTTGGATTACGGCGTCCACTTTTTCGCCGCTCTGGAACGTGTGTTGGAGCCGGTAATGTTCCGGCGGGAGAATCTGCGCGAGCAAATCGCCAAGGAACAATTCGCCCATCCCGCCGCGCAGTTTCGGCGCGCGGAGAATGTTGACCAGTTCCGCCGCCGCCTTGCCGACTTCGTGGATCTGGCCAACTTTTTCGCGGAGGTCGCCGACAACTTTCGCGGCGTTATCGAGCCGCGTGTTCATTGAGGCGGTGGATTGCTGGAGGTTTTCCGCGACGGTCTGGCCGAAGGCGTCGAGCCGTTGTTGGAGTGTGCCGAGTTGCTGTTGCATCAGCAACAATGATTGATCGGGCAACTGGGGTTTGCTCTGCTCGCGCAGAAACACCACAAGCACAACCACAACCGCGGCGAGCGTGAACAGACTTAAAATGACAGCCAGCGTTTCCACACTGCGAATTCTACCACTGACACTGGCAGCCGGCAACGTTGCGTTGCCGAGCGGTTAGGCTTTCTTGACGTTCTGCGCTTTGGCGCCCTTGGCATCCTGCGCGACGTCGAACTCCACGGCCTGCCCTTCCGCGAGCGTTTTAAATCCCTCGCCTTGCAGTGCCGAGAAGTGGACGAATACATCCGGTCCGCCGCCCTCCTGCGCGATGAAACCGAAACCTTTTTTCTCGTTGAACCACTTAACGTGACCTTTTGCCATAGCTGACCTCCTGCGAACGTTGCGGCTTACCTAACAAAATTGCCGCCACCGGGCAATCAAAATTCGGCGTTTCTTCTCCGGCGGGTTCCGTTTATACTGCTGGCATGAAGAAGCGCGTGACGATGCCGGTCGCTCTCACGATTGCCGGCTCCGATAGCGGCGGCGGCGCCGGCATTCAGGCCGACTTGAAAACTTTCCACGCACTCGGCGTTTTCGGCACCAGCGCCATCACCGTCATCACCTGCCAAAACCCGGCCGGCATCAGCGCCGTCCAGCTGGTCCGTCCGCGCATCGTCGCCGAACAAATTGCGCGCGTCTGCGCCGCGTTGCCGGTGCGAGCGGCGAAGACCGGCATGCTTTACGACGCCAAAATCATTCGCGCCGTTGCCGGCAACGTGCGGTGCCGGCTGGTGGTAGACCCGGTGATGGTGGCGACCAGCGGCGCGCGCTTGTTGCAGCCGGCGGCGTTGCGCGTGTTGCAAACAGTGCTGTTCCCGCTGGCGACGGTGGTGACGCCGAATTTGGCAGAAGCGGAAGTTTTACTGGGTTGTCAGATTCGCACGGTGCCGGAATTGCGCGCGGCGGCGCGGGCGCTGGCGGACCGGTATGGCGTGGCGTTTCTCGTGAAAGGCGGGCATCTGACCGGTGACGCAGTGGATGTGTTGTGTGCCGGCAACCGGCTCCACGAATTTGGCGCGCCGCACATTGCCGGCGTGAAGACGCATGGAACGGGCTGCATTTTCTCGGCGGCGTTGACGGCGTATCTCGCGCTGGGCTGTGGACTCGTCGAAGCAGCTAGGCGCGCAAAAATATTTGTGACGCGTGCAATCCGTGATTCAGTGAAAATCGGCCGGTATTACGCGCTGAAAATATGAAACGACCGGCGGTCGGGCTGGCAATTATGTTTGCCGCCGGGATTTGGCTCGGCGCGCAAGTGAATTGGTCACCGGCCTGGTTGGCCGGCGGGACGCTGCTATTATTGCTGGCGTGGCGAATTCGGCCGGTAACCATGACGATCCTGCTGGCGGTGGCGTGTGCTGGGATGCTGAGCTACCGGCAAGCGGTCACAAATTCGGCGCCGTACCACATTTCAAATTTGCTCGAACACCGGGAGCAAAATGTTTCGTTGCGCGGCGTGATTATCAGCGCGCCCGATTCACGCGACGAGCGTTGCAGTTTTAAGTTGGAATTGGCGGCGCTCAACCGCGGCGACAACTGGGAGCCGACAAGCGGCCGAGTGTTTATGTTTTCGCGCCAGCCGGCAAAGCTCCATTATGGCGATGAGATCGAGTGCGCGGCAGTTTTGGGCGTGCCACCGCCGGTGATGAATCCGGGCATGTTTGATTTCCGACAGTGGCTGGCACACCAGAACATCCAGTTTGCCGGCACGATCCGCCGTGACGCTTATTGCCGGGTGCTGGCAAGCGGACGCGGGCGGCCGGTGACGGCGTTGACGCTGCGGGTGCGGGAGAAATTTGAGACGGCATTGCGGTTGGGGCTGGAAAATGAGCCGGCGGTGGCCGGTGCGCTGGTGGCGATTGTGATCGGTGAGCGGTCGGAGATTCCGCCGGACACGTATGCAGATTTTCAGCGGACCGGCGTGTTCCATGTGTTTGCGATCAACGGGCTGCATGTCGGGTTGGTGACGGCGGTGGTGGTGCTGTTGTTGCGATTGTTGCGGGTGCCGCGCCGGTGGACGGCGGTGCCGGCGATTCCGTTGTTGGTGGTGTACGTGTTTGCGACGGGCGCGCATCCGGGCGCGGTGCGGGCCTTGGTGATGGTGAGTGTGTGGCTGATCGGCGGGATGCTGGTGCGGCCGGTGGATTTGTTGAGCGACGTGGCGACGGCGGCAATCGTGATTTTAGTGTGGAGTCCGGTCGAATTGTTTGACGGCGGGTTTGTGTTGTCATTCGCGGTGGTGACGACGTTGGCGACGCTGACGGACAAGCCGGCGACATGGAAGTGGATGTTGAATCCCAATCCGACGGATGAGGAGCATTGGTGGACTGCGTGGCTGCGGCCAGATCCACTGATCCCACGGGAGTTGGTGCCGGGCTGGCGGTTGGCATTGACGCGAGTGGTGACGTGGTTCGCGCTGCTGGCCGGCGGTTCGCTGGTGGCGTGGCTGGGGTTGGTGCCATTAATGGCGGTGTATTTTCATTTGTTCACGCCGGTCAGCATCGTGGCGAACTTGCTGGTGATTCCGTTGCTGGGCTGTGTAATTACGCTTGGTTTGGCAAGCGTGGTGGCGCACGCGGTCTGGCCATGGCTGGCGCTGATTTTTAATAACGCCAATTTTTTCGTGCTCGACGTGATGCTCCACGGCGTGGAATGGTTGAGCCGGTGGCCGTGGGGGCATTGGTTTGTGCAGGCGCCGCCAGTCTGGCTGACGGTCAGCTATTACGCGGTCTTGCTAGTCTGGATGGGGCGGCATATTCCGTGCCGGTTAAAGTTGTGGATTACCGGCGGTGCCGTGGCGCTGGCGACTGTGATTTTGATGGCGCAACACGAGGAGGCAGTCGAGATCACGGTGTTGGATTTGCGCGATGGCATGGCGGTGTTTGTAAATTTACCAGGCGAGCGGCATGATTTTCTAGTGGATGGTGGTGGCACTTGGAGCGGGGAACACGTGGTGGTGCCATTTCTGCGCAGTCAAGGTGTGAACCGGTTAGAAGCACTGGTATTAACACGAAACAGTAAGGCACACGCAGCCGGATTGATGGCGGTCGCACAAGCGATGCCGGTCAAATGTTTGCTGCATAATGGGACATATGCGCTTTCAAAATATTTTGGGGAGTGGCTTGCGACAATCCGCCGACACCATTTTGATGTCGGCACACTTTGCGCCGATAATGATTGGCGTGTTACCGGCAATTTTCGTTGGCGCGTGTTGCATCCACCGATGGCGTTTAGCGGTGGACGGCGGAGTGACGACAACTCAGTGGTGTTGCTGTTTGAGTACGGGCCGACGCGGGTGTTGCTGACTTCAGACATTGGTCAGTCAGTGGAACATTTTTTGGTTACCGGCAAGACGGATTTACGCGCGCAGATTTTGGTGAAAGGCCGGCACAGCACAGAACCAACCGGTTCAGATGAATTCATCGATGCAGTGCAACCGGCCGCAGTGGTACAAGTTGTTAATAGTGACCAAAGCAACCGGTATCTTGAGCCGGCATTGCGTGACCGGCTCCGGCAACGGCAGATTCCATTTTACCGAACCGACGAGACCGGTGCGGTAACGATCAGGTTGAATACAACTGGTTACGAGATTCGGACTTACGTTGCAGGCTTGCTTGACCCAGATAAAATCAGGCGCTAAGATGGTCTATGTTGGATAAGTGATTTCGGAATTATAGTTGGACAATGAACAATAGCGGCAATAACGACCAAAACGAACAAGGCCAGTCAGTAGATATTAAAGAATATCTAGCGATTCTTTGGCGCCGGAAATGGCTGATTGTGTTTTGCCTGACATTAAGTCTGGGCGGGATGACGGTTTTTTTGTTTACCCGACAGACCATTTGGAGAATCAACGCTAAGTTGTTGATTACCAGAACCGGCTCAGGACTGCCGGAAGCTGATGTTACACACGATGATCCTGACCGGTTTATCCCGACCCAGATTGAAATTCTAACTGGTCCAACAGTGTTGCGCCGCATTCAGCAGCGGATGAAGAAAACACCAGAACAGATTACCGAGAATATCAAGGCTTTCAAGGTCGTCAGACAGGGTGGCACAGATATTATTCTCGTCACGGTAGATAGTCCGTCACAAGAATTTGCCCGTGAATTTATAAGCGACATCTTAGATGAGTATCTAAAAATCCGCGAGCGACAGCGCGTGACTGCGGCGGAATCTGCAGTGCAATCGTTAACCCGTGAAATTGACAGACTGGGCTTAGAAGTAAAAACGGCCAACCAAAGACTGTTTGATTTTACAAAGGAACACAATGTTGCTGACGAACTAATTATCAGCGCTACGAGTGGTGGCGTGAGTGGTGGTCATGGAAATAATCATGGTAGCGGCGAGGACTTTTTTGAGCGGTGGCGGCATCACGCAAATATAATCATGCATGCTGGAGAAGATTTGGCCGACGCAGTCGCCAGAAAGCAACTATTGGATGCCAGACCAAATGCTGCAGCTGTGCTGGCACTGTTGGCTGACGAACGAGCTGCTGCCGCCGAGGCGCGTGCTGCCGAATCAGCAACGACAGGAGAAATTAAGATCGGCGATGTTGTAAACATCAGCATCCCACAATCTAAAATGTTGGACGGTCGTGTCGTTGTTTCAAAAGACTGGACGATTCAGTACTCGCCGTTGGGGAAGGTTGACATAAAAGGCTTAACAACTGATGCGCTAGCAACGAAAATACAACATGATTTAATTGAAGCTAGCGTGATTAAAGCCGTGGCCGCCAATGAAACCACTGTTCGTGTCACAATTAGCAGTGGAACAACTGAAGCGGTAAATAATCCGCTGAGCGCGAATGTTTTTGGAACTGCCGTTACCCGCACCACCATGGGGGCATTACTAGACACTGAGATTGACAAGCTTTTTACTTTAGATCGGCGCCGCCTAACAGCCCAATCACGAGTTGACGGTCTACGTAAAATTTATAAATCAAAACATCCAACATTGGCGCCAGCAGAACAGGAATTGCAGAATGCCATTGAGGAAGAGGACGCCACTGTACAGTTTTATCGTCAAAAAGCCGACGCCGAAGTACTCGTGGCGGAGCGCAAGTACAACTCTCTTCAAGTCGCCGGCAAACAGTTAGAAGCCGAAGCTCTACTCAAGGGAACCCAATTGCAGCAAGTTCGAATGCTGCGTGATGATGCGGATCGTCTTCGCGATTTATACAATATACTACTCGGACAATTGACAAAACTCGACGTCACTCAAAATTTCAAAACCTATAATGTCTCATTGCTTGAAGCTCCATTTGTCGATCCGGATCCCGTATATCCCAAAAAAGGGAAAAATCTTCTTGTCGCCAGTTTTTTGGGTCTCGCCATCGGCGGTGCCTTATCATTCTTGCTGGTGTATATTGATGATCCAGTCAAACTGGCGGAAGCTTTTGAGCGCGATCTCCAACTTCCATTTCTTGGTATGATTCCGTTTGCATCGTGGAGTTTATCTGATCTCACATTTCACCGACTGGATCGCTACGACCAACAAAGCGTGACTGCCGAAGCCTACCGGGTTGTCCGCTCCGCCATGCTCGGCGTCATTCCGCGTGAGAAATTACACGCTATTCTTTTGACCAGCACCGCGCCCGGCGAAGGCAAGACCACCACCACTGTCAACCTCGCTATTGGTTTTGCCCAAATCGAAGAACGGGTCTTGCTTATTGACGCCGACATGCGCCGTGGCGGTGTTCACAAACACTTTGATTTTGAGCAAGGCAAAGGTTTGGCCGATATCCTTACCGGCGAAATCACACCTGAAGAGGCTGTGCACCACACTGAAATCCACAAGCTTCACGTCATTACTACCGGTGCCTACCCAACCAATCCAGCGGAATTACTACTCAGCCACCGCCTGAAGGAACTTCTTCATTGGGCGCGTCAACATTACGATCGTATTCTTGTGGATGGGCCACCCATTACCGGCGTGGCCGATAGTTCAATCCTAAGTACAGTTTGCGACGATGTGCTCCTTGTAGTTCGCCCCGGTCGCACATTGCGTAACTATGTCCTCACTGCCAAGGCAACTGCCGCCGGTCGTGGTGCTAACTTTGTAGGTTTTATCCTCAATGATCTACACCCCGGCGGATATTCCAGTAAACCCTTGGAAGAATCACTGCCAATTTCAACTGACCTTCAAGAAACCAAACGATCAATTCCCCAAATTGGAGAAAGCGCCTCTGTTTCAGACATAGATTCAAGTTCCGACTCCAATTCACGCTCTGGTCCCCGTCCTATTTTCTAATCTGCACAAGCCGCCGCGCTGTGATACAATCTTGTCTGATGAATATTCTCGTCACAGGTGGTGCCGGCTTCATCGGCTCCCATGTTGTTGAACAACTTTGCGCGCGCAACGAAACAGTCACCGTTCTTGATGACTTCAACGACTTCTACCAGCCCGCTAGCAAATACCGCAACCTCTCCGGTGTGGCCAACCGCGCAACCATCATTACCACTGACATCCGCGATGCCGGAAAGCTGCGCGAAATATTTCAACAAACACGTTTTGATGCCGTCATCCACTTAGCCGCCCGCACCGGCATCCGTCCGTCACTCACGCAGGCTAGGCTTTATACCGACGTCAACATTACCGGCACACAAAACCTCCTCGAACTGGCTCACGAATTTGGCATCAAAAAATTTATCTTCGCCTCCTCATCCAGCGTCTACGGCGTTAACCAGCGTGTGCCATTCCGGGAAGACGATTCTCTCTCTCATCCGATTTCACCTTACGCTGCCACCAAACTAGCCGGTGAAGCGCTCGCTCATGTCTATCACCACCTGTACCAAATGGAAATTGTCTGTCTCCGGTTCTTTACCGTGTACGGTCCACGGCAACGTCCCGATCTTGCCATCCACAAATTCACCCGCGCCATTTTTGCCGGTCAGCCGATTGAATTGTTTGGCACTGGCGCCACGCGTCGTGATTACACACACATTACAGATATTGTGCAGGGTGTCCTCGCCGCACTAGACCGACCGCTCGGGTTTGAAATCATCAACCTCGGTGATGCCCGTACTGTCGAACTTCGCGAACTTGTTGCGTTGCTTGAAAAGATAACCGGTCGGCATGCCGATATTCGCAACTTGCCTGACCAGCCAGGTGATGTGCCGATAACTTTTGCCAACATTGAAAAAGCCCGGCGCTTGCTTGACTATCGGCCACGGGTTGCCATCGAAACTGGTTTGGCTGGGTTTATCGAATGGTTTGTTAATCAATCGCCGCAGCAATAATGCCGGCGGTGTGATCCCAACTGAATTGTCGGACGTGTTCACGGCCCTGTTTTCCGATTTTTTCTCGCAGGGCTGGATCCGCAATAAGTTGCGTGATTTTGTCTGCGACTGCCGGTATATCGGCTTCCGCGACCAACCAGCCGGTTTCACCAGTCACCACTGCTTCCGATTCGCCACCAGAATAATAACCGATCACCGGTTTTCCATGAAAACCAGCTTCGAGAAAGGCAATCCCGAAACCCTCGACGCTATGTCGAAGTGACCGGCTGGTCATAACAAAAATATCGCATTGCGCATAAGTCGCTGCCAATTTTTCCGGTGGAATCGGGCCGAGATACTCAAACGCTACGCCTGATGTCCGGCAAACCCTCTCAATCTGATGGAGATATGCTCGCTGGCCAGCGCCACCAACTTGATAAGTCACCATTTTTCGATATTCTGACGGCAACAACACGAGTGCCTGTGCCACTTCAACCTGCCCTTTGCGTGGATGCAATCGCGCCAGAGTCAAAATACGGATTCCGGTATGTGGCTTGATATCAGTAACCGATTGCATTGCTACTGTGCATGGTGCCGGTAGTGCGACAACGGTTTTGATGCCTTCCGGCACAAGCGTCCCGGCAAATTTAGACGACACAATTACGCAATGTACTCGGTTTAGCAAACGCCGCAACCGACGACCATAGCGCAGCAATTCGGAGCCGTACAACAAGCTTACGAGCTTGGCGGTTTTGAACGGTATCGCCATGAAAATCATGTGGGCCCCACGACTACCGAGTATTACCGTGCAATCACGCAACTCCTCTCGCCGGCACCACACGCGCCAAGCAAATGGTACTAAATGCCTGAGCCTCAGACTGCCGGGCCTGCGTGGCGACCAAACTTCAACAGTTCGGCCGGTTCGTCGCAAGGCTGTAGCCAGTTCCTCGCAGTACACTCCCGCTCCTCCGTAAAATGGTGGGAATTCATGCGTGATGATGATGACTTTAGATCGTGCCATGCCTTGAGATAAAATCTGAACATACCACCTCGATAAAGCCAGATAAAAAAACCTTTCCCTCGTTGGGATGTGTTTGTTATGGTTTGCTGAAAGGGTACGAATCGTTCATGGGTGCAAAACTATCTGAAGTCGAACTAGCTGAATTGAAGGAGGGGCTGCGCCGTTGTAGCTCCACTACGCTTGACGCGGCTATCCGGTTCCGTGAAAGCAGTGATTTACAGGCAATACCGGTCATCGTGTATGGGATTCTGGAACGTTATCAGCCCGCCACTGCGCCGGTCAAACTTGCTGCGGCCAACGACAGTGCCCGTCTCATCGAAGATCTTGGTCTCGACTCGCTGACATTGCTGGAAATCGTACTCGCCATTGAGGAAGTGCTCAAGATCCACATCGAAAATGAGGAATTGCGCGAGATCCGTACAGTCGGTCAGATCAACCAATTTTTGCAGGCCAAGACCGCTGGCGCACATGCGACACCAGCCGCAAAACATTATTCGCGCGAACACATCGCACTGGCGTTACCACAGCAACCACCGTTCCTATTTCTCGACGATGCCGAACTCAATAGCGAAACTGTCAAAGCCAGCTACACAATTAAAGGCAGCGAGTTTTTTCTCGAAGGGCATTTCAAAGACGAGCCAATCTTCCCAGCTTCGATTGTTTTCGAGGCGATGGGGCAAGCCGCTTGCCTGTGGCTGTTGGAAAAAGCGCCGGCCCAGCTCGGCAAAGAAATCAAATCCAACCATGTCTATTTCGCCTCGCTCGACGGTGCGCATTTCTACCGCAAGACCCGGCCCGGCGAAAAACTTGTGTTTGAGCAGAAGCTCGTGAAACTGCGCGAGCCACTGGCTATTTTTGAAGGGACAGTCACATCGAACGGCGAGCGCGTCGCAAAAATCGAACGACTCGTACTCGCCTTCGGTGAACAACTGTTAGCCGAAATACCGGCCACTCCGCCGGCCTGAGCCGCTACCCTGCGCCGCCCGCATGAAGCGCGTCGTCGTCACCGGCCTCGGATTCATCACCAGCATCGGCAATAACCGCGCCGATGTCGTGCGCAGTCTGCGCGAATGTCGTACCGGCGTCGAATTGTTCGAAGAATTTGCCAGCCCCGACATCCCGGTCAAATTGGCCGGCACCGTGAAAGGCTTCCGTTTCCCCACGTCTTATTTTGAAGACTGGGAATATCCCGCCGATTACAAGCTCACGCGTGAACAAATGCGTCCGATGACGCCGAACTCGCTCTTCGCCTACTGTGCGATGCAGCAAGCCATCGCCGCTGCGCGCCTCACCCCAGACCTTGTCACCAATCCACGCACCGGCATCATGTGCGCTTCTGGCGGCTCAATGTGGCTCGCCTATGAAAACCTCCACACCATGCTCACCCGCGGCGTCGCTCGCTGCCAGCCGATGGGCATCGTCAACAGCATTCCCGGCTCGCTTTACATCAACCTCGTCGCCATGTTCAAAATTCAAGGCGCCTCGCTTGGCTGCTCCAGTGCCTGTTCCTCGTCCGCTCATTCGCTCGGCCTCGCCTGCGACCTCATCCGCCTTGGCCGGCAAGACACAGTTTTTGTTGTCGGAGCTGAGGATTGCAATAAATTTAACATCCTCCCATTTGCCGGCGTCCGTGCTCTCAGCATTCAAACCGACCCGGAAAAATCGCCGTGCGCCTTCGACCTCAAACGCGACGGTTTCGTCGGCACCGGCGGTTCCGTGGTTCTTGTCCTTGAAGACCTTGATCACGCCCGGCAGCGCGGTGCGCCGATTTGCGCTGAAATCCTCGGCTGGGGCCAGGCTTCCGACGGCTACAATGTTCTCGCGCCCGATCCGACCGGCGCCGGCCTCGTCCGCGCCATGCATGAAACCTTGCGCGACGCGCAACTCACGACCGACCAAGTGGATTACATCAACGCCCACGGCACCGCTACACCGCCCGGCGACGTCAGCGAATGCCGTGCCGTCCGCACCGTCTTCGCCAATGGCCGGATGCCGCACGTCAGCAGCACCAAGAGCCTGACCGGGCACGGCCTTTCGTTGGCCGGCGCGATGGAAGCCGCGTTTTGCGTCCTCGCGCTCCAAGAACAATTCATGCCGGTATCCGCTCACATCACCCAACTCGATCCCGAGTGCGCCATCGTCCCCATCATCACCAGCCCGATCCCGGACGTGCCGCGCATTGTCCTCAACAATTCGAGCGGCTTCGGCGGCACCAACGTCTCCGTCGCGCTCAGCCGCTGGGACGATGCCGGCTGACGCGCCAAAAAAAGTCCTCCTGACCGGCGCCAGCACCGGTATCGGTCTGGCCATTGTCCGGCAACTC
>Ga0209697_10007180_pt1 | contig 13130 bp, 11 predicted proteins | sample AliMusrvi5mmetaG_FD_184115 | JGI IMG/M metagenome (GOLD analysis project Ga0209697, IMG submission 184115) | Freshwater lake bacterial and archeal communities from Alinen Mustajarvi, Finland, to study Microbial Dark Matter (Phase II) - Alinen... | ecosystem: Environmental > Aquatic > Freshwater...
GGGCAATGATCAGAAAAAGTGGGAACTGATCGTTATACTCCGAGTATTCACGCGAATTCAATTCTGATTTCTCCATTTTCTCGATTTCGTTAAAAAGATTATTCAGTCCAACCTCTGCATTATTTGCCCTGATATAGCTACCTCCTCCTGCCATTGCAATTTGGGTTAACATGTTTTCGTCCAGTTTTGTAACTACAACATTGTTATCCTTGTCTTTAAGAAAGTCCCGGCTTCCAGCTCCTCCGATCGGGATTGGGGCGCCTCCGGGAAGTCCCATGCCGATTGTATGAACGATCATTTTTTTCTCCAGTGCATCTTTTGCAGCTCCAATGGCGTCATCTTCATGGTTTTCGCCATCAGTGATGACGATAATTGCTTTACTGCCTGCAAAATCTGGGGTGAACGATTTGGTAGCCATCTGAATTGCAGCCCCAATTGCTGTTCCCTGAACAGGAACGATACTGGTATTTATAGCGTCCAGAAACAACTTAGCTGAAACGTAGTCGGTGGTAATCGGAAGTTGGACATAAGCCTGTCCGGCAAAGACGATCAGTCCAATTTTATCATTACGAAGACGCTCGGTTAATTTGGCAATTGCTCTTTTGGCACGTTCAAGCCTGTTGGGTTTGATATCTTCGGCCATCATGCTATTGGAGACATCAAGAGCAATAATCAATTCAACCCCTTTTCGCTTGGAGGTCAATAACTTTGATCCAAACTGCGGCTGAGCAAGAGCTAAAATGATAAAGCTTAACGCAAGCATCCATATCATGAATTTGATGAACGGACGATTGGAAGAAACGCTTGGCATTAACTGGGCAATGAGCGCTCTGTCTCCAAAAAGGCGCAAGGAACGAACTCTGCTTATTCTTGAAATAATAAACAGTACGATAAAGGCTGGGATAACCAGCAGTAAATAGAAATATTCGGGATGTGCAAATCTAAATGATTCCATAACTCAATTTTTTTCTGATTCCTTTACGGAATATGCCTGAATACTGCAAATTGCAGAACCAATGCCAGTAGCGAAAGAAGAAGTGCCCCAATGGCAAAACGGCGGTATTCTTCATTTTTTTTGCTGAACTCTTTATTCTGAATCTTCGATTTTTCCAACAGATCTATCTCTTTATATACCTCGGCCAGTGTTTTATTGTTCGTGGCACGGAAATATTTACCATCGGTTATTCGTGCGATTTCAGTCAATGTTTTTTCATCAATTTTAACCTCCATGTCACGCATTTGGACACCGAAAGGAGTTTGGACCGGGAATGGGGCTGTACCAATTGTACCTATTCCAATGGTATACACCCTAATCCCGAAGGTCTTTGCAATTTCAGCTGCGGTAATCGGAGCAATCTCACCACGGTTGTTCTCCCCGTCAGTAAGGAGGATAATCACCCTGCTCTTTGCTTCACTATCTTTCAGGCGTGACACGGCGTTAGCCAAACCTAATCCGATAGCCGTTCCATCTTCTATCATTCCGCTTTCCACCTTCTGCAGCAAATTAATTAAAACAGCCCTGTCGGTAGTAAGCGGACATTGCGTGAAGCTTTCTGCAGAAAAGACAACCAAACCAATGCGGTCATATGGCCTGCCTGATATAAACTTAGTAGCCACCGCTTTAGCCGCTTCAACCCGATTTGGTTGAAAGTCACGTGCAAGCATGGACCCCGAAAGGTCGAGAGCAATCATAATATCAATCCCTTCAACAGTCTGATTTTGCCAGTTATCGGAGGATTGCGGCCGGGCCAGACAAGCAATAATCAGCGCCAATACGGCCATGTTCAAAATAAATGCCATATGACGTAAAGCATGCTTCCAGGTAAGTGGTGTTTTTTTCAGAGCCTCAATAGTACTGATCTGAATACTTGCCTTTGATTTTTTTTGGCGAAGAACATACCAGACAATCATTGGAATTAACCCAAGCAGCAGATAAAACCAATCAGGTTTTGCAAATACGATATTGTTCATAGTTGATTTTCCTCTTTTTTATCCTTCACATCAACAATTTCCACTTCGCCTATCGGTGGTTTGACAGGTTCTGCAGGCACCTCAAGAACAGATTGGCTGGTAGTCTCTTTTACAAACTGGTAGGCGTTTGTGAGCATATTAAAATTCTCATCAGGTAGTGGTGTAAGCTTCGCAAATTTTACCAGATCAGCTAATTCGAGAATCTCTTTTAATTCGAGAACTGATTTGGCGTCAATTTGCGCCTTCAGATTTTTAAAGCCGACCAGGATTTCAGGAGTCGTCTGTTCCATGGCTGCCATTACGAACCGGTCTTCAATATAAACCCTGATGATATCAGTAAGGCGGGTATAATAATCCTTGACCTTTTCCTGTTGCCATAATTGTTCATCTTTCAGTTTATCCAGCTCCTGCAAGGCAATCAGATGGGGTGGCAATTTTGGTTTTGGAGGTCGCTGAAATAAAGGTCTGTTCTTATTTCTTCTGCTTATCGCATAAATTACCAGGAAAATAATGGCTCCAAGTAAGATAATACCAAGTAACCAGGGGGCTATCTCTTTAAAAGTGACCGGCGCGGTGAATGGTTTTTTAATATCAACCGGTCCCTTTTTAAAATCGACAGGGGGAAATTTGACGAAAAGTATTAAGCTGTTGCTTTTCAATGAATCGGTTCGCACCCCACTGTTAAATCTGAAAGAGAAAGGGGGGATATAATGGGCACCACTGTCAAAACAGGTAACCAGGTAAGTTTGCTTTAATTGAATTTGGTTCCCTGCTAATTTGGAGGTGTCAATTTTCGATCTTTTCAGAATCTCAATCTTGCTAATTGAATCGCGCAACTGCGGAAATTCTACTTTTGTTCCTGCGGTTTGCTCGACAACAATCAGTAATTTAATCTGATCACCTAACCAGATGGAGTCATGTTCGAGAGCAGTTTTGATCCTGATCTCCTGACCGTTGACCAATGAGAGAGACAGAAATAAAATACTCAGCAGGCATAAATATTTTAATTTAACCGTTCTATTCATAATTTGTGTTCCCTTTTCTTAAAAAGCGCAACGAGCGATTTTACGTAATCTTCACGTGTACTGATATTTACATAATCCAGGCCGGTTTTTTTCAGCAGGTTATCCAATTGTCTATTTCTTTCGCTCCAATGTCTTCTATAGGTTTCCCTTACATTTCTGCTCGAAGAATCCACCCAAAGATATTCGCCGGTTTCGGCATCTTTGAATTTGATCATACCAACAGAGGGTAATTCAGCTTCACGTTCGTCATAAATCCGTAGTCCAACCATGTCATGTTTATTATTGGCGATAGAAAGAGCCTGCTCCATGGAGGCAGGATTGTCCATCAGATCAGAGATGATAAAGGCTGTAACCCTTCGTTTCATGGCATTGGCGAGGTAGCGTAATGCAACCGAGATATCTGTCTTTCTTGATACCGGTTCAAACTCGATCAGTTCACGAATGATCCTTAAAGTATGTGTCCTCCCTTTTTTAGGTGGGATAAATTTCTCAATTTGATCGGAAAAGAAGATAACGCCAATTTTATCATTGTTGGATATCGCAGAGAATGAAAGTATTGCAGCTATCTCAATGATAACATTTTTTTTCATCCGCTCAACAGTTCCAAAATCGCGGGACCCGCTGACATCGACGAGCAACATTACGGTCAATTCGCGTTCCTCTTCAAATATTTTGATAAAAGGATGACCATACCTGGCTGTTACGTTCCAATCGATGTTGCGAATGTCATCACCGAATTGATATTCACGTACCTCGCTGAAAGCCATACCACGTCCTTTAAATGCACTGTGATACTCTCCGGCGAAGATATTGCGGGATAGCCCTTTTGTCTTTATCTCAATTTTCCGAACTTTTTTTAATAGTTCCGATGCTTCCACTTTTTTAATTTATTGAATTACTGATCAATAATAATACCGATCGTGAAAATCACGAAAATAATATTTACGATTCCTCCACTATGGGACCTCAATGGTATTCAATATTTCGCTTATAATCTCTTCTGTTGAAAGATTGTTTGCTTCAGCTTCGTAACTTAGCCCGATACGGTGGCGCAAAACGTCATGACATACCGCCCTGATATCTTCAGGGATCACATACCCGCGGCGTTTGATAAATGCAAAAGCTTTGGCTGCCTGGGCAAGACTGATTGATGCACGTGGTGAGGCACCATAAGTGATCATCTCCTCAAATTTAGCTAACCCTGCAGCCTTTGGCTCACGAGTTGCAAAAACGATATCGACGATATATTTCTGGATTTTCTCATCCATATAAACTTCTTTCACTATATCCCTGGCTCTGACAATGTCTTCCGGCTTTAAAACCGTTTTTGCCTTCGGGAATTCTTTTAGAAGATTCATTTGAATGATCAATTTTTCCTCCTCTTTTTTGGGATAGTTCAAAACTACCTTCAACATAAAACGGTCGACCTGGGCTTCCGGTAAACGGTAAGTCCCCTCCTGTTCGATCGGATTTTGAGTTGCCATTACCAAAAATGGATTTTCAAGCGGATAAGTATGGGCACCAATGGTCACCTGCCGCTCCTGCATCGCTTCAAGCAATGCCGATTGCACCTTGGCCGGGGCGCGGTTTATTTCATCTGCCAATACAAAATTTGTAAAAATGGGTCCTTTCCGAACCATGAATTCTTCATTCTTCTGACTGTAGATCATTGTTCCGATTAAGTCGGCAGGCAAAAGGTCAGGGGTAAACTGGATCCGGGCAAATTTAGCATCGATTGTATTTGCCAGTGTGTTGATTGCCAATGTTTTTGCCAATCCGGGCACCCCTTCCAGCAGGATATGCCCATCGGAAAGTAATCCGATCAACAAGCTTTCAACCAGATGTTTCTGACCGACAATTACCTTGTTCATCTCCATGGAGATGAGATCTACAAATGAGCTTTCCCGTTGAATTCGTTCGTTAAGTTCTCTAATGTCCAATGTCTGATTCATAATCCAATAGATAATTAATTATTGTGCTTTAAAAACGGTTACGAAAATAGTGTTTTGAATTGTTTCATTAGCCATGATTTAATTAAAAAATGTTAAGTATGTCAGTTAATGAGTTTAGAAGACCTTAAATTAACTATCAATTCGGATAATCCCCCTTAATTCTCATATGACGAACGCAGATATGGCTATGTTTGTTTCGTTTCTTCTTTGTTATTATGTGACTATTGTCTTTTCTGGAAATGGATCGTCCCAATTTATCTGCGAAAAATCATCCTTGCGAATAATTAAAGTCCTACTTTTGCAGTGTGAATAAACCTGCAACCAATCATTGAACGGATTATGTTGTTGGAAATTGTGTACTGAAAAGCATTAATTCTCTTTAAAATATGAAACCAAAAATAGCCGCTCAGTCGGGCACCTTTGAATCGAGTGATGTGATCTTTTTGATTGAACCGCTACCCGACAATTCGGGACGGAAACTCGAATTATCATCTACCGTGATGCAACAGTATGGTTCAAGTTTTAACCGGATCGTTACCGAAATGCTTGACGAATATCAAATGACAGATATACACCTGATTGCCAAAGATAAAGGAGCTCTGGAGCCAACTATCAAAGCCCGGCTTGAAACGGCAATTAATCGTTCCATGGAACGGCAGGAAGGGACATTGTAATAACAGAATAAGTTATGATAAAAAACTTCAAAAAACGGAGAAGCATGCTCTATATTCCGGGGAATAATCCTGCAATGATCCAGCAGGGTGGAGTATATGGAGCCGACAGCATCCTTCTTGACCTGGAAGATGCTGTTGCCCTCAATCAAAAAGATGCAGCACGAACTTTGGTCCGGAACATGATTAAGGTGGTTGATTTCTACGATGCAGAGGTCTGTGTGAGAGTCAATCATCTGAGTACCCCTTTTGGGCTGGCTGATCTTGAAACGATTGTGCCGCTGCAACCATCCGCCATCCGATATCCCAAAACCGAGTCTCCCGAAGAGGTGGCAGAGCTCCTGAAGATCATTGAGCGGATTGAAGACAAGCATGGCCTTCCTCATAATAAAATGACTCTCCATGCCATGATCGAAACAGCCATGGGGGTTCAGAACGTTTTTAATATTGCCAGTATGTTTAATCGTGTTGATGCCATAACTATTGGTGGACAGGACCTTACGGCAGATATGAATATTGTTTACACCCCTGATGGTGTCGGAATTGATTTTGCACGTAAACGGATCGTTATGGCGGCTAAAGCCAGTCATATCGATGTGATCGATACTGTTTTTCCCGACGTCAACGACGAAGAGGGTTTGCGCAGGGAGACCGAATATGCCAAAAAAATTGGATTTACCGGGAAAGCGGTTATCAATCCTCGACAGATCGATATTATTCACGAGGTCTTCACTCCAACGGAAGAGGAGATCAGAAAAGCCTACCATATTGTCAAAGAGTTCAAGATGAATACAGCTGCAGGAATCGGGGTATTTGCGATCGATGGCAAGATGGTGGATGCGCCGGTGGTGGCCAGAGCCGAATATATTCTGAAGCTGGCCAATGTAACAGTTGGGTAAAAGCGGCTGGCGGCTTGTAACTGGCGACTGGCAAATTTTACCTAGGATAAAAAGTGGCTGGCGACTAGCAACCGGCCACTGGCAAATTTGTCGCAGAGATTTTAATTATCATCTAAAACCCGGTCATCTTTTGATTGCTAATCAGCCAGTTGCTCGTTCAAATTCTATATCAATTGAAAACTATTAAAATATCATTGCGATGTTAAACAGCTTAGGAAGAGAAATCCCTGAATATATTGAAGGGATTGGAAAACTTGAACCTTTTCAGGGGGCACTGGCAAAGTTAAGAAAGGGGTGGATGAGTGAACCTACCATACCTGCTCCAAACAGGGCCTATTTGCCTCATCAGAGTAAATTGTGCAAGTCGTTGGAGGAAGCCATTATGCGTAGTAACCCACATAATGGGATGACAGTTTCATTCCACCACCACCTGAGGAATGGCGATATTCTTTTGGTTCAGACTCTTACAATTCTCCATAATATGGGTATCCGGGATATAACGTTGGCATCCTCCTCGTTGAATGAGTGTCATGACCCCATTCTACCCTATTTAAAGGATAGAACTGTTACCCGTATCTTCTCTTCGGGTATCCGAAATCAGCTCGGGCGTGCCATCGCGCTGGGTGTCCTTGATACCCCGGTGGTTATTCACTCTCACGGTGGAAGGGTACGGGGTATCCATACCGGTAAGATTAAAATTGATCTGGCGATTATCCCGGCATCAGCTGCTGACTGCGAGGGAAACGCAACAGGTTCACACGGTAAATCGGCTTTTGGGTCTATAGGCTATGCGGTTATTGATGCCAGGTATGCAAAAGAGGTCATTGTTGTTACGGATAACCTGGTTGATTATCCCTGTATTCCACTTTCGATATCGCAAAATTTTATCGATCATGTGGTTGTTGTGGATTCAATCGGGGATGCTTCCAAAATTGCCACAGGAACAACCCGTATCACTAAATCTCCAATGGATCTGAGAATTGCAAAAATAGCAGCCGATGTTATTGAGCACTCCGGATTTTTCGTTCCCGGATTTGCCTTTCAGGTTGGCGCAGGAGGTGCCTCTCTGGCCGTTGCCAAATTTATCCGTGAAAAGATGAAAACCAAAGGGCTAAAAGGTAGTTTTATGTTGGGTGGAATCACCTCCTATTGTGTCGATATGCTCAATGACGGACTCTTTGAGACTATTTTCGATGTTCAGTCCTTCGATGCCGTTGTGAGTAATTCGCTTTTAAATAATCGGAGGCATATTGAGATTCCGGCAGCGCTTTACGCAAATCCGTTCAATTGTGGCTGTATCACCAATAAAATTGATGTTGTTGTGCTTGGGGCACTTGAAATTGATGTTGATTTTAATGTGAATGTAATCACCGGCTCTGAAGGATATATCCGGGGTGCATCCGGCGGCCATTCCGACACGGCTTCAGGTGCAAAACTCACCGTTGTGGTCTGTCCTTCATTTCGTGGCAGAATCCCCATCATCAAAAAGCGGGTACACACAATAGTTACACCAGGGGAAACGGTCCATGTGCTGGTGACCGAACGTGGAATCTGCGTGAATCCGATGTTCCCGGAACTTGAAGAGAATCTGAGAAGAGCCGGTCTAAATGTTAAAGATATCCATGACCTTGAGATTGAAGTGGATAAAATTACCGGTATTCCCGGTCCATTGGAATATACCGATAAAATAGTGGGGATCGTTGAATATCGCGATGGTACGATCATCGATGTGATTCATCAGCTTAAGGTTAGGTAAGATGGGGGGCTATTAGGCTTTAGGCTGATAGACTATTAGGGTGTATTAAATTTAATAGGACTTTCTAATATTTCAATGTCAACAGCCTAACAACCTAACAGCCTAACAATCAGTAGTCTCCAGCTTAAAAGTCGAACAGTCTAAAAAAACAATTATCGAACCACTTCAGGCAATATTGGATGCCCGTGATCAGCGGGCAATTCTCAAGGGTCAGATCTCAAAGAGAGGTTTGCCTTCCTTGAGTTTAACCCTGAATGTCCCCGGATTTCCTAAAAGTAATTCTTCAGTACAAAAATTCTTTGGATATTGTATGGTTGATTTTAGCTATTTTCTAAGAGCTAATCTGATCAATATTCTTGAAGATGAAGCTGTTTCGGGAATCGATGCTGCCGGAGATTTTTATATTGTACCTTGGTCTCCTGGTGCCAGATCACTGAATGAGATCAAACAATATTGTGAGGCATTTGAGCAGAATCATCCGCTGGGACGATTTATTGACGCCGATCTGAATGATCCGAAGGGGAATAGTGTTTCATCGGGGAAATCGAAAATCTGTTTCTTCTGTCTTGAAAGACCTGCCATTGAATGCCGCCGTGAAAATGCCCATGACTTTGAAGAGGTGAGATCGTTTATGTTTTCAAAAATTGATGGCTATTGCAAGGATAGACATGAAAATGAATGGGTTGATAAGCTGTCATCACTCGCATTGAAAGCAATACTCACTGAGATTTCCCTCACTCCAAAGCCCGGATTGGTTGATAAATTCAGCAATGGGAGCCATACTGACATGAATTATCAGACCTTCTTGGATTCGACAACGGCGATTTTTCCCTGGTTTCCGGAGCTGATCAGGGAAGGGCTTAAATACAGCGACCCGGATCTTACCAAAGCATTACCAATTCTTCGGAATATTGGTCTGCGAATGGAATCTGCGATGTTTGAAGCTACCCGAAATGTCAACACCCAAAAAGGGATTATCTTTCTGATGGGGCTTTCGCTGTTCGCCTGCGGAATATTGTTTCGAAAAAGTGACAGGTTTAGCAATGATGAGTTTAGGGATATTCTTCGGGATATATGTAAAGATCTGGTTACCAAAGAGCTTAGAAACGCGGAGAATGTGGTAAATAGTCACGGTACTGATATTTACCACAAATATGGGTTTAGTGGTGCCCGGGGTGAGGCAGAAAGTGGTTTTGAAACGGTTTTCAGGTTTGGTTTGCCACAGCTAACAGAAACCGGGCGATTAAATGATTCAGCTCTCATTACATGCTTTCTGACTATAGCTTCCACAAATAACGATACGAATATTCTTTACAGGAGTAATCCGGAGATATTGAATGATTTTCAGCAATTGTGTACCCAGGCCCTTGACGATTTCAATGACAAGAATTATAGTGCAGTGATTGAATTTTGTAAACACAACAATATTTCACCCGGGGGGTCTGCAGATTTGCTGGCTGTGACTATTTTTGTATGGTCGGTGATACGGGCAGATTTGCCTCGTGATTTATCGTAAAGACTCAAAATTATGCGTCTCAACTTAAAAAGACAATAAATGACTTTTGAAGATACCGATTTCAGGCAGGAGACTCTTGATCTTGAAAACCCTTTTGACGTTAAGTTGGTGAAGGATTTTTTAGGAGGACTTGGGTTTGAGTTTGATCCATCCGAGGTCGAATGCACAATGATTGTTTATAATCTGAAAGGTGATCTGGTTGGGACCGGTTCCCATCAGGGGAGGATTTTGAAATATTTTGCCGTGGCTCCCAAATTCAGGGATACCACAGCTTTTGCGCTGATTGTTACCTACATGACAGAGAAGTTGCTGAAGATTTATAAACATACATTTGTCTTTACCCGTCCTGAGAATGCAATACGGTTTACCGGTTTGGGCTTTACTCAAATTGCATCGGCAAAACCACTTTATACCCTTTTGGAGTTTGGCTTTGAATCAATTTTTACCTATCAGGATTATTTAAAATCGTTGATCGTTCCGGTAAAGAGTGATATGGTGGCAGCTATAGTAGTCAATTGCAATCCGTTTACAAATGGGCATAAATTTCTCATAGAAAAGGCCGCTGCCGAGAATGAGGAGGTCTATCTGTTTGTAGTTGAAGAAGATCTTTCTGCATTCCCGTTTTCCGTAAGGTGGGATCTCATTCGGAAAGGCATCAGTCATCTTAAAAATGTGAAGATGGTTCGTGGAGGAATGTATGTGGTGTCTGGTTCAATATTTCCTGCTTATTTTCTTAAAAATGAAACGATTGATGATGTCATGCTGAAGCAGGCAGAACTTGATGTTCAGATTTTTGCCAAATATATCGTACCGGTTTTGGGAATTAAAAGAAGATATGTTGGAACTGAGCTCTATTGTAAAACGACCGAAACATATAATCTTGCCATGAAAACGATCCTTCCTTCATCCGGGGTGGAAGTCATTGAAATTACCAGAAAGGCGATTGGTTTGGGTTCGGATAATTTGCCCGATTATATCAGCGCATCAAAGGTGCGTGAGGCGATCAAAGATGATAAATTATCTGAAGTGATCAGTTTTCTCCCGGACCCGACCCGGGATTATCTCTTCTCGGATGAATCCCTGCCAATCCGGCAAAAGATAAAAGAGGATAAGGGAAGGCATTAATACTGAAAAAATGGATTATGAAATAATGAAGAATGAAAAATAAGTCTTTAAAATAGTATGCAACGATATTTTATCCAGCTTTCGTACGATGGAACCGCTTACCACGGTTGGCAGATTCAGCCCAATGGCCTGTCTGTTCAGGAAATGATCGAACAGAAACTTTCGGTTGTTGCCCGTGAAACTGTATTGGTTACCGGTGCAGGTCGTACAGACGCCGGAGTTCATGCTTCATTCTTTGTTGCTCACTTTGATGCTGAAAATGAACAACTTGATAATGAAAAGATTATTCATAGTCTGAATAATCTTTTACCTCCTGATATTGCAGTTCAGAATATTTATAAAGTACATCCTGAGGCTCATGCCCGGTTTGATGCATTGAGCCGTACCTATAAATATTTCGTGGTGAGGACAAAGGATCCATTTTCAAGACTATATTCCGCAAAAGAGCACGGAAATCCGAATTTGCAAAGAATGAATGAAGCAGCCCACAAATTATTTGATTATGAAGATTTTACCAGTTTTAGCCGACTTGGAACCGATGTTAAAACCAATAATTGTAAGGTTTTCCTGGCTGAATGGCAAGATACCGGAAACGGATATGTTTTTACTATCGCTGCAAATCGTTTTTTGAGAAACATGGTTCGGGCAATCGTGGGAACGTTATTGGAGGTTGGATTTGGTAAGATTTCAATCGAGGAATTTTGCAGGATCATAGAGTTAAAGGACCGTTGTGCTGCCGGTGCAAGTGTACCTGCAAAGGGATTATTCTTAGTCGATATCGGGTACCCGGAAGTTCTTTCCATAGGTTTGATTAGACAAATTACATGTTATCCAGGCCTTTGTTAATGTGCAAAGTGCCTGTTTGATATTGATTTTATACCTGACGGCATAGTTAATCCTTTCAGTCACATTTTTCTACCTCCGCCAACTAGCGGAGGCCTAAAGGAACATAAAAAGAAATAAATCGGTCTATTTATTCCCTGTTCCAGATTTCCCAGGCGGCCAGTGCCTGAAGATAAAGCATTTCCAATCCATTTTTAATGGTCGCTCCCTGCTCACTACCCTGCCTTAAAAACTCGGTGACTTCCGGATTATAGACCAAATCATAAAGCAAATGCCGGGAAGTAACCCATTCAAAAGGGATAGCCGGACACCCCTCAATATTTGGGTAAGTGCCAATTGGAGTAGTGTTTATGATTATTTTATAGCTGTCCATTACGTCTTCATCCAGATCATTGTAAGAGATTTCACCCTTCTCTTCGGGATTACGTGAGACTAATATGGCATCAATTTCGAGATTTTCAAGGGCTTTCAACACCGCCTTTGATGCTCCTCCTGTTCCAAGAACCAGCGCCTTATGGTGGTATTTCTGGAGCAAAGGTTTAATCGATTCCTGGAACCCATGAATATCAGTATTATAACCATGCAAGGATACCTGTCGACCTGAGGAGCGTCGTATTTTAACCGTGTTTACAGCCTTGATTTGTGCAGCCGCTTCGTCGATTTGTTCCAGGTACGAAACTATCTGCTCTTTATATGGGATTGTCACATTGAATCCCTCCAGATCAGGATGAGCACTTATCAGGTGATTCAACTCCATGATACTTTCAAGTTCAAAATTGAGATAGACAGCATCAATCCCCTCATCCGAGAATTTTCCAGTAAAGAATTTCCTCGAAAAAGAGTGGGATAGTGGAAAGCCAATCAATCCGAATTTACGTTTCATCTAAAATTTCACGAATTAAAACTTATTGAAACTCATCGATCATCTTTAAGATCCAACGTTTTGACTGCAGACCTGGAAAATCGAGGAACATTTCAGTGTGCATCGGGTAGTTGAGGGTGAGTGCCTTCCTAAGATATGTTTTTGCGAGGTGTAAATTTCCGTTTTCTGCAAGGTAACCGGAAAGTTTATAAAGCATCAGACCATTATCAAATATTGTTTTTTCAGCCTGAAACAGGGTCTGAATGGACAGATCCAGCTGATCATAATGGTAAAAGAAATCGGCAAATGCGATCCAAAAATCGGAGTTGGTATCCTCTATTTCAACTGATTTTCTAAAGGCGATTAGTGCATCTTCGTAATTATCGAGAGCGGCATTTACTTTTCCAAACGCGTTCCAGAAATCCGCACAGCTATCATCTAATTTGAGTGCTTTTTTCAAGAAAACGAGACTTTCAGAAAGGTTTTCCTCAATCATGAGCACTATTCCTG
>Ga0209697_10007183_pt1 | contig 13127 bp, 14 predicted proteins | sample AliMusrvi5mmetaG_FD_184115 | JGI IMG/M metagenome (GOLD analysis project Ga0209697, IMG submission 184115) | Freshwater lake bacterial and archeal communities from Alinen Mustajarvi, Finland, to study Microbial Dark Matter (Phase II) - Alinen... | ecosystem: Environmental > Aquatic > Freshwater...
AAGTTATGGAGGGGTTTAAAGAATCAATGCGAATTGTATTTGATAAGCATCTCGGGCAATGGAATTACACTGCCATTCCTGAAGTGATAATTCCTGAAGTTGCCTAAGTTATTTAATGCACGTTCCTTAGTTAGATAGGCTTTGGTGCCTTCGGTAATAATGATTTGATGCAGAATACTTTCATCGACGTAAAGCGTGCTGTGATCGTCTTCCACAGTAGTCGCCAATAATTTAATCACCTGCTTTAGCTTAACAGTCGGGTCTTTGATATTGTTGGTTTGAAAGGTAACCTGATATTCAAGCCAACTCCAATACCATGCAGTCAGATAGATCAGCAAACGGTGCTTGTTTTCAAAATATCGATAGATACCTGCTTCCGTCGTTCCAATGTCTATGGCCAGTTTTTTAAAGGTAAAGGCTTCAAACCCGTTACTGTGAATTAACTGAATACTGTGCAGAATGATTTTTTTCCCCAGTTCGGATTGCTCCGGGTCCCTGAGGAATAATTTTTCATTCATATTAATTTTTAATTGCATGTCCATGTAAAAAGCATAACCGAAAGTTTTGCAATTTGCAAAGATAGTGTTACTATCTTTTAAAATGTATTTACTATCCTTAAGCTTGAACACATAAATATTATGAAAACTTTAACCCAAGAAATGCAGTCCGCCATTACGCCTGCAATGGCATTGGATTTATTAAAAGAAGGTAACAAACGCTTTGTCAATAACCTTAAAGTAAATCGTAATCTGCTGCAACAAGCCAATGAAACTTCGGACGGACAGCATCCGTTTGCGGTTATTTTAAGTTGCATTGATTCCCGTACCTCGGTTGAACTGATATTTGACCAGGGATTGGGAGATGTATTCAGTGTGCGTATTGCCGGTAATATTATTAATGAAGATATTTTGGGAAGTATGGAGTTTGGCTGCAAAGTGGCGGGGTCAAAAATTATAGTGGTGTTAGGTCATACCAAATGTGGCGCTATAAAAGGTGCATGTGACCATGTGGAAATGGGTAACCTGACCGCGCTGTTAAGTAAGATACAGCCAGCGGTTTATGATGAAAAAACCGAAACTGAAAATCGACATTCAGGTAACGCTGACTTTATTGAAAAAGTATCCACCATCAATGTAAAAAGAACGGTACATGCTGTTATTGAACGCAGCCCGATTTTAAAGGAAATGATTGAAACAGGTGCAATTGCGATTGTTGGTGGCATCCACGACATTGCAACAGGTGAAGTCGGTTTTTATGATGATACGTTACTTATTGATAACCCTTAGTCTTTCAGACGCAGGTAAAAAAACTCGGTGCGTGCGATTGGTTGGGTATTCTCCTAGGCACAGTCACGGCTGATACTTAACAGAACACGCATAAACTGGTAACGTTAAGCTTCATAACCTTAAACATGCTAAACTTCCACTCGTCCTGGATAAAAAACAGCGAAATAATTATGCCTGAGTTACCCGAAGTTGAAACCACCTGTCGAGGCATTGCGCCGCATATTGTAGGTCGCGTGATTAAACAGGTTGTTGTTCGTCAGCCCAAGTTACGCTGGCCTGTTTCTGAAACCCTAGTAGATGATTTAACAGGGCAACGTATTGAAGCGGTAACTCGTAGAGCTAAGTATTTACTCTTAACAACTGCGAAGGGTACACTGATAATTCATTTGGGTATGTCAGGCAGTCTCAGGATTATGACGGCAGCACAGGAGTCCAAGAAACACGATCATATTGATTTCATATTTAACGACAATATTGTGTTACGTTTTAATGACCAGCGTCGTTTTGGTTCGGTACTCTGGACTGCTGAACCTATTGATGAGCATCCTCTGATTAAAGCTTTAGGACCAGAGCCATTATTGGATGACTTTAAGGGTGATCTACTGTACCAGTTATCCAGAAACCGAAAGGTGCCTGTTAAGACCTTTATTATGGATAGTCATATTGTGGTGGGAGTAGGGAATATCTATGCCAATGAAGCGCTCTTTATGGCGGGTATTTTACCGACCCGGCAAGCAGGGGCTATTTCATTAGTGCGTTATCAAAAACTGGCTGAGTGCATAAAGTTAATTTTACAACACGCGATTCAACAGGGTGGAACGACCTTACGCGACTTTGTCAATGAAGCAGGAAAGCCGGGTTATTTTAAACAACAATTGAAAGTGTATGGTCGTAAAGACTTACCTTGTGTTGACTGTCAACAGGTCTTGATTGAAGTCAGATTGGCAAATCGTTCAACCGTGTTTTGTAAAACCTGTCAGCGTTAATCATTTATTGATCAATATTTTCTTTGCCAAATTTATTTTTGCAGCTAAATAATCTGAACCACCATGATCGGGATGAATCTTTTGCATCAGCTTTCGATGTGCGGCGATAATTTCTTCCTCAGAAGCTCCTGGCTTAAGCCCTAATACCTCATAGGCCTCTTCAACTGACATTTTACCTTTTGCACTGGCTTCGTTTTGTCGTTGTGAACTTGATTGTTGAGAACCGTTATACTGCTGCCATAGTTTCTGAATCGAGGGTGCATAGTTAAGCAACACGGGGATTGATCGTAAGATAAACGCAATCACTAAACCGACCAGTGCAAAGATGCCATTGAGTTTGCCAGTTATGGCTAAAAAAACAAACACAACACCAATCAGCCAGATTAATGCAGTGCGGCAATATTTTGCCAAGACAGACGGTGAGGCTTTAAGAAATGAACGGAAACCAAAATATACAATGACGCCTAATAGGATAATAAGATAAATTCGAATCAAAGTTTTCTCCTCTGTTAATGATCCACGGTTAATAATACCTTAGAATAAGCCATCCTACGATAACCGTCTTCTTATTTGATAACTATGCAACACGCTCATGTACCACTATTAGGTTTTGTCGCCGCTAGCGGAACGGGTAAAACCACCTTACTTGAACACATTATTCCAATTTTGAAGCAGCAGGGGGTGCGAGTGGGGTTAATTAAGCACAGTCATCATAATTTTCAGATTGATCAGCCGGGAAAAGATAGTTTCCGTTTACGAACCGCAGGCGCTTCACCGGTTATGCTGGTCTCAACACATCGTCGAGCAATCATCACTGAAATAGTACCTACTCAAGAACCCAGACTGGATGAGGAATTGAAGCTATTTGATCAAAGCCAGGTTGATCTGGTTTTGGTTGAAGGTTTTAAAGCGGAGCCATTCCCTAAGGTTGAACTACACAGACCTTCGCTTAAGCAACCGTTACTCTATCCAACTGATCCCGATATTATAGCGATAGCGAGTGATGAGCTATTGGAGTTACCAGAACATTTACCGAATTTAGACATCAATCAGCCACAGATGATTGTCGATTTTATTATAAAAGAATTTATGGAGAAATTATGATTGATGTATGTAGTCTGGAACGCAAGTCGTTACTCTCAATTGACGAGGCACTGGACAGAATTAGAGCGACTATTCAACCGATTGTTGAAGTAGAAACGATTGCTTTGCAAAATGCTTTAGGACGAGTTTTATCAGAACCTGTCTATTCAGCAATCAATAGCCCACCGGATAGAAATGCGGCGATGGATGGTTATGCCTTTTTGAGTACCGAAGTTAAGGCGGGTCAGTCTTTTAGTTTAGCGTGTGTGGGTACATCCTGGGCGGGTCGTCCTTATAATGGGCAATTAAAAGCAGGTCAGTGTATACGCATTTTTACCGGAGCGGTACTGCCACCTGAGCTGGATTCAGTGATTATGCAGGAGCAGGTGACGTTTGATGATTTAACGATACGTTTTCCTGAGCAGACCATGGTGAAGCAGCATGTCAGAGAGGTAGGAGAAGATATAAAACTGGGTGGATTACTTTTTGAGCCTCCTAAAAAACTGAGTGCAATTGACTTAGGCTTTTTGGCTTCAGCCGGTGTTACTGAGGTCACGGTTAAGCGATCCGTTAGAGTGGCTATTTTTTCAACGGGGGATGAGCTGGTTGAGTTAGGGCAGCCATTAGCCTCAGGACAGATATATGACAGCAATCGTCATCTTTTAAAAGGATTATTAGCAGATCCCGGGTATTCAGTCACTGATTTGGGCACAGTTGCAGATGATCCGAACGAGTTAGAAGCCCGTTTTATTGAAGCTGCAAAAAGTCATGATGTGATTATAACTACAGGTGGCGCTTCAGTGGGTGAGGCGGATTATATCAATGAAATACTGTCCTGTTGTGGTGAAGTCAACTTCTGGAAACTAGCCATAAAGCCTGGGAAACCCTTGGCTTTCGGTAAAATAGGTGAGTGTTATTTTTTTGGTTTACCGGGTAATCCCGTTGCCGTTGTTGTAACCACTCACTATTTTGTAGAACCTGCGCTTAAGCAAGTGTCGGGTGTGTTGGCTTCAACCCCATTATTCTTGACCGCAACGTGTACCTCAGTATTAAAGAAATCCAAAGGTCGTCAGGAGTATCAACGAGGGATTCTGACTCAAAATAGTCTGGGTGATTTTTTCGTAGCTTCTGCAGGGCGGCAGGGTTCAAATATACTAAAATCAATGAGCCAGGCTAATTGTTATATTGTCCTACCGGTTGATTGCCAAGGTGTACAAGTTGGCGATAAAGTCAGGGTGGAGTTGATGCAGGGCGTTGATGTTTAATTAAAGGTGAGTTCAGACCCCTGGATGTCTTGATTTTAAAAGACCAAATTACGGTGTATTAATTTATTAACGACTTATTTTTACTGACAATAGATAGTGTTTGTATTTAAAATCCAAAGCCTGTTCCCAGTCCTGAAGTCGTTTGTTGGAAATGCCATGAGCAATGTCATTCGTCGTCAGTTCTTCGCTTATTTTAATAGCCAAGCGTCAAAGCAGTCTTTTATTTTCAGCGCAATCACTTCAGGAGACGTAAAAGACGTATCAATGACCAAGTCATAATTGCTGTGATTTCTAAAGTGGATGCCATACAGTTGATTAAAGCGTTCATCTTCAATGGTTTGGCGCTTTAAATTATTTTCCAGGGTAATCTCTAAGGAAGGGTTCTTTTCATCATTACGCGCAGCCCCAAACACTCGTTCGGCACCGACGATGGGATCAACCGTTAAAAAGACCTTAAAGGCACTAGGAATAAAATGCCAGGCTAAACGGGAGTCTAGGATTAGCCTATCCTGAGTTTTCCCAAGATTTATAACGTAAGAATCAATTTCATCATCAATGCTGCGGTCTATTTGAGAGATTTTATTCAACTCTAGGGTTGTTAAGCCGCGTTGCGTTGCGATGGCGCGTTGGATAGTGCCGGTGCCAATAATATCGAATTGAGTTAATTGTTTAAGTGCGGTCGCTACGGAGGATTTTCCACTGCCAATATCACCCGACATTACAATGACATGCTTCATATTAACGTTAACCTTTGCATTAAATAGCCTGTTTAAAAAGTTGTTAATGATACCATTAATACTGTTATCATAAGACTAACAGCGCTGTAATTTTGTGAAAATTAATTGACCCATGATAGAACCAGATGATGTTTATCTCTGTGGTAGGGTTATGATAAATTTGATTAATACCAGGAAGATAAGTTCTAAATGACCCGTTCGATTAACAAGGATAAATTATCCTTTATAGAGACAATGAAGGATGAATTAAGGCTATTCACTTTTTTCGCCGTTTATTTAATTGCTTGGACACTCTGTGCACAATTTTTACCTACAGCTTCTGAATTAGACAGTACTGAGCAGGTCGTCTGGTCGCAAAGTTGGCAGTGGGGTTATTATAAGCATCCACCGTTACCCTCCTTGTTGTTGTGTGTTCTAAATGCGTTATTCGATGGCCCTTCTAAGGGGCTTAATGCGTTTGCGGCACAGGGCTGTAATATACTGGCATTATTTTATGTTTGGCTACTGGCTAAACAAATGCTCTCAAGAAAGTTGGCTATTGTTGCGGTATTAATCACCTCTTTAATTGCTTACCATAATTTTAGGGCATTTTCTTTTAACCATAATACGGTTTCTTTGCCTTTTACTGCGGCTGCATTCTACTATTTTTATCGTGCATTGCAGGTGCCTGAGCGTTTGTTAAATTGGTTTCTGCTGGGCTTGGTGTGTGGTTTGGCATTGCTGACCAAATACAGTATTTTACTAGTGATAGCTAGTTTCTTTATCCTGTTACTTTGGTATCGCTTATTCAAAAATATCCCTGTAATGCTTGGATTGCTGCTGAGTATTGCAGTATTCCTAGTCGTTATCTCTCCGCATGTGTATTGGTTAGCCGAAAATAATTGGCGTCCGTTTCATTATTTACAGGATAAATTGACTGTATCAGGCAATATAGCGAGTATTTTGTTTGGTTTTATTGCTACTCAATTAATTCGCTTGAGTTTTGCTGTGCCTACCCTAATAGGCATCTGGGTTTTTATTAAGACGGGACGTATTAGCAAAGTCGAATTGAATTCAGGTAACTCACCTGATCAAGCTAGTTTTGATAGACACTTTTTGTGGATTATTCTGTTTACGCCGCTCACCTTGGCTTTGTTACAACTGTTCTTGTTAGGTAGTGAGTTAAATAGTAATTGGATCAGTGCATTTTTTCTGCCATCAGGTATTTTACTGACGGTGATTTTCTTTAAAGACTGGGATAGTACGCAGCTATTAAAACGGGTTTCTTTATTGACCTGGATTACACAGGCTGTGATTTTGATTTTTTTCTTTGTGTTTGCGGTCATTTATCCAAGTCAGGTGGGGAGCGCTTCACGATTAACGTTCCCTAGCCAAGCGTTGGCTAATAAAGTGGCTGAAATCTGGCGTAGCCAACAGCAGACTCCTTTAACGATTATGATTACCGATTATTGGTCGGGTGGTACTGTCTCGCTTTATATGCGTCCAGAGCCAATGGTTCTAATAGATAATTCAATAGAAAAGTCTCCGTGGGTGACTGAACAAGATGTGCAGGCTTGTGGCGCATTGATCTTGGTGAATCAAGCAGAAATGACTGAGGACTTTAAGTTGTTGTTGGATCAAGTTGCTATTAAAGGTGAATTTATATTACCTTGGGGGTATGCGCCAAAAGGTAAAGACTTACACTATTTATGGGCGATAAAAACATCCGAGCCAAATCAAATAGCCTGCCGACTTTCTCAGAACACGTCACCCGATTAATGAGGCTTTTTGGTGTCTAATCCGACCCGGGTTTTGATGAGGTAATGGGGTCTGTGTTTAACCTCTTCATAAATTTTGGCAATATATTCGCCAATAATACCTAAGCTAATCATGATAAAGCTGCCGATTAATAGCAGACAAATGATAGTAGTAGCAAAGCCAGAGACGGCTTGACCATTCATCAAGGAAATAAGCGTTTCAGCAATGACAAAAAAACCTAATATCAAGGTTGCAAAGCCCAGAAAGGAGATTATTCTTAAAGGCAGAGAGGTAAACGAGGTCAGTGCTGTAATCGCTAGCTCGAGCAGTGACATAAAAGACCATTTGCTTTCGTCACCTTGACGACTTGCCACATCAAAATAAAGATAGTGTTCTGAGAAACCTAACCAACTGGTCAATCCTCTGAAAAAGCGTTCTCTTTCGGGTAGTTGATGAACAATAATATCGACAATTTCTCTATCTAATAATTTGAAGTCAGATGCGTTTTTTATATTAATGCCACCAAAATTAGAAATCAGGTAGTTAATAACATAGGCGCTAGTTCTTTGTCCGAATGAATCTTCTTTACGACTACGTTTGACAGCATGAACGATTTGAACGCCTAAACGCCATTGTTTAATCATGTCTGGAATTAAGTCGGGGGGATGTTGTAGATCCGCATCAATGATAATCACCGCTTGGCCTGTTGCCTGTTCTAATCCAGCTAACATGGCAGCTTCTTTACCAAAGTTTCGGCTTAAAGCAACGCCTTTAATTCTAGGATCAAGAGCTGATAATAGTTGGACTTGTTGAAAAGTATGGTCGTGACTGCCATCATCCACCACAATGATTTCCCAAGCACTTTCACAGGCATCAAGTGTTCCAGCAATTGTTTTAATGGCAATGGCTAATCCTTGACCTTCATTATAAGCAGGTACAATAGCACTAATAACAGGGGAGGTTTGAGGCGATAAAGTCATGTTCTAGGTTTTTTGTCTGTAATCGTGTTTTATAATGTAAATCGGCGCGTTATTGTAGGCGTGACTTTGGTTAGTGATTAAATGTTTAATAACGACTTAAGCGTATATTAAATTGCTGATACAAGTCATGCACGTTAGGATTTTGTAACAGTTCAAGTTCTGCTGTCCAGTCATGATAGCATAACAGCTTGGAATCTGAAATTTGAGTAGGGTCAAAGTATCCGGGATGACACATTAATTCGTAGCGAAATCCCGCTTTAAGTCTTCTGAAAATTCGGGTCAAATACTCATAATCAAGCTTGCCACTACGGCTCAAGCCTAAAAACAGAGGGGCAACGGGTTGAATACGCCATTGATTAAAGGTATGCATACCTTGTATGAGAGCATTACGGAGGAGTGTGGCGTGATTAAAGGGACTCACCCAATCAGCTTGCGTTAAGCGAATATTGGGAATGTCATAAACCCGAGCTAATTCTAATGTCAAGGGAAATAACAGCGGAAGAATATGGATATGCTCATGTGAATTTAGAAATACCAGCTTATGTCCTTGGCAGGCTTCTATCTGGGCAGACCATTCGATTCGGATATCTTCAAGGGTTATTCGCTGGGTTAATAACAGACGGCTCATCGTATAAGTGCTAGGAAAACAGCCATCCCAAGCTGATAATTTATCTGTTATTGGAGCTGTTAAAGGATGTCTTGAAGTCAGATTTAGATGCACACCCAGATCCAGATTTTCAACTGACTTAAGCCATTCAAGCTGGGTCTTTAAGTCAGGGCTATTGGCTAGGATACCCGTTGCGGTAATAGCACCGGATTTGGCAGCGGCTAAGATTCCTTCACTCACACAAGGATAGTAGCCATAATCATCAGCATTAATAATTAATTCAATGGGCGCACGATGAGTCATTTTTTATCTAAGGCATGGGCATGAAAGAGGAAGAATCGTCTAAAGCTTTTAACGGGATCAAGGCGTAATTTAATAGCATCAGGAAGACCATTCACCAAGTCTTTTTTTATAGCATAAAAATCATGGTTTGACTCGGCTAAGCTTGCTTGTAAGGCCTCGAGCGTTTTTAAGTGTATGGCCTGACCTTCTAAATAAAACTGAGCAGAATAAGGCCTTATGTTGAAATATAGTAAGCGTTCATCGGGTTGGGCGGCTTTTTGATAACTGGCTATGAGTTGTTGTTGTGATTTAAAAAAATCCACATTCGGATAATGATAGTAAAGTACTAAACCTGCAAAGATGAAAGGCACGCACAGCGCTAACAGGCTTCGATAAACAACACGGATAGTAAGCCAGTCAGCCAGCAATAGGGCAAATCCCGCTAAGCCGGTTAAGGTGTAAGTCCAGATAATGTTCGCTGACAGGGTAAAGAACAGCAGCGGCGCTAGCATCCACAATAAACAATAGAGCCGCCAGCCGTCGTTTGACTGGATTAATTTGACTGATTTCTTCTTGACTAACGCATTAACAATGATCCCTATAAAAACTAAAGACCAAGGGAAGGCACCACCCAGCCAATAAAGCCATATTTTGCCATGAGGTTGAGCATGACCATTACCATAAAGATCACCCTTCCAACCACTTTCAGTAAAGCGTTTCCAGTGTTCGCCGATAAAAAAGTATTCCAAGAATCCCGGCGTTTTATATTCTGCGATTAAATACCAAGGCACACTGATAGCCAGCATGAGTAGTGTGCCCTTGATCCAGGGTATACGCTGCCAGACCCGTATCCATTCGTTGGAAAGGAGTGTCCACAAGCCTATACTGATACCTGAAAGTACGATAGCGATAGGGCCTTTGGCTAACAACCCAATGCTTAAGCCAATAAAGAATAAATACGACCAAAGCCTGCTGTCCGGTTCACGTAACGCTAACCAGAATGAAGCCAGGGCTAGAGTAACCCCCAGATTCATGCACACATCCATCGCTACCGTACCCGACATGACAAAAAAGAGTACCGTGCTGGCTAAAATAATAACCGTGGCAGAGGCGGTTGTGCGATCACGTTGTCTGTTGACCAGATGGTAAATAATCCACAGGATGCCTATGCTTAATAAGAGCGAGGGTAAGCGAGCAAAGAATTCATTAATACCTCCCAAGCCTAAGCTAGAGGTCGTTAACCAAATGGTAAGCGGCGGTTTCCCCCAAAAGGGTTTTCCGTAATCAATTAAGGGTGTTACCCAATTACCCGTTTCTAACATCTTACGCCCCATTTCTGCATACCGGGATTCAGACGGATCATAGAGCGGATAAAAGCCTAGCGTAAGCATTCGGATCACTAAAAGTGTGCTGAGTATCCACCCTCTTTTAACCCATTTTTGTAGATCATCCGCTGGTTGTGTGTCTGGCTGTGTATCGATAGTTTGTTCTAGGGAGTCCATTTTAAACGTCCAGAAGTGATTGGCAAAAAAGTTCCAGACTAAGACGATACCCGTGGTGATAATCTGCGCGAAAAGATAATAAAGTTTAGGCGTTAATAGTGCCATTAAGCCCAGATTTAAACAAAAGCCCAAAGAGGCAATGAGTGCAAACTTGGGTAAGGTTTGGGCGTGGGATTGCTGGCTTTTAAACGTGAGCGAATAATTTAAAACATAATTAATCAATAATCCAGCCAAGGCACCCCAGCCAGAACCCCAAACAGGATTAACAGCATAAAACTCAACAAGACTATAGAGTATTGAGTAATGTACGACTGTTCCGATAGCGCCAACCAGTATAAAGGCGAGAAATTTAAAGATCATGTATGAATGATAAAGTGGAGGCTCCGGTTTAGAGTCATTCGTTAACGAGTATTTCAATTCGATAATGTCCTAAACCCTCAATACCCAGTTTGTCGGCTAACCAGGGTAATGTTTGTTGCATATCGTTAGCTAGCGTCCACGGCGGATTAATAACAATCATGCCACTGGCGGTCATGCCGTGTTCTTGAGTGTCAATAGTGATACCCAATTCAAATAACTGTACGTTTCTTAGCCCACTGTTTTTGATAGCTTGTTCGAGGTGTTTATTACGTTTACGATCCACGATGGGGTACCACAGCGCATAAGTCCCTATAGCAAAACGCTTAACCATTTGTATTAAGGATTCAGTGACTAATTGATAGTCACTTTTAATTTCATAAGAAGGGTCTATTAATACCAGTCCCCGATGTTCCTTGGGAGGTAATAGGCCTAAGCAGTGTTTCAAACCCTCTTCATGAAACACTTTGATGCGCCTGTCTTTTTTAACAGCCATTGTTAATAACTGGATTTCTGTTGAGTGTAATTCGTGTAATAACAAGCGATCATGAGCACGCAAAAATGGTTGGGTAATTAAGGGGGAACCGGGGTAATGTGTTAGGTATTCCGTTGCGTTAAATTGCTTAACGATATTGATATACGCAGCAATAGGCTCAGGTAAATTAGAACAGTGCCACAGTCTACCTATGCCGTTTTCAAATTCTTTATTTTTTAAAGCATAATCACTGTCCAGTTGATAATCACCTGGACCCGCGTGCGTATCAATACAACAGAAAGGCTTCTCTTTTTTTACCAGATGCTCAAGGATTTTGATTAGAACAGTATGTTTTAAAACATCAGCAAAATTGCCAGCATGAAATGAGTGTCGATAACTAAGCATTAAAACGTGTTGAGTAGGGTAAGGATGATTTTCTTAAAAAAGTTTATCGAATATTGTCATGCCTATCTCAAAGGAAATGAGCCAGATGATAATCCATTCGAGTATAGTTGAGTGTCTATGTTTTTGCTCATCGGCTAACATTTCAAATAACTCATGAATGGTTTCCAATTTTTTTGATAATACTTGCGTGCGGGGGGCTATCTCTAAATACTTTGCTGTTATGCTATAAAAGGATTCATATTCAGGGTACTCCCAAAAGAATTCTGGGGTATCAAGCAAGTCGTAGTTCAAGATAATATCACTTTTGGTTAAAAATAATTGTCCGCGAATCTTGGCTATATTATAACGACTTAATTTAATACTGCCATTTTCGGCTAACGATCTAGGAATGTAACTGGTGTTATTAATGGTTGTTATGGCATTGGTTTCAAATGATGCTAATTTAATCGATTGAGCCATCCCTTGAGATAAGGCAAAAATTAAAATAGGATCTGAGGACTCTATTTCAATATGATCTTCAATAATGCGCGTGCTGGAGCAATTGAGAGCAAATGTAAAATAATCTTCTTCTATAGTGGCTAGCGGATTTTCAGCATAATTCAATAACAAGAGGTGTAATTTAGCTTGTTGTTCTGTACTCACATTCCAATGGACAACTGCACCATAAGAAAACACAATAGACCAAGAATCCTCATCTTCAATGAGTAAAGCACCTTTGATAATTCTAATGAGTGTCGATTCCGAAAGTACTGCGGCTAATTCATTAATATCAAAACGTAATGCCAAGCAGTATGCAGAGCATTTTTTAATAGGGTTATTTTCTGACATAGTGAGTTTTGAGGTTTTATCAACTGCGACAATGGTTGAATTGTAACGCAGTTGATAATCTGTTGGTTGGAATGTGTAAAATTATTTATCTGCAATAGTTAATAACCACCCATTTTCTGCTTCACAATGGGGTGATTTAGCTTTTACTTTAATGTTGATCCGTGCGGGTGTGTTAACCAGTGATGCGGGGAGTTTTCCTTTAAATATGTAATAAGGGTCTCTGAATTCTGACGTTAGCTCAACGGGTATGTTTTTTACAGTTGCAAAAACCTGTTCGGGATTTTTGATATTAAACACTAAAAATGAAAATTCCGCTTCGGGAACGACAGTACTTAAATGAGGGGGTAGAAACTTACCCAGGTTTGGTTTGCCACAAGAACTGGTAGTGCCGCCACCGCCACTCATACCACCACCATGACCACTGTGATGCTCTGAAGCATTCACAGATGCAGTCATTAATAAAGAAATTAGGCATCCTTCATTTACCGGTTTACACTTTATGCAATTCTTGGCTTTATAAAGTCATGAAAACGGGTTTCTTTCGATGTACAAATGAACACAAACCTTCAGTTCATTGTACAATGAAGGTTTATATCC
>Ga0209697_10007187_pt1 | contig 13122 bp, 7 predicted proteins | sample AliMusrvi5mmetaG_FD_184115 | JGI IMG/M metagenome (GOLD analysis project Ga0209697, IMG submission 184115) | Freshwater lake bacterial and archeal communities from Alinen Mustajarvi, Finland, to study Microbial Dark Matter (Phase II) - Alinen... | ecosystem: Environmental > Aquatic > Freshwater...
TACTCAGCTCCGCGGAAGCGCCGATGGTGCCCAGCACGTCCGGCTGGTTTTCCTGATCGGTTGCCAGCACGGTGATGATCACCTGCACTTCATTGCGAAAGTGCTTGGGAAACAGTGGGCGAATCGGGCGGTCGGTCATGCGGGCGGAAAGAATCGCGCGCTCGCTGGGACGACTTTCGCGCTTGATAAAGCCACCGGGAATCTTTCCGGCGGAATACATGCGCTCCTCGAAATCCACGGTCAGGGGGAAGAAATCCACCCCCTCGCGCGGTTTATCCGACATGGTGACCGCGGCCAGAATGACGGTGTTGCCATAACGCACGAGCACGGATCCGTCGGCCTGTTTGGCGAGGCGCCCCGTCTCGATGCTGAGAACTTTGCCGTTGACGGTCAGTTCTACAATATTCATTTGTCATCTCCTCATGGTGTGGTACTGCATCCTGCTCGGGGTTTAACGACGTATGCCGAGTTTGGCAATTAACGTCCGGTAGCGGCTGATGTCGACTTTTGTCAGGTAGTTCAACAAGCGACGGCGCTGTCCCACCATCATGAGAAGACCACGACGCGAGTGGTGATCTTTCTTATGTACCTTCAAATGTTCGGTCAGATGATTGATGCGGGCGGTAAGAAGAGCAACCTGCACCTCGGGTGAACCGGTATCTCCGGTGTGACCGCTGTGCTCCGCAATAATCTGCTCCTTCTGTGTCTTGGCTAATGGCACCTGTGTGTGTCCTCCGAGTTAATATCCACGGCATTATAGCATACGGATTTGAGGTTGTAAAATTCCGTTTTCACCATATCGTCGATGGGAATTTACAGCGCTCGATTTGAAGGGGGATACCGGCTTCTATCCGTTTCACCGAGAAGGTATTTGGCGCCCGCCGCCAGTGTATGATATGAATAGCGTAAATTTTCCACGCTGCTTGCCTACTCCGTTCGAGCCCCATTCTTCCCATTTGCCCAGATACGATAGCAGCACTCATGCACTTGCACTTACACTTACACTTACACTTGCACGTGCACGTGCACGTGCGAGGGTAAATGCAAACCCGTTCAATGGAGCCCCGTCGCTACCACCGCCCTGTCGACTTGGGATGCCAGTCCGTATAATGCGTGCCGCCGTTCAGCCAGGCGAGATATTGCCGGATTGTCAGCACTAGCGTGGCATGGCTCCAGGTGAGCGGACTGACGGAGAGCGGTTCACCGGTATACGGATGCACCTGTTCGGCGAGGATGCCACTCGGCAAGGCATGTTGCGCGACCCAGTCGAGTAGTTCGAGCGCCGGAGCAGCATCGGTGGGCGTTTTGGCGATGGCCAGGTACCACTGGGCGAACCAGAGGGTACAGATAAACCACGGGTTGCCGGGAACATTGGCGTCATCCTGCGTCACACGTTGATAGCGATCGTCCGCATAGCGGGCGATGCCGCCGATGGGCGTCTTCACCCACAGGCGCTCGCGCAGGTAACGCATGCTGGACACGATGCGTGGATCGTCCGGCGGGATCATCCCAAAGAGCCAGAGCCCGACCACGGAACTCTCCGGCCGTTGTTCCAGCAACAGTGGATCGATGGCGTTCCGGATGCACACATCGGTAAAACAGGCCATCTCCGGCGACCAGAGTTGCTTCTCGGTGGCCTGCCGTATCTCATCGGCGGTGTGTCGATAGGTATTCGCCAAGGTGGCTTCACCGAACGCCTCCGCAAAGTTGGCGGCGGCTTGCAATCCCCCCCACACCGCGCCGATGGTCCACGGAAAGACGCCATGGCGCTCTTCCCAGAGATCCCACGATGGCAACGGCAGACCGGTATCCTGATCGCGGTACTCCACCAACCAGTTCGCCGCCCGCACGATGAGCCCACGAAACAGCGGCTTGATGAATTCGACGTCGCGGAAACGCTGGAAGTGCCGCCAGAGCGCCCAGAGTACCAGCGCCGTCTCATCCTCCTGCACCGGCAATTCTTTGTGCCCCTGAAACAGCCACCCATGCCAGGAAGACGCCAGCGAACCATCGGCGTTGTATTTATGCAGCAGATAGCCTTCAGGAGTGATGACGTGATGGCAGAATTCGAAAAAGCGACGCGACACTTCGGAAAAGCCGGCGTCGATGAGCGCCGCCACCGCTATCGCCCCGTCGCGCGGCCACATATAGGCGTAGGTATCGCTGTAGACGCGCGCCATGTCGTAATCGGTTGCCGCGAGGATCGCGCCGCCGTGATCGACCTGGGTGCGCAGCACGAGCAAACTGCGCTGATACAACGTGTTGAGCGTTTCCGGCAAATCCGCCGTCTCTCCGGCCTCATTCGCCACCCACAACGCCCAATAACCGGCGGTGCGTTGGTAGAAGGTGGTCGGGGTGCGCTGGCGTACGGCGCGGTTGATGCGGGTCACTTCGTGAAAATCTTCCCCAACGGCGATCCAATACCAGCCGGTCGCCTCGCTTTGCGCCGGAATGGTCAGGTGTAGCGCCACGCAGGAATCGATGCTGCCCTGCGCTGTGGCATTGCCGGAAAGCAGGCCATCCTCCGCGTCACGCCACGTGCCTTCCCTGCCGAAGGATTCCTTCACGCCGACAGCCCATTGATCGACGCCAAATTGCCAATCGTCACCGACCAGCTTCCCGCAGTTAATCAGGAACCAGCAACGGTCTTTGTAATGAAACACCGCGAGCCGTTCCGGCTCGTAATAAGCGGAATCGCCGACCGCTAAACCGTTGATATGGAAATCCTGCGCGAAGAACAGCCGCACTACGCAAGGATGTGACCGGTCATTACGCACGAGAATCTTGCGTAAGTATAAATTCTCATGAAAATCGACCACATCCTGGCAAAGAAGGGTCACCGGCACCGCGGGGTGGGTCAGCGTGACACGCGTGACCAGCGTCCGCGGCTCATACCCCAACACCCGCCGCCATCCGCTCTCCGCCACCCAGTGGAAACCGCCATCGACCCAGATACCAAACCGGAAGGGATGCCCCGCGGTGTGATTCTCCTGCCCGATATGCGGCCAATACAGGTCGCGCAGTTGGTATTGCGCATCAAAATTCACTAACAGCGATCCATTCCCCACCGGAAGATCACGCGGCATGGAGACCTGCTTTACTGCAACGTTCTGCAATTGGCATTCCGATCTGGCCGATTGCTTAAACCTTCACCTGACGCCGGTACGATCAACCATGTCAACGGAATGCCTTTTCTCCGATCGCAGACAAAAATCACCCCGGTATCCAGACATCGATACTTTTCCGGCGGACACTAACAAGAGCCTGTCCCAAAGTCCACGGTTTTGTATCGCGCGCAGATTTTGGCGTCAGGCAAGGAGTGCATTTCACACTTTATCACGGCAAGATAAACGTGAAATGCACGACGCAGCCTGGCGCCAAAAGATGCCGCGAGACGAAATCGTGGACTTTGGGACAGGCTCTAACTATATTTGAAAATCTCCCCATAATCCGCATTAACCGGGTCAACTTCTGGTATACTAAAGCTGTGAGTGACGGGTTAGCGATGATCCGTTGCCCGCGTTGGCAATCCACCCCCCGGTGATGGCAGTCGCCCCGACTGTCCGCAACCAGCGCGATCCTGTCGGCTATTGGTTGCGATGATACAGTTCCCTCAATGCAAATATCCGTTCTGCGTTCGCCTCTGTCGGGTCGTCGCGGTGGTGTTGGCGCTGCTCGCGGTGGCGTGCCTGCTGACCATCGGGGTGGCATGGCGGCAGCTTGTGCGTATGCAAGGCCAACTGCAGCCGCTGATCCAGCGCGAACTGTCGCGGACGCTCGGGCGCGCGGTGCATATCGGCTCGGTACAGTTGCGCGGTTTGAATCAGTTAGTGATCGCCGATGTGCGCATTGCCCGCGACGGTTCGTTCCGCGATGGGGTAGCGTTGAAAACCCCCGCGGCCATTGCGCGGATCAACCTCTTCGCGCTGGTGCTGCATCCCGATGCCGGCCCGATGAACGCGGTGGGACACGTGACGGTGTTGCGCCCGACCGCATCGATCAGCCGAACGCGCGAGGGACGCTGGGATTTTCAGGACATCGTCGACCGGTGCAAAGGCCAGTCAACTGTCACGCATGCGGATTTCACCCTGGAAGGCGGTCGGGTGGATTTCGCTGATGCGCGCGGATTCGGCGCGAGCGTCGATCCTATTCGCAAAGAGTTCGTCAATGTCGCCGCGCGCGTCAGTACGCACGGGGATGGTGACTTTACGTTCCGCGCCTCCGGCCAGGACGCCCTCGACCGCATGGGCCCGATGGAAGTAGCCGGCGCCTATTCCGGACACGCCGATGCGATGCGCGTCAACGCGAACGCCACTCGCATCGCGGTGGATGAACTGGCGCGTTACCTGCCCGCCGACTGGCCGATCACCTTCCGCGATGGCACCGCCGCGCTGCGGGTGGTAGCGCTGATCAGAAGCCTGCCGAATCCGCCTGTCGGGACGCCACTCTCCGCGACGGCCTTGACCGCGGAATTGGATCTCTCCGGGGTCGGATTGCGCTTGCGCGACCTGTCGGCCCCGATCGTCGCCACGTCGGGTCGATTGACGCTGCACTATGATCCGGCGAAATATCCGCGCGGCAGCCAGTTGCAGTTTCAGCACGTGCAGGCGCGCGCCGGCGCGATCCCCATCACCTTGGCCGGGCAATTATCGGAAATCAACCTGTTCGATCTCGCGCATACGCGTCCGTATGTCAACCTGACGGTGACGACCCGCGCCGGTGACGGCCAACAACTGGTCAGCCTCTTCCCGCATACCGACTGGTTGCGCGGCGTGCAGCTTGCAGGTCCCACGCGGATCGATGCGCACGTCAATGGACCGGTGTCGGATCTCACCATCGACGGCGCGCTGCATAGCGACCGGCTGACTTACGCGGGCGTGCAAGGACAAGGCGCCGACGTGCAGTTCCGCACTCGTCTCGGCGCCGTCACCTCTGCCTCTCCGACCGTCCAGTTCGCCGGACGCCTGCGCCAGATTATCGCCGGCATGGCGCGGTTGCGGAGCGTCTCCTTCGGCATGACCAGCGTGACTCCGTCGTCACAGCTCACCAGCGCGCCGCGCCTCACCGGCTCGGTCACCGCGACCCGCCTGCTGCTGCCGTGGGGGGAGACGGCAAATGCCTACAGTGCGGTAGTCATCAGCCGCGCCGGCCTGGAATTGCGCGATGTGCGCACGACGGCTTTCGGCGGAGTGATACAAGGGCAACTGCTCTTTCCATCCCGCGGTGGCACCCTGCAGGCAGATGGATCAGTGCACGGGATCAACCTGCAAAGCGTGGCCGCGCAATTCGGGTTGCCCGGCCTTCGTGGGGTAGGAAACGGCACGCTTTCTGCACGGTTGGATGCAGCGGGACAATGGACGCTGACTTCCCAACTGAGCGGGCAAAAGCTGGCGTATCGCGATTACCAGGCAATTTCAGCTACTGCGCGCGTGGTCGCCACCATTAAAGCCGACACGATCATCGCGCAAATTCCCACCCTCACGGCGAAGACGAATTACGGGAATTTCACCATCACGAATGGCGCCTACCGCGGGAATCGGCAAGCGCCGGCGATGGGCACGTTGCACCTGCCGATGCATGGGGAACAAATCCCGCTGCGCGCATTCGGCTATGACCAGTTGAACGGCACGGCAGCGTTGGATGGTACGGCGACCGGCGAGGTGTCCCATCCGCTACTGGTTGCGCACGTGGATGCAATAAATGGCGCGTTGTTCGGTCATCACTACCAGCAGGCGCAGGGAGATATCTCCGCCGAGTCAGGCCGGCTCGCGTTCCATCACCTGGTCTTCGCCCGTCCGGATGTAACCTTGCGGATCGCCGACGACGCGCAAGGCTTCGACCCGAGTAAAGGAATAGCCGGTTTGAAGGCGGTATTGGAAATGCACGGCGCACCGCTGGATGACGTGCTGGCATTATTCAACCAGCAGAGCCCGTGGCCGGTAAGCGGCGGCGTGCAGGGCACGCTCACCATTCAGCCGCTCAACGGACAGTTGAGCGTATCCGGCATCGCGTCGATCCCCCACCCCACGGTGATTATTCCGGCGCACGGCCCGTATCCGCTGCAGCTGGATCGGCTGGGCATGACGTTCACCTATTACGACCGCAACGTGCAGGTGTCGGAACTCGACATCGTGCGCGGTGGCGTCACCCTCCATGGCGCCGGCACGGTCGGCATGACGGAGGCGGGCAAAGTGCGCGCCGACCTGGCGTTCACCGGTAACGGGGTGGAATTAGCGGACGTCCCGCTCGACTTGTTCGGTCTGCCGGAAACGGCCAGCGGGTCGGCAACCATCAGTGCGACGCTCGATGGGGTGCTGCATGGCGATGGACCGCAACCGCTGACGGTGCATGTCTCCGTGCAATCTCCCGCGGCACAGGTGAATGGGTTTCCCCTGGGTGCGAGTGCAGTCGATTTCGCCTATACCTATCGACCGCAAGATCAGCAACTGGTCATTCGCGATGGGACGGTGGATAACCCGCTCTTCCACGCCTCGGTTGCCGGTCACTACGCGTTGAGTCAGGGTGAATTTGACGGCATGAAGGTGGATATCCCACGCCTCGATCTCGCCGGCGCAAGCGCATTGCTGGCGCAGGCGGAAGATATTTCCCCGTTATACCGCGTGCTGGTATCCGGTCTAGCCGGTCACGGGCAGGCCTCCTTTGTTGCCAATGGCCCGGCCAGGCAACCGGACGTGGCGCTCTCGTTCGGGCTCAGCGGGCTGGCGATCAACGGCGCCAGCTTGCCGAATTTACATGGGCAAATCGCTTCCGAGACCGTCGCCGGGCATTATCGCCTGCGGCTGCATGAGGTGACCGCTGACGATCCGGCAGGAACGGCGCAAGCACGCCTACAGGGCACGCTCGACCCGATAAACGGTCCGGAGGTGCAATTCACCGCGCGCGACATCACTGCCCGCGTCTTAACTCCCTGGCTGGGCACGCTGCCCGTCGATGGACGCCTGGCGCTGACCGGCAGTTGGCGCGGGACGTGGATGCAGCCGCGCGCGGAAGCGGACGTGCAGGTAGACCATCCCGTCATCGACGGTTACGCGCTGCAGCAGATCAGCGGACATCTGCAACTGGCCGATAATCGCCTTCAACTGGCAAATGGGCAGGTGCAATTGCCGCATGCCGGCGCGCCGGTGCAAGTCGCCGGCGCCATTCCGCTCCGCTGGACAGGCTGGCGACCGAGCGTGCCCGCCGATCAGCCGGTTGCCCTGCAGGTGACGTTGCCGTCACAAACGCTCACCGCGTTTTCCACGCATTTTGCGCCGGTACCGGGTTTCTCCGGCGACGTCGCCGGGCAATTGCGCGTCGGCGGTACGCTGGCTGCCCCGCGGATCGAGACCGGGTGGCTGACCGCTGCCGGCGCCGCGGATATCCGGCCGGCCGACCCGGCGTTGCCCAACCAATTGCGCGACCTGGCTTTACGGTTGAATCTCTCCGGTGATACACTGACGATTGCGAATTTCCAGGCGACACTCGACCGGCAGGAAGGCGGCAAGCGGCCGCGGAGCTTCGCGCCGGGATGGGTCACCGCACAAGGCACGGTGCAATTGCCCACGGATGCCGTGCAACTCACCTCGCCGAATGAGTGGCGGTGGAATGTGTATGCCGACGTGGTGCGCGTGCCGCTGCCGGTGTCGCTGACGGCGATACCGAATGCCTCCGGTTTCCTGCACCTGGAGAGCGAAAACGGCGTGCCGGTGCTGCATGGGGTGCTGCTGGCGGAACATGTCAAAGTGAAAGAGCCGAAAGTATCCACGAGCCGTCCGGGTCTCGCGGCGATCTCCTTCAATCCGCGCCTCTCGCTGCTGCTGCAGGTTGGCGAAGGCGTGAAGGTGTCCCGCGGTCTCTTTACCGTCTCGCTGCGCCCCACCCCGCTGCCGCGCCCGTCGCTGCCGGTGGTGGCAGGCAACACGCCGCCGTCACTGGTTATCCAGCCCGATCAGCCGGTCTTCGCGGAGGATGCCACCCAGACGCATCCCGGTGCGAGCGAGATGCCGGGAACCTGGGGCACGCTCACCGGATCGCTGGCCGATCCCCACTTCTACGCGCGCTTCGAAGTGGGAAAAGTGGGGTTTCCGCTCAACCTGTTCAGCAGTATCCGCAATACGAAAGGCCGCATCACCTACAGCCAGGCCAGCGGCGTCCAACTGGTGATGGGCATTCACGACCCGGCGCCCGCGACGGCGTCCACGACGACAGCAGGCTCGGGACTGCATTAGTGAGACGAATGGGTGTCGGGTGTCAGTCGCGGTTAGGAAGTGTTTGGAGGGCGTGAGCGAAAAATGTTTGGAGGGTGCGTAGTCGTTGCCCTGATAGCTCATAGCTATTTCGCCAGGAATCCGATCATCAGTCAACCCCCTCAGCATGGGGAGATCGACGGGGATAGTATACGAGGGTGTGAGCGCAGCGAGCCCCGCCAGTGATAGGTAAACCCCAGCGAGGTGACCCCCTCCCCAAAAACACCATAACTCTCATACCTCCCATACCTCCCATCCAATCCGACCAATCACCACCCCCCAGACGACCAAAAGCCCGCCCCGGTAGTTTTTCTTTCAAAAAACCGGTGCGAGCAAATTTTCCCTATTTGTCTCTAAAAGAGCCCTGCCCCATCAGCGATGAGGTCGTAGTCCTCGCCCATGGTACCTGACCTGCGCGGCCAGGTTGAGGGAGGCCCTCGCTGCCGAAGCAGCGAGCCCGCCGTCACCGGCGGTGATCCACTCGGTCGGCAGTAAACTGCTCAGAGTGGCAAATATGTCCGTGCTCAGCAGCTGGTTGCAGAACGCCGGTGGTCAGATCGCTGAGAGATTCTTTCGTCGGTGGGTGTCGCAATTGCGAGACGTATCTAGCGTTATACGGTGAACAATTGCGACGCGCACCGGCGGAAGAAGATCCAGCGAGGTGACCGCCGGCGTTCTTCAACCAGCTGCCAATAGTCCGGTGAAGGTCTACCGCACGCATATTATCACCCGTGCTAACTATAGGGTTAGCCGGGGCGAGTCAGCGGCCTCCCGAATATAAAAGCCCTCCATGGCCGTTTCCGGGGGCGAGGACTACGAGCCTGCCACTCGGCCAAAGCGCAATCGATGGCCGCGGCATTCCCGTCCATACCTCATCGCTGAGCGGTTGTCTGAAAAGTATCGGTGCCGGGATGCTGAGGCGATTTTTGTCTCCCGCAAGGCGCCTTTCCGGAGTCATATGTCGACATATTACGCAGGAAAGGCAACGCCGCGGGAGGCAAAAAGCGTCCAGCAGACCGGTACCGATACTTTTCAGACAGCCGCTCAGGGGCAGTACCGTGTTGACCGCCGTCACCCGGTGGGTACCACCCCAGGCAACTTTGCTCAACAATTGCATTGTACCCGTTCCTGAGCAGACTTAAACCTAAATATGCCATACTAGAAAATATATTTGATTATTTATTGGTAATACAACTCGACAGCGCCAACCATGACCGCCACCGCATACCGAACTTCTCTGCAAAGGCGCTGAATTATACTCCTTTCTAACAACTATGTCAAATACACATTTGTAGTTCATGACTGCGGCCCTGCACTCCCAAGAGACGAAGGCGGTCGGCGTAAAGTTGGTTTCTTATGTGGATGTGAGCGCAGCGAGCCCCGCTACCCGCTGGTGGTTGAGTAGGCCTGGATGGCCGTATCGAAACCACCTACGGGTAGCGGGGCTCGCTGCGCTCATATCCTTCCCAAACCGCGACTGACACCTGTATACTGAACACTATATCTTGGGACACATTCCATGGCACCTTCACCCCCAACATTATTTAATGACGAACCGTCGCCGGCGATGCGCGTGATCAGCGCCAGCCGGCGGACGGATATCCCGGCCTTCTATACCCCCTGGCTGCTCAACCGCCTGCGCGCGGGTTTTTGCGACTGGGCCAATCCGTTCGGAGGAAAGATCAACCGCGTGTCGCTCCGCGCGGAAGACTGCATCGCTCTGGTCTTCTGGACGCGCAACCCGGCGCCGTTGCTGCCTCACCTCGCCGCGCTGCGCGCGGATGGCTACCACTGCTATGTGCACTTCACTCTTACCGGCTATCCACGCCTGCTTGAGCCGTTTGCGCCGCCGGTCGAAGACGCGCTGGACAGCTTTCGCCGATTGGCCGGCATCATTGGCGATGAATTCGTGCAGTGGCGCTATGATCCATTGTTGATCGGCAGCTTGTTGCCGATGGACGAGCATCGCGCGCGCTTCACCACCCTGGCGCGTGCGTTGCAGGGCTACACGCGGCGCTGCCTGACCTCTTTCGTCAGTCTATATGGGAAAACCGCGCGCAATCTACACCGCCTGGCGGCGGAACAGCACCTTGTCTGGGAGAATCCGGAGGTGGCGGAACGGCGCGCGCTCTGCGAAACGTTGCGGGACATTGCCGGGGAATACGGGATGACGCTCTACGCCTGCTGTAATCCGGAGTTGGTCGGCGACGGCATCCCGCAAGCGCATTGCATCGATCCGTTGCTATTGCGGAAGTTGCGGCCTGATCTCGCCACGCGCCTGCGCCACCAGCCCACCCGGCCCGGCTGCGGCTGTGTCGCCGCCACCGATATCGGCGCCTACGACACCTGCGTCCACGGCTGCGTCTATTGCTATGCCACCAACAGCCGCGCCATCGCTCTCAAACACCTGCAAGCGCATGACCCGCAGGCGACGCTGCTCCGGTAATCAGGCTCGTAGCGAAGTTCCCCGGCTTTAACACCCTAATAAATCTTCTGCGTAATCTGCGGTTGAAAAAGTGTATCCGTTGATTACCAGGCTGAACTGTTCCCAGAACGTAATTGCTTCATTTCCCGCTATGCAGCATGGACAGCAAGTGCGCATCCAGCAGATGCGCCAGCGGTTCGCGACACACCGCGGTGAGCAGGACCGCCAGTCCGAACGCCACTCCCAGCCATTTGTAGAGCGTGAAATGCTCGCGGTAAATGAATTTGGTGAGAAAGACGCCGCCGATCAGCGCCAATCCCTGTGATACCGGATACACCACCACCGTGGGCAGGCTCATCGCCAGCAGCAGCAAGAGCACGCCGAAACTGCTGCACAGCCCGGCTAGCGCGCCCACCCGCCATTCTTCGCGCGTGAACGCCGTGCGTTTCCGCGCTCCGAGCAGATGCACCAGCGTGCCAATGATCGCGCAGGTGCCGTAGAAGATCGCCATGTAGGCAGCGGAATTGCTTTCGTGAAACACATCCTGCTTGACTTTGCTCATGATGAGCGCGAGGCCGTTGATGAAGAATAACCCGGTAAGCACCAGCACGAAGGGCAGCACGCGTATCTGCTGGCTCTCGCCGCCTTCCGCCATGCCGCGCGCGAAGGCCAGCAGCATGAGGATAAAGAGCGCCAGCACGCCGAAGTCTACCAGGTAAAGCGGCTCATGAAAGAGCAGCGGCGCCATGCCGATCGGCACCAGCAGCGAGAGGTTGACCACCACCCAGGAGATGGTCGCCGGTCCCCACAGGTTCGCATAGATGATGGCGAGGATGGCCAGGTACCAGCAGATCCCGACGCCCACCCCCATGACCCACAGCCGGGAATCCAGCCAGTTCGTAGGCTGCCAGCCCGTTGCCACCAACGAAATGCCGGCAGCCACGGCGGAAAACACCACCGCAAACGGCGTCGCCCGGCACGCCCGCGCCGATGCTGTCTTATAACATAACCCCAGTGCTGAAAAGCAAAAGCCCGACACCACTGTGAAGACGATCGGCCACGAAAACACCTTTTCCCCCTTGCCGGTTGGCGGGTAGAGTATAGCGACGTGCAGAGGGAGGGTCAATGGTGCACGGCGTTATAGGGAGATCGCGGTTTTCATTGCGCATTTCCCGAACACCCGACCCTACCGCTTTCCTTGCTACCGCTATGCATGTTCTCTCTCAAGGATTTCAAGGATGAAGGATACAAGGGAAAGCTGCTACACCTGCTACCTAGCTGAGATCAGGCAAGCATCAGGCAGTTACAGGCGTTCCTGTCAGTAAACAGCAATAAAATGAATTGTGTAATCTGTTGATTTGATAAAGCACTATCTATTTTATCCTTTGCTTGTTCCTAAACCATATTGCTAGTATAATACAGCAATGCAAATACTTTTGAAATTACGCCTTCGTTGATACGGATAGACGCAAGGTTTGGTGACGGAACTAAAGGTAACAATAGAGGTTTTGATTATGGATCAAGAACTACACACCGGCTGCCCGAAGGGTTGTCATACCGTTCTTATTGACGATATGCCGACAGATCACGATGATTTCGGCTCGCATAAAAAGATAGCCGAAGCCATTCTTGAGTTAGTATGTAATGAAGATGGCGGTAAAAGTATTGCTCTAACAGGTAGTTGGGGCAGTGGTAAATCAAGCGTTGTGACAATACTCTCGCAGATGACCCATTCTTGTATAAATGATAAAGCTATTAACACTTGTGTTTTTGTCTTCGATGCATGGGCACATGAACGAGACCCTCTACGTCGATCATTTCTTGAACAACTAATATCATTCCTTTCTGATGATATTCATAATTGGATTAATAAAGATGATTGGAGCGGCGTTAAGGAAGAAATCGCACTCAGAAGAAAAGAAAGTACTAGAGTAGAGACTCTTCATCCAACTATTAGCGCCTCTCTATTCGGCCTAGCTATCCTCCTAACCCCTATTGGATTATTGATGGCTAAGCCAATGAGCGACGAAAAGAACGGTTTATTAACATTAATTATAGGTATTATTCTTTCACTTGCTCCGCTTATCCTGTTAGGTATCCTCTGGGTCTGTACTCCAAAATTTCTAAATACATTATCAAAAGGTATTGATGAATCACGAAAAAGCCTTTTATCACTACTTGTGTCAAAAGGACAAACAATAACAAAAAATGCATCGATTGAAACACCTGACCCTACAACTGTTGAATTCCAAGCATATTTTAAGATGATTCTTGGCAAAGCATTAGCGATCCCAGAACGGCGCCTCATCGTAGTAATAGATAATCTATACGGATTGTGTGATCTCATGCAGCCAGCCTCATCTCGCGGCTGAAGTCTCGACATTCTTCTGCTGGTGAGACCTGATCCAGCAAAGCGAAACAATCATGAATCCAGGGAAAGCCGCATAACCG
>Ga0209697_10007189_pt1 | contig 13118 bp, 15 predicted proteins | sample AliMusrvi5mmetaG_FD_184115 | JGI IMG/M metagenome (GOLD analysis project Ga0209697, IMG submission 184115) | Freshwater lake bacterial and archeal communities from Alinen Mustajarvi, Finland, to study Microbial Dark Matter (Phase II) - Alinen... | ecosystem: Environmental > Aquatic > Freshwater...
CTGCAAATATTAATCATCCAGAGAGTGAACCAATGATTATAGGTAGAAATTTTTTGGTAAAAATAAATACAAACATCGGAAATTCAGCTCTTTCATCCTGCATTGAAGAAGAAATTGAAAAAGCAGTATGGAGCTGTCGCTGGGGTGGCGATACGTTGATGGATTTATCAACAGGAAAAAATATTCATGAAACCCGTGAATGGATTATTCGTAATTGTCCGGTGCCGCTTGGAACTGTGCCTATTTATCAAGCGCTTGAAAAAACTGGAGGCAAAGCGGAAGATTTAACGTGGGAAATTTTTAGAGATACATTGATAGAACAGGCAGAACAAGGTGTTGATTATTTTACGATTCATGCCGGTGTGTTGCTTCGATATGTTCCATATACTGCCAAACGCCTTGCTGGCATCGTTTCCAGAGGAGGTTCAATCATGGCAAAATGGTGTCTTTCGCATCATAAAGAAAATTTTTTATACACTCATTTTGAAGAAATGTGCGATATCATGAAATCGTATGATGTTGGTTTTTCTCTGGGTGATGGTTTTCGTCCGGGTTGTATTGCTGATGCTAATGATGAAGCGCAGTTTGCTGAATTGAAAACATTAGGCGAATTGACAAAGATTGCTTGGAAACATGATGTTCAGGTGATGATAGAAGGACCAGGACATGTGCCAATGCATCTGATCAAAGAGAATATGGATAAACAATTGGAATGGTGCCATGAAGCGCCTTTCTATACATTAGGACCGTTGACAACAGACATTGCACCGGGTTACGATCATATCACTTCTGCGATAGGCGCTGCAATGATTGGTTGGTACGGAACAGCTATGCTTTGCTATGTTACGCCAAAAGAACATTTGGGTTTGCCTACAAAAAAAGATGTGAAAGATGGTGTGATTGCCTACAAAATAGCAGCTCATGCAGCAGACCTTGCAAAAGGCCATCCGGGTGCGCAATACAGAGATAATGCAATGAGTAAAGCACGATTTGAATTCAGATGGGATGACCAGTTCAGTCTGGCTCTTGACCCTGAATTGGCAAAGGAATTTCACGATGCAACATTACCAAATGAAAATGCAAAAACTGCACATTTTTGTTCTATGTGCGGACCGCAATTCTGTGCAATGAAGATTACTGAAGAAGTCCGTCAATTGGATGAAGAACAGAAAAAAGGGTTGGAAGAAAAAGCAAAAGAATTTACAGAAAAAGGAAGTGAAATATACTTATAATTACTAATTAATAATTACAAATTATTAATGAATAACCAATGACTAATTCCAGACCATATGCCATGAGTATTGCCGGTTTTGATCCAAGCGGAGGAGCTGGTGTGCTTGCTGATATTAAAACATTTGAAAATAATGGTGTTTATGGCTTTGGCGTTTGTTCTGCATTGACAATTCAGAATGACAAAGAGTTTCATAATGTTGAGTGGATTCATATTAATACAATCATTGAGCAGGTTCAGATTATTTTGAAAAGATTCAAAGTGAATTATTTTAAAATTGGATTGATTGAAAATTTATTTTTATTACAACAACTTATTCTTTTTCTAAAATCAGTGAATCCGTCAGCAGTAATTCTTTGGGATCCAATATTGAAAGCCAGTGCAGGATATAATTTTCATGCCAATATAGATAAAAATGGAATGAAAAAAATATATGAAAATATAACTTTAATTACTCCAAATATTCCTGAAGCATTACAGCTTTTTCCATCTACTGATGCTGAAAATAGCGCAGAAAAAATTTCTAAATATTGCAATGTCTTCCTAAAAGGTGGACATTCAGACAAAGAAATAATTTCAGATATTTTATTTTTTGAAAAGGAAAAAATTACAATTTCTTCTCCAAAAATTTTAAATGGCGAAAAACATGGAAGCGGTTGCGTGCTGTCTGCTGCAATACTTTCAAATCTTGCAAAAGGAGTGGAGATGGAAGAATCATGCCGATTAGCGAAGAACTATATTAATCAGTTTCTCTCAAGCAATGAATCATTATTGGGTTATCACACGAATTTAAAATGAAAATAAGCAGACTGCAATATATTACAACAAATCCGCAACATGCTGAAGAAGCTTGTAAAGGCGGCGCTTCGTGGATTCAATTGCGTGTTAAAAATATAAAAGATGCCGAATTGCTTGTGATTGCAAAGGAAACAAAAAAAATATGTTCTGCTTTTAATGCAAAATTAATTATCAATGATCACGTTTTAATAGCACAAGAAATCAATGCAGATGGCGTGCATCTTGGAAAAACAGACATGTCGCCGATTGAAGCGAGGAAAATTCTTGGCGAAAATTTTATTATCGGCGGAACAGCAAATACGCTTGAAGACGTTGTTAATCTTAATAAATTGAATGTTGATTATATCGGTTTAGGTCCATTCAGATATACTTCAACAAAGCAAAATCTCAGTCCACTCATAGGTTTGAACGGATATATTTATATGTTTCCTGAACTTAAAAGAAGAAATGTTAATGTGCCGATCATTGCTATTGGCGGCATTCGTAGCGGTGATGTGAAAAATCTTTTATCAGCAGGTGCTTATGGAATCGCTGTTTCATCTGCCATTACACATACAAAAAACATTACAGAATCAACAAAAGAATTTTTAAAATTATTATGAATAAATCACAATCATTAGTTATTGCCGGAAAAACGTTTACTTCTCGTTTGTTCACCGGAACAGGCAAATTCAGTTCTGCTGTGCTAATGGAGCAAGCATTGTTAGCGTCGGGCAGCGAGTTGGTAACTGTTGCTTTGAAACGCATTGACCTTGAAACGCAGACGGATGATATTCTTCAGCATTTAAAACATGCTCAATTTAACCTTTTGCCAAATACTTCAGGTGTACGAACTGCCAAAGAAGCTGTGTTTGCAGCACAATTGGCACGCGAAGCGCTTGAAACAAATTGGGTGAAATTGGAGATTCATCCTGATCCAAAATATTTGATGCCTGATCCGATTGAAACATTAATAGCGACTGAAGCGTTGGTGAAAGAAGGATTTATTGTATTGCCATACATTCATGCTGATCCTGTTTTGTGCAAACGCCTTGAAGAAGTCGGCGCAGCAGCCGTTATGCCTCTTGGTTCGCCGATTGGCAGCAATAAAGGACTTCGTTCATTTGATTTTCTTGAAATAATTATAGAACAAAGCAAAATACCTGTGGTGATTGACGCCGGAATTGGCGCGCCTTCTGATGCAGCAAAAGCAATGGAAATGGGTGCTGATGCTGTGTTGGTGAATACTGCAATAGCTGTTTCCGATCATCCGATAGAGATGGCGAAAGCGTTTAAAATGGCTGTTGAAGCCGGTAGAATGGCGTTTGAAGCCAGACTCGCAAAACCTTTTTCGCATGCAAATGCAAGTAGTCCACTCACTGCATTTTTGGAAGATTAATTTTATAAAAAAATGTTTAAAGATATTTTTGATTCACATGACTGGAATTCGGTAAAAGCAAGCATCTATGCGAAAACAGACAGTGATGTGATGGATGCAATTAATAAATCTAAACTTAATCTTGAAGATTTTAAAGCATTGATTTCACCGGCAGCTCAGCCATTTCTTGAACAAATGGCTCAACGCAGTCATCAGGTTACACAGAAACGTTTTGGCAAAACCATGCAAATGTATGTTCCACTTTATTTGTCGAACAAGTGCAGCAACTCATGCAGCTATTGCGGTTTCAATGCAGGAAATGCGATCAAACGAAAAACATTAACTGACGAAGAAATTTTACGTGAAGTTAAAGTGATCAAATCAATGGGTTATGATCATGTGTTGCTCGTGACCGGTGAAGAAAATAGATCCGCCGGATTATCATATCTTAAAAATGCTGTTCATCTGCTTCGCCCTTATTTTTCAAATATTTCAATGGAAGTGCAACCGCTTGAACAAAACGAATATGAAGAATTAGTGCAGGAAGGGTTGTATTCTGTTTTGCTTTATCAGGAAACATTTAATAAAAATAATTATCCGAAATATCATCCAAAAGGGAAGAAGTCGGATTTTTATTATCGTCTTGAAACTCATGATCGGCTTGGCAAAGCTGAAGTTTATAAAATGGGACTTGGCATTTTGATTGGCTTGGAAGATTGGCGTACAGACAGTTTTTTTGTTGCGCTTCATCTGGATTATTTAGAAAAAACATATTGGAAAAGTAAATATTCAATTTCATTTCCACGATTAAGACCTTTCTCCGGTTCCTTCCAGCCCAATGTTATCATGGAAGACAAAGAATTGGTTCAATTGATTTGTGCGTATCGAATTTTTAATGAAGAAATTGAACTTTCACTTTCAACGCGTGAAAATCAGAAACTCAGGAATAATCTATTAAAATTAGGTGTTACAAGCGTTAGTGCCGGTTCCAAAACAAATCCGGGCGGTTATTCTGCTGACCCTGAAGCGCTGGAACAGTTTGCAGTTTCAGATGATCGAAGCGCAAAAGAAATGGAAGAACTTATCAAACAGTGTGGTTACGAGCCGGTTTGGAAGGATTGGGACAGAGCCATGAATATTGTTCATTCACAAGAATAATTTAATGAAATATAAAGAATTAAAAAAAAGAATTCAGAATCCAGTATTCAGAATAATGTTAAAAATGTTTTACATGAAAGTTATTATGCTAAATAATATTTCTCTTCTGAATTCTGACTTCTGGATTCTTAATTCTTAAAAATACGATTATAAAAAATGTGTTTAACTATATATAATTCCTTTATTCATGCAGCTTTCGAATGATGAACTGAAAAGATACAATCGTCATATTATTTTGCAAGAGATTGGAAAAGTAGGGCAGGAAAAGCTGAAATCAGCGAAAGTGCTTGTTGCTGGCTGTGGTGGCTTGGGTTGTCCTGTGTTGCTTTATCTGGCTGCTGCCGGTATTGGAAATCTTGGGCTTGTTGATTTTGATACGGTAAGTGAAAGTAATTTGCAAAGACAAATTTTGTATTCCGCTGAAGATATTGGAAAATCAAAAGTTGCAGTGGCAAAGCAAAAACTCGAAAAACAAAATCCATTCATTAATGTCAATGCATATAATTTAAAACTTGATAAAACCAATGTGCTTGATTTGTTGAATAATTATGATATTATTGTTGACGGAACAGATAATTTTTCTTCCAGATATTTATTGAATGATGCTTGTGTAATGCTTGGAAAACCTTTGGTTTCAGGTTCTGTGTTTAAGTTCGAGGGACAAGTAACTGTTTTTAATTTTCAAGATGGACCAACCTATCGCTGCTTATATCCTGAACCACCTGCGCCTGGAGAAATGCCTTCATGCAATGATATAGGCGTTGTTGGCGTGATTCCGGGAATTATCGGTTTGTTGCAAGCCAATGAAGTTATTAAAATTATGATTGGTGCAGGAGAAATTCTTAGTGGAAAATTGTTGACAATAGATGCGCTTTCAATGCAATTCAATCTTTTTTCTTTTGAAACAGATAGTAAAAATAAAACGATTGAAACACTGAAAGAATATGATGAATTGTGTGGTTTGAATATAAAAGAAATCACTAAAGATGAATTGCAGCAAATGATTGAGCGAAAAGTAAATTTTCAATTGATAGATGTAAGAGAACCGGATGAATACAAAGAGAAAAATATTGGCGGAGAGCTGATTCCCTTGAAAACATTGACTGACAATATACATCGCTTTTCAAAAGATAAAACAATCATTGTTCATTGTCGTTCAGGTGAAAGAAGTAAAAAAGCTATTCAAATTCTTTTGCAAAATGGATTTCAAAATGTGTATAATCTGAAAAATGGATTACAGGATTTTTAAGCTTATTTCCTTGAATACTTTTTCAGGATTGTCATTCTCCCAAATTCCTCCAAGCATTGCAGCGCCTGAAAAACCTAATTGTTTCGCTTGGTTTATCGTTTGAAGATTAATTCCGCCCAATGCGATTACCTGAAGAATATTTTTTTCTCTCTTTTTGATTTTATCAAATAATGCTGAAATACTTTGATTGTCAAAGCGACTGGCATATTCCTTTTTGCTGATGCTGTCGAATACCGGACTGAAAAAAACATATTCATAGTTTCGTCTGCATTTGAGAACATCATCAATGGCGTGAAAAGAAGCGGAAATACTTTTTTTACTAAAATTTTCTAAAAATATTTTTGAAGTTTTTTTCTTTGATTTTTCTGTCAGATGAATGCCTTTAAGATCATATTTTAAAGCCAGTTCATAATGGTTGTGTAAAACAATTCGTGGATAAAATTCAGACGAAATGCGGAGCAAATATTCTTCAATATCCTTTTTTGAAAAATCAGGTTTTCGCAAATGAAATATCTGCAAGCCGCTATTGAAAAGAGATTGCAGGATATTGATTTCATCCGTTTTATTTTCCGGAGGCGAAATAACAATTAGTTGGAAAAGGGTTGATGGCATTATTGTTTGATGAAATTTTATTCTGTGGTTTTGTTAAAATGCCGCAAAGCTTTTCAATTACTTGGATTCAAATCAGTCACGTTATCGTAATCAACTTGAAGATTCATTTTTGTAATTATAAAAACTCTAACGTCTTTTGCAATGCTGATTGCTTTTTGAATTTCTTCATCAGTCAGCATAATTTCTATTTCAGGGTATCTGATTTCAACCGAATAATCTTCTAATTCAGTCAACTTACTAATAAATATTTCATCAAGATGTTTTTTTTGATCTATTAGTTCTGTTAAATAAATTAAGTCGTGTGATCTGCGAAACTCAACTTCTAAAAAAATTAGATAACTTTTTAAATATTTTTCAGTTGCCTGTTGACAATGAAATGCAATGGTATCTCTAAAGCTTGGAATATGTTTGAATGTGAGAATGGCCGTTCCTAAGTCATGATCAGCTTTTTCAATCCACTTTTTAATGATTTCAATTTTTGTGCTCATATAAAACCTTACTGTTTTTTACAGCTTCATAAACGAACGAATATTGATTTGTCAAATCATTGTTAAATTCATTTGGCGTATAAACCTTAATATCCATAGGAACTAAAGAGCCAAATAGATGTTTTCGAATTTCTCTTCCTCTTTGTTGTCGAGGGAGATCAGTGTTTTTTATAATGATTAAATCTATATCGCTGTCTTCATTGGCAACACCTTTGGCGTATGAACCAAATAAAATGATTTTTTCAGGATGGTAACAAAGAACTATTTTTTTTACAATGTCAGAAATTTTTTCCCCGCTTATCATTTTTATAAAATTTAACGCAAGTTAATTACTATATAGAAATTTTCCAAACAGTTTTTTGTTGTAGGCGAAATAACAATCAGTTGGAAAAGATTCGATTGCTTCACTCTTATTTGCTCTTTTTCATTTTATTTAACCACAAGTAAACTGACCAAATGACGGTGATTACAAACAGGATAAGAACCGGAAGATAATATTCGCGCAAGAATTTGTGGAAATAAGCTCCAATTAAAACATAAATTGAAGCAATGCATAATTTTAATGGAATAAACTCTGCATTTGACCAGCTTGTTTTTGTTTTGAAGAAGTTCATAGCGGTTGGATTTTAGTAAAAATATTAATAAATCTCTTTTTTCATCTTTTCGATAATTTCTGTGTAAAGTTCATTATCTTTTTTTGTTTCCATTTTCTCAATCATAATGGATATTCGTTTTTTCATTTTTATAGGTAATTCCGCTTCAGGAATTAATTTATATACTTGAATAATTTTATCTACAATTAATGTTGTATTTTTAATCTTTCCACTATAAAATTGATAAGATAATGAGTCTATGAAACTTTTTAATGAATTTATTTTATTCTTATCAAAAAGATGCATGCCTTGTAGATAGAAAGACATGGCTTTATTTGATAGAATTTCTTTATTTAGTTCTTCTTTACTTTTTTGTAATTCCTTAATAATAGTTTCTTTAGTTTTTGCAAATATTTCTTTATTGCTTTCGTCTATTTTTTCAAGAGTAAAGTTTTTAAAATCTGTTAAATTTTTTGAATATTCATTTTTTTGGAATCTGTTTAATAAATATGGAGCTAAAAAGCCAATGATTCCACCAATGATTGCTATAAAAAACATAAGTTTTGTCCATGCGGAATCATAAAAAGATTGAACTTTATCAATAATTAGTTCTTCTGTTGATTTATGACTATAATTCAATGTTTGATTTTGAATAGATTTTACAATAATTTTTATACTATCGACTTGTGATTGTAAAGTTTGAATTTGATTTTTTGAATTTGAATCAATTATCGCAGAATATGAAATGTTAACTATAGAAAATAATGATAAAAAAATGATAATCTTTTTCATGTGTTTTTTAATTTAGATTGCTATTAACTAGTTATAATATTAATTCATACATCTTTTTTCTTAATTCAAATATATAATTTTTTTTGATGCTTAAAGAATGATTTAATAGAAAAAAATTTACCTTAAACTTTTATCCCCCGGGTAATCTCCCGTTTCCCTTTTGGTCCGGGAATGTTTTCAATGCAGAAACCGGCATGTTTCAGGTTTCGTTTCACTTCTCCTTTGGCAGAATAAGTCATCAGAAAACCCTTTGTTTGTAAGGAAGAAAAACATTTTTCGAAAATTTCTTTTGTCCACAACTCGGGCTGTATTTGCGGTGCAAACGCATCAAAATAAATTAAATGATATTTTTCTTTTTCAGGATTAAAAGTTTCCAAGCTGGTGACCACTTTCAATAAAGTGAAATATTCAGAAAAATGAACAGGTTCATTCCATTGGCATGTGTGCATTTTCAATAAAATATCTTTCTCGGGATAATCTAAAAAATCTTGATAATTCAGTTTTGAATAAATATTTTTTCCGAGAGGATATGCTTCAATGCTAGTATAATTGATGCGTTTGGCGTATTTCTGATTTTGAAAATAGGTGAGAAGTGCATTCAGTCCTGTGCCAAAACCAATTTCAAGTATATTTATTTCTTCAAAATTTTTGGCAATCATTTCAAAACCGCTTTGTATATAAACATGCATGGATTCAGCGATTGCGCCATGCACTGAATGATAATGTTCATTCGCTGCCGCGACAAACAAGGTGTGCGAACCGTCTGCCGTCTGTATCAGTTGTGGTTGTTGGTTTTGAAAAGGGTTCATGTCAGCTTTCAATTCCTTTTCTGGCAATGATTCCTTTTTGGTAATAATGTTTCACTTCTTTCATTTCTGTAACAAGGTCGGCAAACTCAATCAGCGCGGTGTGTGCGTGCCTGCCGGTAACAATCACTTCCACATGTTCCTTTTTTTGATGAATGACATGTATCAGTTCTTCAACGGTGAACAGATTGAAATACACGGCAATATTGGCTTCGTCCAAAATCACTACGTCGTATTTTCCTTCTTTCAGAATGTTTTCAACCTCTTTCAGTCCTTTTTGCGCACATTCAACATCATCAATATTTGGATGATCCTTGATAAATGTGTGCTTTCCATATTGTTTCAATGTGACAAATTCCTGAAGATAAGCAATTGAATTGAGTTCGCTGCAAGTCATTCCTTTTGCAAATTGTGCGATATATGTTTTCATTTCCACTCCGGCAGCTCTGAACGCCAAACCCAGTGCAGCTGTGGTTTTTCCTTTTCCATTACCGGTATAAACCTGAACCATCCCTTTCATAAGTAATCTTAATTTATGCGAAGATAAAAAAAGTAAAGAATGTGTTGAACGTTTCAAGGTGTAAGTTTTTAGAAAAAATAAAAACTATGTTTCCAATTTTTATTAATTTGCATTTTATTAAATAAATTTATCTGATGTTAGAAAAAATAAATATTGAACAGATTCTTTTCCTTGATATTGAAACGGTGCCATTGTTTCATCAATATCAAAGTCAGCCGGAAAATTTGAAAACATTGTGGGACAAAAAAGCGGAACATCTAAAACGCAAAGAAGATGATAATGCGGAAACATTGTATGGAAAAGCCGGAATCTATGCGGAATTCGGCAAGATTATTTGCATTTCTGTCGGTTATTTTCGTAATCAGGAATTCAGGATAAAATCTTTTTATGGTGATGATGAAAAAGAATTGCTGAAAGAATTTATTTCATTATTAAACAGATATTTTAATGCTCGTGAAAATCTTCTATGTGGCCACAATGCCAAGGAGTTTGACTTTCCCTATTTGTCAAGAAGAATGTTGATCAATGGACTTCAAATTCCTGAAATGCTTGATACTGCTGGCAAGAAGCCATGGGAGGTGAATCACCTTGATACAATGGATCTTTGGCGGTTTGGCGACTACAAAAGCTATACTTCGCTTGAGCTACTTACCACTGTTTTTAATATTCCTACGTCAAAAGATGATATTAATGGTAGCGATGTGGCACGAGTTTATTGGGAAGAAAAAGATTTGGAACGCATCGCTGTTTACTGTGAAAAGGATGTATTGAACGTGGCACAGATTTTTTTAAGGTATCAGGGTAAACCGTTGATAAAACAGGAAAATATTATTCATGCATGAACACGCAGAATATCATTCATATCAGCACCAATCGTCACAATGGATTGTATGACATCACTGGCGATGTGAAAAAGATAGTTCGTGAAAGTGGCATCCTGACCGGCATGGCAAATGTGTATTCGCAGGGAGCTACTGCAGCTATTATGATTCAAGAGAATTGGGATGATTCTGTGCAGACAGATGTTATCCATTTGCTGAGTCGCTTGATTCCTTCCGGTATTTGGCAGCATGATGCGCAAGACAATAACGGCGATGCCCATTTGAAAGCGGGAATCATCGGGCCGAGTGAAACAATCCCAATCATCAATGGACATCTGGGACTTTCTACTTGGCAGAATATCTTTTTCTGTGAGTTTGACGGACCACGCAATGATAGAGCTATTGTTATCACGCTTTTTGATTGTATGAATGAAAAATAAATATGTCTACTATTTTTTGTTAATAAATTATTTCGTTCAAAAACTTTTTCCTACATTTTCATTTTTGTAGTTTTGACAATCTAAAATTTTCTTAAAGTAAAAAGCATGTTTTCCTCATTTGGACATATTAAAATCATTTTTAATCTATATTTTGCTTTTTACCAGAATGTATCAAACCTTTTGTGTTTGCAATCTCTGTGCAGATAATATCAATCTGCAAAAACTATTTTTGTTATGAAAATAAATAAATAATCGAATTGGAATTTTTATCACTATGAACGAAGAAAAATACTCGAAACCAACTGATACCACACAAAAAAAATATAAAAAAAATAATCTTTCCAATATCTTGCTTGAGCATGGGAAACTTCCTCCTCAGGCAGTAGAAATTGAAGAAATTGTGCTTGGTGCGTTGATGCTTGAACAGAATGCATTGTCATCTGTTATGGATATTCTCAGCCCAGATGTTTTTTATAAAGAATCACATCAGAAAATTTTTACAGCAATCACTGATTTGTTTTCACGCGCTGAACCGATAGATATTTTAACTGTTACTAATGAATTGAAAACACGCGGAGAACTTGAAATTGTTGGTGGTCCTTATTTTATTTCTCAACTTACAAATCGAGTTACATCTGCCGCCAATATTGAATATCACTCAAGAATTATCGTCCAGAAATATATTCAACGCGAGTTGATTCACATCTCTTCTGAAATCACTAAAGATGCATACGAAGATACAACAGATGTTTTTGAACTACTTGATTCTGCTGAAAGAAACTTGTTTTCTATTGGAGATAAAAACTTACGAAGAAATTCTTTAGAAATTCGCAAGTTGATCACAATGGCTAAACGTCAGGTGGAGCTTGCCAGTCAGCAGGAAGGTCATATCAGCGGAATTCCTTCCGGTTTTACAGAATTGGATAGAATTACAGCCGGTTGGCAGAAATCAGATTTAATTATTATGGCTTCTCGTCCGGGTATGGGGAAAACAGCTTTTGTTCTTACGCTTGCGCGAAATATGGCTGTTGATTTTAATCGTCCGGTGGCAATTTTTTCACTTGAAATGTCGTCAACACAGCTTGCTATGCGACTTATAGCTGCTGAAGCTGAATTAAGTTCGGAGATTTTACGAAGAGGAACGCTCGAACGTCATCAGTGGCATCAGTTGGATGCTAAGATTGGTAAATTAACCGAAGCGCCTATTTTTATTGATGATACGCCGGCACTTACGATGTTTGATTTAAGAGCAAAATGCAGAAGACTTAAAGCACAGCATAATATTGAAATGATTGTTGTGGATTATTTGCAACTCATGACAACAAGAATGGAAAGCAGAGGAAATCGTGAACAAGAAATTAGTTTAATTTCACGTTCGTTGAAAGGTCTTGCAAAAGAGCTTGAAATTCCTGTGATTGTTCTTTCGCAGTTAAGTCGTCAGGTGGAAGCGAGAGGTGGAAATAAAAAACCTATGTTGTCTGACTTGCGTGAATCCGGTGCTATTGAACAGGATGCGGATTTAGTGCTTTTTATTTATCGTCCCGAATATTATCAGATTGATCAAGATGAAAATGGAAATAGTTTAGAAGGCGTTGCTGAAATTATTATTGCAAAACACCGTAACGGTGCGCTTGGCACTGCACGACTGAAATTTATTGGCAAATATGCAAAATTTGCGGACGATGATTCTTCTTATGAATCAACACCTGATTTCAGATCTACTGAAACAAAAATACTTCCTTCAAAAATGAATCATTCCAATGATTCGGATAGTACTCCTTTTTAAATGATTTTAATTTTATTTGTTTGATGAAAAGAGCGTTTTTCTTTTTAGGATTATTTATCTTAATGTTTAGGATTAACGTTCAATCTGCCAGCTTGCTCATTCCTATGGATAATGTGCAAAAGAATCATTTGAAAGCTTACGGAATTGCTTATTGGGTTTTGCAAAAACAAGTTGACATCAGTTGGCTTTTGAATTATCGCGGTGGTAGTTTCATGTGTGCATATATCAAAGAAATTGAAAATGAATGCCGCATCAGAGGCGTTACGTGCGAGATCATTGCTGATGGTCAGGCAAATGCAATCCTTGAAGAAATTGCTTCACCGGAAATAAATATGGATGCAGTTAAACTGCAGAAAGCACCTAAAATTGCGGTTTATTCTCCTTCTAATAAAGAACCATGGGATGATGCAGTTACGCTTGCGCTCACCTATGCAGAGATTCCGTATGATGTGGTTTATGATGTTGAA
>Ga0209697_10007190_pt1 | contig 13117 bp, 8 predicted proteins | sample AliMusrvi5mmetaG_FD_184115 | JGI IMG/M metagenome (GOLD analysis project Ga0209697, IMG submission 184115) | Freshwater lake bacterial and archeal communities from Alinen Mustajarvi, Finland, to study Microbial Dark Matter (Phase II) - Alinen... | ecosystem: Environmental > Aquatic > Freshwater...
GACTAATAATATTAATAATTATACCATATATTTTTCTAACTTGCTATGTCAATTTATAAATTCAGGATTATTTGTATCAAAAGCCCCATTTCTGTAAAACATGATACAGAAATGGAGCTTATAAACGGCTTATACTTTTCTACATTTACTTAAAGAACGTCAGCCGGTTTTCCGGAGAATTATTTTGCCTGTCTGTCCGTATTGTTCATCTGTTCGATAAGCGACTGCTGCACGGCCATAATCGCGTCCAGCTTTTGATGAATATCCTCGATAATGATTTCCGCCTTCAGGTTCACCTTGTAATCGTTTTTTGCGCGCAGCCTGTCTTTTTCCTCCTGGCGGTTTTGGCTCATCATGATGACGGGCGCCTGGATGGCGGCAAGGCAGGAAAGAATTAAGTTCATCAGAATAAAAGGATAAGGATCAAACGGCTTTGTAAGCAAAATTGCATTCATCGAGATCCATATCACTAAAATAATAAAAAAGACGATGATGAAACCCCAGCTGCCTGCGCCTTTCGCAAGTTTATCCGCCGCTCTTTGCCCGAAGGTACTTTTCTCTCCTGCGGCCGAGTCTTGCGAAACCTGTTCCTTTAAAAGCAAATGTAAAACTTCGTCTTCTTCCGCTTCAATCGATTCATCTTCAAGAATCGTTTTAACCAGTTCAATTCTTTGCTCATTCAGTGACATTTTCTTGTCTTCATTTTGTTTATCGGTTGACATTTATCCGCACTCCTTTTTCTCAATATTTTTTAGCAGTTTATTTCCGGTACGTTATTTATCCGCGGCTTTTACTGTTTCCATCATTCCGGTAAAAACTTCGGCTAATTTGGGTGCTGTTTTCGGCCCCATGGAGTTTGTTTCCTCATAATGGTTTCTGCCGAGCCTGTCCTCAACCCTGTCCAAATAAGGGATGCCCGGGGCTAAAAGGAAGTCGTTCGGCGGGATGACATAACCGAGCTCGTCGTTCGCGAGCCCAAAAATAAGCAGTTCTTCCTCGCCCGCGATTTGAGTCAGCGGCGTCGGGTTGATTTCCGGCCCCTTGCCCTCGGCGGATTCCTCACTGCTCAGATAACCGCCGAATACGAGCTCGGGGAATATTTCGCAGGGCAGAAGCAGCATTTTCTGTTCGCCGATTTCAAACCAGGTCATTTCGGATTTCAGCACATAGCCGTATGCCGCGTCTTTCATGGTGTATTTTTCGGCATTAAGTATGTGAACTCTGGTGCCGAGCATCAGCACATAGTTATCCACCTCGGAATAAAACTCCTGTTTCAGGAAGTTGATTACCGGCTCGAGTTTCTTTTCATCCTTTACCGAAAGAGCGAACTCGGCGAGGTTTTTGCCGATTTGCTTTGTGGACGCAACCCGGTCGTCGCCGATTCTGTCCATGCTGATCATGCCGCCGATGGCGCCGACGCAGTAGACGGTTTCAGCGCCGGTGCGGCTCAGAATTTCCTCACGTAGGTAACCGGGGAAATCCGCGCTGACCAGAGAATTATCCCCGCCGAGCGACTCGGAATGCGCGGCAAAGTTGATAAAATATATTTCTCTCGTACCGTCATTCGGCGCAAAGCGCATGCGGGTCATGGTTTTGGAATAAACCACCGGCAGCCTGTGGTCGTTTTGCATGCCTTCAACCTGAACGGTGCCAAGGTAAAGCGAACCCTCGCGTCTGTCCTCATACGCTTTTTTAACGGCGGTTCTGATGCCTTCAAAAACAACTTCCATATATTTCGGGTCCCTGCCGGTTAACGGCAGCGGTCCCCAAAGCCCCATGGTGTCAATCCCGGCGTGGTCGTGCGTGCACAGTATGTTGATGCTGCGGCAGCCGGTTTCCTTTAAAAAGTCCGCCAGAGAAACTTTCGCGGTATTTACATCCTTGTTCAGCATGCCGACGGCGTCAATGGAAACGAAAACAACGGCTCCGCGGCCCGAGTTATCATCAAGCCAAAGCGCGTGCGCGTGCGGGATATCCAGCAGGCCTTTTGCCGGATTCCAGCAGTTGTAGCCGGCGATATAATATTTTCTGCGCAGCAGGTCGGGCGGAACTATTCTAGCCTTGCCGAAGCCCGCGGTAAAATACTCCGCCTTAGCCTGTTTCAATTTGTCAAAGGTTCCTTTCGGCAGCGGGGGCGCGTCCTGCATTTTTTTTCGCTTTGCCGGGGAAACACCCACAATTTTCTTAATCGATTTTGATAAGACTACCTTTGGTTTCATGTTTATTCCTCCTTGTTGAATATCGTCAAACGGGGCGGAAGACCCGCCCCCCTGCAGCGTTTTTTTCTTTGCTGTTATAAGGTTTTTGCAAGCTCCTTGATATATGCCTTGAAGCTTTCGCCGATTTCCGGGTGCTTGAGCGCGACTTCGCAGTTCGCCTGCATAATGCCCAATTTGTTGCCCATATCATAGCGGGTGCCGTCAAAATCGTAGGCAATCAGGTTGCCGGCTTTGGCAAGGTCGCTCATGGCGTCCGTCAGGTAAAACTCGCCGACGGTGCATTTCGCAAACCCCTCTTCGAGAAGCGCGAAGGTTTCGGGCGGCAGAACAACCCTGCCGAGAATGGCATAAAGGCTCATTATCTGCTCTTCTGTCGGCTTTTCGAGTATGCTGTGGCAATTCATCGCCCTGCCTTTGAGCGGCGAGACATCCAGCGTGCAGTAAAGTTTTACCTGTTCCCTTGTAACCTCTTTTACGCCGACAACGCCCTTTCCGAATTCCTCATAGGTGCGGCAAAGCTGCGCGGTAACGGGGTCTTCCGAGATGATAACATCGTCCCCGTAAAGCACGGCGAACGGCTCGTTGCCGATAAAAGATTTGGCGCATAAAATCGCGTGCCCGAGCCCTTTGGTTACCTTTTGGCGCAGGAAGTAGATATTGGCAAGCTCCGCCACATCCTTGACCTGCTTTAATATTTTAGCTTTGTCGGGCCTGCCGGTTAAAGCCGCTTCCAGCTCAAAGGCATAGTCAAAATGGTCCTCTATAATGCCTTTGCCGCGGTTGGTGATAATCAAAATGTCCTCAATACCCGCCGCGGCCGCTTCCTCAACAATGTATTGAATAGCAGGCTTGTCCACAATATTCAGCATTTCCTTCGGAACAGCTTTGGATGCGGGCAGCACACGGGTTCCGAGCCCTGCTGCCGGGATTATCGCTTTTTTAACTTTCATTTTAATTTCCCCTTTTTAATATTCTTTAGCTTAGCCGACAAGATAATAAACAAACTGCAAAACAAGGTCATAGCAGATAATACTTGCCATAAGCGCCAGGAAGGAGGTTCCGCCGCGTTTAATGGTCAGCATACGGGCGGTGTTTTCATTTTTCGAAAAGCGTCTTATCGAGAGTATTTCCGTGCTCATCTTTTTCTTATAGGCGGCATTGCCGAAAATGGCGGCGATGGAACGCATTAGTACGGAAAGCCCGAACCAGGAATATAAATAGGGCATTAACGGGGTGAGCTGGGTTTGAAATTTCAGAAGAACCGCCTGAGTGACAACTTTCGGAAGCGTATTATAAATATTGTACAATTCAAGCTGTTGAGGAGAGAAAAAAATTGCCAGCGCAAGCGTTAATCCCAGAAAGATTCCGCCGAGCCAGTAAAGTTTGCGGTAAAAAAACCAATACGGCGTAAAGAAAAAAGCTCCCCAATTCCAGCTGATTTTTTTACCGGTGAGTTCCATTTTTCTGAACTTGTCCACATATCTTTTTGCGCCGATCTGCGTAAAAAGAGCAATGTCAAATGCCCTCACTTTGCCGATAACCTCATCCGGGGAAATCCCCGCGAGAAAGGGCAGTTTTTCAACCGGCAAAACAGCCGAAGATGTTAAGGGAGCATTTTCGGCTGGCGGAGGACTGACCGGGCTGATTTGGTTAAGCGGCGCTTTGCATTTTTCGCAAGTCTCGGTGCCTGCGGGGTTGTTGGTGCCGCATAAGGGGCAGATAATGCCTAAATCAGTTTTCGGGTTGAAACTGCCGGGCGCTTTTGCATGGTCATTTTTCCACAAATAACCTTCCGCGTGCAGCGCTTCGCTCACGCAGGCGCTGTTCGCCTGCCAGCAGGCCCGGTGCTGTGGAGTTCCGCATACCGGGCAAACAACAACATCGTCATGCTGCGAAAAAGGAAGTTCGCAACCATGGCATAATTCATTTTCATAAAGCAAAATTTTCACCGGCCTAAATAATTAATATTTTCTGACTTTATATACTACTATATTGTATCTATTTATGATGAGAAATTCAATCGTTTTTTAAAATGTTACCTGCTGTATACAATATCCGCAAATTTTATCAGATATACTATGACTGCCATTAATACAAGCAGGTTTTTCTTTAAAAATCCGCCAATCTTTCCAGCGGAGCCGGCAACGGTTTTTTCCCCGGAATCCAAAAAATAAAAAAGCAGGCAAAACTGCGTGAAAACAATAATGAATATGGTATATTGCCAGCCGTCGGAAGCGGTATAATAAAATAAAATATTGATTAAAATAACTAAAAGAGGTTCCGTCATGCAGACTAAAATAATGCGCTTAAGCCTTTTATCCAAAGCTTTTTTATAAGCATCCGCCCAAAGAAGGGCAAACATGGCAATCAACGGCAAAACTTCCGCCGCGGCTTTAAACAGCTCACCCCATGTTATAATTTTAAAAGCAACCTTTAAAGGAACAACGCCCATATATCTGAAATCGCTTAAATATCCGGAGACAATAAATGCAGCTGAAATCAGCAGCGAACCGAGCAAAACCATCCAAAAAACAGAATCAAGTCCCGTTTTTCCCGTCTTATATCCTTCGAAAAGCAGCAATATTAATACTATTGGTATAAAATAGAACGCGAATGACGGACCCAAAATGATTCCGGCCATGCACAAAAAAGGCAGGTATCGGCTGAAGACCGGCCTTTGAAATAAAGGCGCCGGGCTTCGGATAATCAGGACGGCGAGCAAAAAACACAGGAAGGAAGCCGTCTTGGCGATTAGGATATAGGAAAAGGTTACGGACGGCATAAACAGGGATTTCATCATATCGCCCGAAAGCAAAAACGCGATAAAAAACAGGCAGTAAATTTTCATGTTTTTTTCGGTTCTGCGGATTATTTTCCCCAAAAGCCATGCAGCCGCAAAGGATAAAATCAAATAAGAAAACCAGTAAGTCTTCAGCTGCTCAAAAGGCAGTTTCATTGCCAATATCAAAAATACCGGTAATTCAAATTCGACTTTTTCAATTGCTTTTTGAAAGCTTTTCATTGAAACCCCTAAAACAGTTTTATTATATTATGCGGATATTTTGCCCGGCTATTTGAAGAAGAAAGCGGAGAGGCTTAAGATAAACAAAAGTATCAAAAGCATCGGATATTTTCTGAAAAAGTTTTCCGCTTTTTTAAGGCTCGCAAGCAAAGCCGCGTTTTTAACGTAAGCCAGATAGAACAGCGTCATAAACTGCACAATCAAAATTTCTCCCAGGAACCGGGGCGCGTCCGTCGAAAAAACAAACGAAGGCAACACAGGCAAAGGCAAAGCCATGCATAGAAGAAAAATAAATTTCTCCGCCTTGTTTTTGCCGAGTTTGAAAGCGTTTTTCCAAACGAGGAAAAACAGAATAATCATGGGAAGCAGCAGCATCAAGGTTGAAATCAGATGCGTTGCACTCAAGCTTTGGGAAGCTGCTTCCCGGAGTATGGCGAGGTAATCGGAAAGGCCTAATTTTTTGCCGCTGTTTGCGTCCGCATAGTAAAGGTAAGCGTCGACATAATACCGCCAGACCGGAAAATCCGCCTTGGCGGACAGGTATTTATAAGTGCCTTCACTGTCGAAATTCAGAAAACCGTTCGCGAAAAGCGTGAAATAAACAGCCGAACAAACCGAAATCAAAAAGCTGACAACCGCCGGAATAATGCTTGATATTTTATACTTTCCGTTAACTGTCTCAACGATAAGCAGCACAAAAATAAACGGCAAAAATGTCATCGCGAAACCGTAATGGGCAGCCAACCCCATAAAACATAAAAGTGGAACAAGCCACCTTGCGTATTTGTTCCTCACGCAAACCATAGCGAGCAAGGCAAAAAGGAACCAGTAAATATCCATCAGGCCGATGTTGTTCAGCAGCACTCTGCCGGTGAAGCAGGTGAAAAGAGCAAGGGCGGTCAGAAATATGAGGCTGTTCCTCATGCCGGCGTCCGCGCTGCGGATAAGCTTGCCGAGCAGCAGCGCCAGAATAAAATAGACGGCGGCAAAGGTCAGCAGAATAAAACCGGTAAGCCATTTTTCCGTTGCCTTATTTGTCAGCAAATCCACAAAAGAGCCGATTAGCCCCCTTGAGATAAAGCCTACCTTAAAATCGAGCAGATAGAAGGTTAAATAGTTAACCGGCACCGGCTGTTTCCAGTTTATCCTGACAGCCATTTGTGCCAGCAATGCCGCAAAAATAACAAGCTCGTATTTAATTTTCAGCAACAGTGATTTCGGTTTCATAACTGTCTGCCCCGTTTTCATTACCGGATAATTTCAATAATTATATGCTGTATTGTGTTTTTTGTCAACAAAATGCGGGTAAGGCGGAGAAGAAGTCAGAGACGATTGAGAAGAAGTGGGCGTTCGGCGGAAAAGTAGTTGGAGACGATGGAGAAGAAGTAGAGAGGAGGTAGTGAAGAAGCCGGAGAAAACGGGATAAATGAAGGCTAGTTTTTCAAAGAGGGCGTTCTGCAAAACCGGCTTTTCACCCGTCTCTGAGGCGTGTAATGCCATATTTTGATTGAAAATCAGCTATTAATATGCTAAAATTTATCTAAGCGAAAACCTGCCGAAAGAGGAGGGCAAAAAGTAATGGAAACAATGACAACAAACGAAAGATTTTCACGCATGTATGCCCACAAAGAAGCCGACAGGGTGCCTGTCATAGACTCGCCGTGGGGCGGAACTTTAGTCCGCTGGCATAACGAAGGCATGCCGAAAAATGTGCCCTGGTATGAGTATTTCGATATCGACCATACGGTCGGCATCGGCGCGGATATTTCCCCGCGCTACAAGCAAAAACTCGTGGAGCGGACAAAGGAATACACAATTGTCACCACGGACTGGGGTGTAACTTTAAAGCAGCAAAATCACATCGACTCTACACCGGAATTCATTGATTTCACCGTTAAAACCCCGGAGGATTGGCAAAAGGCCAAGGCACGCATGACCCCGGCGCGAAACCGTGTGGACTGGGGCTATCTCAAGAAAAATTATAAAAAATGGCGCGAAAAAGGCGAGTGGCTGGAAGCCGGTTTCTGGTTCGGGTTTGATGTGACGCATTCGTGGTTTGTCGGCACCGAAACATTGCTGATGGCCATGGCGCAGGAGCCCGAATGGTGTATGGATATGTTTAACCATTATTTGGATATGTGCATCGCGATGTATGACATGATTTGGGACGCCGGCTACACCTTCGACTGCATCGGCTGGCCGGATGACATGGGCTACAAGCAAAACCAGTTTTTTTCGCTTAATATGTACCGCGAACTGCTGAAGCCCGTGCAGAAACGCGCGGCCGAATGGGCGCACGGCAAGGGAATTCCCGCGCGCCTTCACTCCTGCGGGGATATCCGCCCGTTTATTCCGGAACTTGTCGAAATAGGGATAGACGCGCTGAATCCGATTGAGGTTAAGGCCGGTATGGACCCGTATTTAATCAAACAGCAGGTTGGGGATAAACTCGTTTTGCACGGCGGTTTGAACGCCGTTTTGTGGGACGATATCGACGCGGTCGAAGCCGAAATGCGCCGGCTGATACCCGTGCTTAAATTAAACGGAGGGTATATTTTCAGCTCCGACCATTCCATACCGAATTCCGTCAGCTTTGATTCGATGAAAAAAATTGCGGCTCTGGCGAAAGAACTGGGGGCGTATTAAACGCGGAGAAGAAGTTGGAGAACTGTAGGGGCGTCGCATTGCGCGCCCGGCGGCGGAGAAGAAGTGGAAGTACGACGGAGAAGAAGCCGGAGACGATTGAGTAAAATTGAAGAAGAGATTGGAGAACGACAGCGTTCATTGGCGGACACATCTAACATCTAACATCTAATGTCTAAACTTTGGGGCAAGCCACCCGCCCTACACCGGGAACGTCAAATATGAAAACCTTAAACTGCTTTCTTTGCGCGATTATTCCTTATTTTCTGCGCGAAGAAACGCCGTTTTTAATAAAAAAAATCTAAATTTTTTGCAAACGGGGGTCATTTGCGCCCTTATTTTTGGATTTTTCCGCATAGCGCGGCGCTTTCAACCCGCTTTTAATCGAAATAACCACCATATATGGTGTTCAGCGGGAAATATAGCCTACTAATAGTAGTTGTTTTAAAAACAGGAAAAATAGGTAAATAAAAGTGTTTTTTTAAGAAATATTCTTGACATTCTCTATATTTGTATGTTATAGTGATGATGTGATAATGGCTATTATTGTGAATAGCTGTTTCAAACGAAAATAATTAGCTCAACTCGTTATAAAAATGTGGAGGTATAATTATGGAAACATTTAACTTTAGGAGATTATTTTACAAAGAAGGTTCTCCAAAAAAGGGGCTGGCCGCTTTCCTTGCAGCTGCGATGGTTGTGAGCATGGTGAGTTTTGCACTGCAGCCGATAAAAGCTTATGCCATAAGCCAAGCAACGGGGCAAACCGCTTATTACAGGTTTGAGGTATCCACAGCCGGGCAGGACTGCGGCGGCACAGGTACTAAGAATAACTGTACCATCACAATTTATTATACGGACAGCACCCTCTGGCAATATACCATTGCGGGTGAAGACAGCAACAACAACTATTTTGAGGCGGGTAATACCGATAATATTCCTCTCGGTCCTGCACCGGCGAAACCTATCAGTTCCATCAACATGAACTCATCAAACTCGGGCGGTGACAGATGGAAGATGAGTTGGGCTAATTTTTACTATTCGCCCGACAGTGGGTCGAACTGGTTAAAAATAGGTACAATGGGCGGGTTTGACGAATCAGATCCAAACAAAAACTTTACCTACCCGTCAGACTATTCATTAAACACATCATCACTCAACCATACCTTAACATTCAACGCCAACGGCGGAACGCTCAGCACCGGCAGCTCCACATATCAGCTATACAGCGAATATGGTGCGACACTGCCATCCTCGAATTTACCAACCGTTAACGCGAAACCCGGTTATGACTTCACGGGTTGGTCACCTGCCGTACCCTCAACCGGACCCAGCGGCGACGCAACTTACACGGCGCAGTGGTCGACGCCGTATATCTATTATATCGCTTATAACGGCAACGGCAATACGGGCGGCTCAACAGCCACATCGACACATTCTTATGATTTGGCAAAAACACTTACAGCCAACGGCTATACCAGAACAGGCTACACCTTCGCCGGCTGGGCGACATCTCCTTCCGGCGCGGTGGTTTACAGCGACCAGCAGAGCGTATCCAATCTTACCGCGACAAACGGCGCGACCGTTACGCTTTACGCGAAATGGAACCCGATAACCTATACCATACATTATGAACCCAACGGCGGCACCGGCACAACGGCGAACTCCGCGCATACATATGATTTGGCAGGTAACCTTACCACCAATGGGTTCACCAAAACCGGCTATACATTTGCCGGCTGGTCAACAACCCCCGGCGGGGCGCTGGCTTATACCGGCGGGCAGAGTGTAACAAACCTGGCAAATACACGGGGAGCGACCATTACGCTATACGCGAGATGGACTGCTAACACTTACACCGTTTATTACGACCCGAACGGCGGTACCGGCACATTAGCCTCATCGCCGGCTACCTATGATGTCCCGTTGCCCCTTACTCTTGTAAGCACCCTCGGGTTTTACAGGCCCGGCTACACATGGCAAGGCTGGGCGACAAGCGCCGGCGGCGGCTTGCAGTATAACGACGGCGACACCGTAACGAATTTAACCACGGTGAGCGGCGGTTCCGTTACGATGTACTCGGTATGGACGGCAAACCAGTATACGGTTCACTATAACGGCAACGGCAACACGGGCGGCGCCACGACCGACTCGCAGCATATTTATGATACACCGAAAGCTCTTACCACCAACGGCTTTACAAAAACAGGCTATACCTTCGCCGGTTGGTCGACAACCCCGAACGGCCCTATGATGTACGCAAGTGGAGCGATCGTTACAAACCTGACGACGAGCGGCACTTTTAACCTTTACGCAAAATGGACAGCAAATACATATACAATTACATATCAGAGCAACGGCAGCACATCGGGCACTACGGCGAACTCTTCGCACACCTATGATGTGGCGAAAAACCTGACCGCCAACGGATACTCAAAATTAGGCAGCACTTATTTAGGCTGGGCGCTATCGTCCTCGGCGACAACCCCGACATGGACAGACCAGCAGAGTGTTAGCAATATCAGCTCCACAAACGGCGCGACGGTAACCTTCTATGCTGTCTGGCAGACCAATTACTACAACATCACCTTTAACGCGAACGGCGGCACGGGCGGCACAGGCCCGACCTCCATGAAGTACGGCGTTGCGCTGTCTCCGCCGGCAGTCACCAGAACAGGTTACTCGTTAACCGGCTGGTCGCCCGCAGTGGACACAACGGTGCCCGCAGGGGACACAACCTATGTGGCGCAGTGGAGCATCAACAGCTACACCATCACCTTTGACGCGCAGGGCGGCACGGGCGGCTGGAGCAGTTCATTGGTATACGGCACAACGCTTACCCCGCCGACACCTACAAGAACCGGCTACACCTTCACCGGCTGGTCACCGACACCTCCTTCAACGGTACCCGCGGCCAATGTGACTTACACCGCAGGGTGGACATTAAACAGCTATAACATCACTTTTGACGCGGCAGGCGGCACGGGCGGCACAGGGCCGACCTCGATGCAGTACGGCACTTCGCTTTCAGCCCCGGCAGTCGCGAAAACCGGGTATACGCAAAACCCGACCACACCCTGGTCACCCGCGGTGCCGACAACGGTGCCCGCGGCGGACACAACCTATGTGGCGCAGTGGAACATAAACAGCTATACAATCACCTTTGATTCAAACGGCGGCACATCGGTAGCCCCGATCACGCAAAACTACGCGACAACCGTAACACCGCCCGCACCGCCGACAAAAACAGGCTACACGTTCGCGGGCTGGTCGCCCGCATGCCCGGCAACGATGCCGGCAGGCAATACGAACTGCGTGGCGCAGTGGACAGTAAGCAACTTTTTAATGACCTTTGACGCGGGAGGCGGAACAGGCGGCACGAGCACATCAATGCTTTGCGGCGCGGCTTTGACACCGCCGGCGGTAACAAGAACAGGCTACACCTTTACCGGCTGGTCGCCTGCGGTACCCTCAACGGTACCTGCGTCCGACTTTACATACTATGCGCAGTGGAGTCCAAGGAGCTATCCGGTCGTATTTGACGCGAACGGCGGAACAGGCGGGATGTCCGGCTTTATGGTGTACGGTTCGGAGATAACACCACCGACAGTAACAAGAACGGGATACATTTTCCTGGGTTGGTCACCTGAGGTACCGGCAACGGTTCAGGCTTACGCGGCGACCTATACGGCGCAGTGGGAGGCAAATATTGTCACAATAACCTTTAACGCCAACGGAGGCACAGGCGGAACAAGCAGTTCAATGAACTGCGACAATGCGCTTGCCGCGCCAACGGTAATAAGGGTAGGTTATACTTTTGCCGGCTGGTCGCCTTCGGTCCCGGCAACGGTTCCGACGCAGGATACCACCTATACGGCCCAGTGGACCGCAATTAATTACACGGTAACGTTTGACGCGAACGGCGGCACAGGGTCCGCAGCGGCTGTCACACAGGGCTACGAAACAGAAGTAACCCTGCCGACGGCAGGCTTCGCAAAGACGGGATATACATTTATCGGCTGGAATACACAGCCAGACGCGGCAACAGCATTAAGCGGATATACAGTTCCGCTTAACGGAGCGACACTTTATGCAGTATATGCCATTAACCAGTACACCGTCACCTTTGACGCAAACGGCGGCACCGGAGGAACAAACGGCTCAATGACCTTCGGAACTGCACTGTCAGCACCTACGGTCACAAGAACAGGCTATACCTTCGCAGGCTGGTCACCTTCTGTTCCGGAAACAGTGCCGGCAAACAATTCAATCTACACCGCGCAGTGGAACATCAACAGCTATACGGTAACGTTTGACGCAAACGGCGGCGCAGGCACAGTTTCGCCTGTAACACAGGCATACAACACAAGCGTAACTCTGCCGGCAACAGGGGTTGAAAAGACCGGATATACATTTATCGGCTGGAACACAACGGCAAACGCGGCAACGGCACTAAGCAGCTTCAATGTTCCGGCAAGTGACATAACACTTTATGCAGTTTATACCATTAATCAATATACAGCGACCTTTGACGCAAACGGCGGCACAGGCGGAATAATAGTTTCGATAAACTACGGGGCAGCGCTTGAAGCGCCGGCAGTCACAAGAACCGGCTATACATTTATCGGCTGGTCACCGGAAGTGCCTGAAACGATGCAGGCGGGGAATGAGACCTACACAGCGCAGTGGAGTATTAACAGCTATGTTGTGACCTTTGACGCAAACGGCGGCGCAGGCACAGTTTCGCCTGTAACACAGGCATACAACACAAGCGTAACTCTGCCGGCAACAGGGGTTGAAAAGACCGGATATACATTTATCGGCTGGAACACACAGCCAAACGCGGCAACGGCACTAAGCAGCTTCAATGTTCCGGCAAGTGATGTAACACTTTATGCTGTATATACCATTAATCAATATACAGCGACCTTTGACGCAAACGGCGGCACAGGCGGAATAATAGTTTCGATGAACTACGGGGCGGCGCTTGAAGCGCCGGCGGTCACCAGAACCGGCTATACTTTCGCAGGCTGGTCACCTGAAGTGCCTGAAACGATGCAGGCAGCTAATGCGACCTACACAGCGCTGTGGAGCATCAACAGCTACACGGTAACGTTTGACGCAAACGGCGGCGAAGGCACAGTTTCGCCTGTAACACAGGCATACAACACAAGTGTAGCACTGCCGGCAACGGGAGTTGAAAGGACCGGATATACATTTATCGGTTGGAATA
>Ga0209697_10007191_pt1 | contig 13115 bp, 4 predicted proteins | sample AliMusrvi5mmetaG_FD_184115 | JGI IMG/M metagenome (GOLD analysis project Ga0209697, IMG submission 184115) | Freshwater lake bacterial and archeal communities from Alinen Mustajarvi, Finland, to study Microbial Dark Matter (Phase II) - Alinen... | ecosystem: Environmental > Aquatic > Freshwater...
TCGGATTGTAAAAACAACTTTTTTTTAATTTTAAAAACACAATAAAATGTCAGTAAAAGAAAATTTAAGGTACACGAAAGATCACGAGTGGTTGCAGTTATTAGACAATGATGAAGCCATAGTAGGTGTTACGCATTTTGCCCAGAGTGAACTCGGCGACATTGTTTATATAGAAGTAGAAACCCAGGGAGAAACCCTTCAGAAAGAAGAAGTGTTTGGAACTATTGAAGCTGTTAAAACAGTATCAGATATGTTTATGCCTGTTAGCGGAACAGTTTTGTCGTTTAATGAAGCCCTTACGTCAACCCCGGAACTTGTTAATAAGGAACCGTATGATGGCGGCTGGATTATAAAAATTAAAATTACCAATCCTGCCGAAGTTAATGAGTTATTGACAGCTGAGGCTTATAAAGCCCTTGTTTCTTAACATTCGGACTTTTTAAATTTTAACCGAAAGTCATGGCTTCACTCAAAGTGAAGCCATGACTAACAATAACATTTCGTTGTATTTACAATGAAATGTTAATATTTATTTTATTTGTGACTGTAAAAGATATTCTAAAATACAATACGGCCTGGTTCGTATGGGTGCTGTTTATTTTGTATGTTATGTTAATTAAACAGAGCAGCATACCACACTTTGATATTAATTTAATAATACCTGCCGACAAATTAGTTCACGCTTTTTTGTTCTTTATTTTAATGTTGTTTCTCTGTGTAGGCTTTTATTTTCAGCATTATTTATTGTTTAATAAACATAAAGGGTTCGTGCTTTTCTTTTTTTTAGGTGCAGCCTTTGGGTGTACCACGGAATTGCTTCAAAAGTTTTTAACAACCGACAGAACAGCCGAATTAAATGATTTTATTGCGGATGTAATCGGACTTATTATCGGAGGACTTATTTTTGAATTTTACTTTAAAAAAAACTTAATGCAGAAAAAGAAATTACTGCATTTTTAATCGTATAAGTGCTATTTTTGCATAATTAAATTATTTACAGTGGTTTATATCCTCTTGAAAACAGGTTTTGTTTATGGCTATTGATTCGACGCTATTGTTAACAATTCTTTCAGTTAATACTTATTTCCCATTAAACATAGTATTAGGGTTCTTAGTTATTATTATTTTGTTGTTGTGTTCGGCCATGATATCGGGTTCGGAAATCGCTTTCTTTTCACTCACACCTACACAAATCGCTGATATTAAGGAGTTTAAAACATCAGGCAGTAAAAAAATAATTGAATTAATAGAAAAACCAAAGTTATTATTGGCCACGGTTCTGATAGTCAATAATTTCATAAATATTACCATTGTTATAATTTCGACTTACATAACAACATTTTATACCCAATTTATACCGTACCCCTTATTAACACTAGTAATACAAATAGTTTTTGTTACATTCCTTTTACTTTTAATAGGAGAAATTATTCCGAAAATATTTGCACAGCGCTTTGCCTTGCAATTTACACAGCTTATGGCAACGCCGTTGGTAGTGATGCGGAAAATCTTTTATCCTCTGTCTATATTGATGGTGAAATCGACGGTTATAATTGATAAAAGGATAAGCAAAAAAGGACTGGATATTTCTCCCGAAGATTTTTCTGAAGCCGTAGAGCTTTCTACGCATCATGAATCAACATCGGAGGAAGAGAAAAAAATGCTTAAAGGTATTGCCAAATTCAGCGACATTGATGTGAAAGAAATCATGAAATCGCGAACGGATGTGGTAGCCGTTGAAAAGGAAACCCCCTTTTTAGAGCTGCTTGAGATAATAAAAGAATCAGGATATTCGCGCATTCCTGTTTATAAAGAATCGTTTGATAATATAGAGGGCATATTGTATGTAAAAGACTTGTTGCAACATCTGGAGGAGAACAACACATTTAACTGGCAAGCTTTGGTGAGAATGGCTTTTTTTGTGCCGGAAAATAAAAAAATAGATGATTTGCTGAAAGAATTTCAAAGCAAAAAAATACATTTTTCAATTGTTGTTGATGAATATGGAGGCACGTCGGGCATTGTTAGGGGAAATTAACGATGAGTTTGATGCCAATGAGTCGATTTTTACGAAAACAGATGAAAAAACATATCTTTTTGAGGCCAAAACATCGTTAAACGATTTTTGTAAAATTATAGAAATTGATGATGCTATTTTTGATGATATAAGAGGAGAATCTGATTCGCTGGCAGGGCTTATTTTAGAATTACTGGAAAAGATTCCAAAGAAAAACGACAGCATAAAAGTGAAAAATATGACCTTCATCATAGATACTGTGGACAAGAGAAGAATTAAAAAGGTGATGGTGGTGTTGGACTGAGTTTGACACTGAGAGGAGGAGAGAGCGATAAGGCGAGAAGGCGATAGGGCGAGAAGACGGGGAGACGGGGAGAGAGCGATAGGGCGATAGGGCGAGAAGGCGGGGAGAGAGCGATGGGGCGAGAAGGCGAGAAGACGGGGAGAGAGCGATGGGGCGATAGGGCGAGAAGACTGGGAGACGGGGAGAGAGCGATGGGGCGAGAAGGCGAGAAGACGGGGAGAGAGCGATAGGGCGAGAAGACGAGGAGGGGAGAGCGATAGGGCGAGAAGACAGGAGACGGAGAGAAGGAGGGACGGAAGAATGCTAAACGAAATGAATTAAACGAAATGAAAAAACACACTTTACTTTTTATAATCGCTTTACTTTTTGTTGCTGGTTGTGAAAATAGTTACATCCCCAAACCCAAAGGGTTTTTGCGTCTGGATCTGCCGACTAAAAAATATATACCCTTTGATTCTTTGAGCTTTCCGTATAGTTTTTATGTGCCGGATTATGTCAGCATAACATCGGACCAAAAAAATCCGAATGAACCATATTGGATTGATCTTAAATTTAAGCCGTTTAAAGCCATATTATACATAAGCTATAAAAAAGTAAACAAAAATCTTGATGTATATCTCGAAGATTCAAGAACCTTTGTTAACAAGCATATTCCTAAAGCCAGCGCGATAAATGAAAAACAATACATAAATAAAAATGAAAACGTGTTTGGTCTGGTTTTCAATATTGAGGGCAGCGATGCTGCATCTCCATTGCAATTTTATCTTACCGACAGCACTCAACATTTTTTAAGAGCCGCCCTTTACTTTGATTTCACGCCAAATAATGATTCATTATCACCGGTTATTGATTATATAAAGCAGGATGTTAATTTTATGATAGAGTCTTTTAAATGGAAAACTCCCGGCACCAACAAACGCGAGCTCAATAAGTCTGGCCAATAGCAAAAGTTCCCGAACCGCATTTACATTAACTAAAGAGAGATAATCTTATAAAATTAAGTGAGGCTCTGATTTAATGCTTAACCTTTTCAGGGGTTCAATTTTTTCACAAAAGAAGAAAAATCAAAAATTTCAACAAGAGAATAATTAAAAATTAGATTGCAAATGCAAAAATGAGTCTGTCAAAGAGAAAATATTTTAGTATCTTTATAAATTCATTTGAACAGTAGTTCAAGATTTTAATTATTTCATAATTTTTAATGATACAGGTTAAAAATTGTGGGACTATGCTTTTTTATTAGGAATGAAAATATATATTTTATGTTTATAAAATACAACTTTTTATATCGGTTTTTCAGGGTTATACTCAAAAATTTTTTTGAAAAATTTTTCACGTTGAATTTCTATAATAAAAAACATTTTAAATTTTTCATTTTATTTTTAATGTTTTTGTTTTTTAGCTTAAGTGCAGAAAACCTTTTTTCTCAGTGTGCAAGAACGTATTGCAATTATATTATGCCAGGAGGATTGGATCTGATGCCTTCAACTTCCTGGCAAACCACAAGTAATTATCTGGCAGATGGTGATAATCAAGACAGGTATGATGTTTTTTGTACCGCAGGGAATACGTATTATTTTTCATTATGCTCTGCGAGCGGAGGAGGTTCTGCCGATTATGATACGTACTTGTGTTTGCTTGGACCAGGATATGGATGCGGTTACCCCGTTGTAGCATCAAATGATGACAATTGTGGCATTCAATCATATCTTACATATACACCTTCTAGTTCTTCCTGGTTTTCTATTATTGTTTCAGGATATTCTTCTGACTATGGATCCTATACTTTAGCATATATGTATACCTCACCCACACCTTGTACGCCTCCCACCCCTGCTGCTCTTCCGGCAGCAGCAGCAACAGCAGGGATAACCGGATATACTCCGGGTGGATACATCTCCACGGGGAAAGGAAATTGCTGGTACTCAGGAGGCTCAGATGCACCATCAGGTAACGGAACAGGTACTTCTGGCTATCCAGATCCATCTGATATGGGAATGAGCGGAATTGGTGGTGCCGGCTTGTCTATTCCGGGCTATGGCGGCTCTTACTCGGGGTTAACATATACTTACACGACCAATGGAACACCTTCATGCAACGGTTCTTTTTATGTTATTGATGCCAGCACATTTGGCTCTGCCACACCAAGTCTTGGGTGTTCGGGAAGAAGTTATGCGTACTCTAATCCGTACTCCGGCCCCAATAATGTTACATCTCAACCCACTTATGCTGGCGGTATCGGGACAAATCAATTAACATTTACCGGTGCAACATTTGTTGCTATTTATAACTCCTCTACTGTTTTTACACAGTATAATGTAAATTTGCGTTTTAAGATTACTGCTACAGGAGCAGGCACCTGGGCAATAAGTGGAACGAAGTATTATTTGGTAGTGCCCGCAAATACCTCTTTTAGTGTTAATGTGTTGGTTGAAACTGACTGGGGAAGTGGCTGGAACAATGGGATGTACTCATATAATAATACTGAGCAATTAAATTGCCCATATAGAACTTGTAATTCTCTCGGATGGGTAGGTTCTGGTAATTATGTAGGGATAAACTATTTATTCTATTCTGAGCATAGTGGAAATGGTGGTTATGCTTTTCAAGCTGAATGGGGGCGCATTTATAATGCTTTTAACCCTACTTTTGAAAAAGATGTAACAGGGCCAAGTATACCCGCCACCCCATCATTTTATACGTTAACCGGCGACCATTGTGTTACGGGAGATTTTACGACTAATGCCCCATCTGGTTCTTCAGACCCTGCACTGGGTTCTGGTATGCAAGGATATAGACTTTGCCGGAGTGTTGATAATTCAGGTGGTTGCAATTCCTGGGTAAGTGGCGTTACTAATGCCGCTGTAGGGGTAACAGGCTCAGACCTGCCCAGCCCCAATTCTTACAGGTATTATACCTGGTATCCTTATGATATTTGTTCTAATCAAGGCACAGCCTCTGTTCAGGATTATGTGAGAATGGCGCCTTCGCCACCTACATTAGTCTGTGTTAATAATTGCGGGACTTCAACTTTAACGGCGGGGAATCTTGTTTCGTCTTCTCTTTACTGGAGTGATTTAGGTAATAATAACACCAATCCCCGCACAGTAGGCGGTGGAAGCTACTGGGTTGAACAATACGGCACATCGAGTTGTTTAAGCTTACAAAGCAGTACTATAGTAGCAGCACCACTTGCTGTTCCTGCGGCTGTTACCGTTTCGGGAGGAGGCACTTTTTGTGGCAGTGCTACTTTAACCGCTTCCGGCGGGGGAGGAGGCACCATATATTTCCAGGGAACTACCAGCGGAGGTACCAGTACTGGATTGGGCGGGTCTCCACAAACAGTTTCATCTTCAGGCACCTATTATTTCAGATCACTATCAGCCTCTGGATGCTGGGGTGCAGAAGGCAGTGCAGCAGTTACTACTTTTCCGGCTGTTTCTCCCGGTTCTATAGCGACCAACCAGACATTGTGCTATAATACAACGCCATCAACCTTTTATAACAATATATCTCCTTCAGGAGGCAATGGGTCTTATGCTTATCAGTGGCAGATACAACCGGGGTGCTCAGGGGGATGGTCTGATATTGGAAGTGCTACCAGCGGCAATTACACACCACCGATAGGTCTTACTCAAACTACGTGTTACAGAAGAAGGGTTACGTCCTGCACAACGGATTATTCAAATACAGTAACAGCAACAGTAAATGGTGTCCTTAATGCAAGTTCTGTCGGGTCAGATCAGACGCTGTGTTATAGTACTTCTCCTGCCGCTTTTACACAAATTACGGCAGCCACAGGGGGCACAGGAAGTTATATTTATCAGTGGCAGAGCCAGGCAGGATGTTCCGGGGGTTGGTCTGATATAGGGGGTGCTACATCCACTACTTACGATGTCCCGGGTAATATTACTGCGACGACATGCTACAGGGTTAATGTAACGTCAGGGTCTTGTGGAACAACACCGTCTAATTCTATTATGGCAACAGTATATGGTACGCTTACGGCCGGTAGTGTAGGGAGTAGTCAGAATATTTGTTATAATTACAGTCCGGCTGATTTTTTACAAACTGGTGCTGCCGCCGGTGGTGATGGTTCGTATACCTATCAATGGCAAATACAGCCGGGTTGTTCTGGAGGCTGGAGCGACATCATCGGCGCAACAGAAACTACCTATACGGAGTATGGCAACATTAGCCAAAATACATGCTACAAGCGAAATGTAACCTCCGGCTCTTGCGGAACAGCATCTTCAAATACAATTACGATCTCAGTATATGCTAATCTTCTTCCGGGAGGTGTCGCCGCAAATCAAACCATCTGTTATAATTCAACGCCATCGCCATTTTCCAGTACCAGTGCACCTACAGGAGGAACAGGAGGCTATGGCTATCAATGGCAGATTCAACCGGGATGTTCCGGCGGGTGGTCTGATTTACCTGGAGCCAATAGCAATATATATGTTCACTTAATACAGCTCACACAATCTACCTGTTTCAAGCGAAATGTGACTTCTGGTTCGTGTGGTACCGTTACGTCAAATACAATTACAGTGACAGTAAATGGCATTGTATCAGGAGGTACTGTGGCGTCAAACCAGTCTATTTGTAATAATACAGCTCCGACCGCCTTCACACAAACAGGAGCTGCTTCAGGGGGATCTGGTGGTTATACTTATCAGTGGCAAAGCCAACCGGGATGCTCCGGCGGATGGGGAGATATTGGCGGGGCGACAGCTACTACTTATCAGGCAGGCACATTAATAACCACAACATGTTACCGTAGAAATGTAACTTCCGGCTCTTGTGGTAGCGGCTCATCAAATACAATAACAGTAACGGTTTATGCTATTCTTGCACCAGGAAGCGTAGGAAGCAATCAGACAATATGTAATAATACCAGTCCTGCATTATTTACTTTAACAAGTTCTGCAAGTGGAGGTACAGGGTCTTACACCTATCAATGGCAGATACAGCCGGGCTGTTCAGGAGGATGGAGTGATATAGGTGGTGCTACATCTGTAACTTATGATGAACCTGGAAATATTATTCAAAACACATGCTACAGGCGAAATGTCACCTCGGGGTCGTGTGGAACAGTAACAACAAATACGATTACAATAACAGTTTATGCCAGCTTATCGGCTGGCAGTGTGGCCACAAACCAGACTATTTGTAATAATACAACACCATCGCAATTCACCAGTATCTCTGATGCAAGTGGAGGTACAGGAAGTTATACTTATCAATGGCAGATACAGCCGGGATGTTCAGGGGGATTTAGTGATATTTTCGGAGCCACAAGTAATATATATTTGCACACAATAGCTTTAAATCAAACAACCTGTTTTAAGAGAAATGTAACTTCCGGCTCATGTGGAACCGTAAGTTCAAATACCGTTACTGTAACTGTTTATGGTAATCTTTTATCAGGCACAGTAGGCTCAGACCAGACACTTTGTTATAATAATTCTCCGGCAGCTTTCACGCAAACTGTTGCTGCATCAGGAGGACCGGGGGGCTATACGTATCAGTGGCAAAGCCAGGCAGCATGTTCTGGTGGGTGGAGTGATATTGGGGGAGCTACAGCTACTACTTATCAGGCAGGGACATTAACAGCCACAACATGTTACCATAGAAATGTGACATCCGGCTCTTGTGGAAGTGCATCTACAGGCATAATTACAATAACGGTATATCCAAATCTTACAGCGGGAAGTGTCGGAAGTAATCAAACAATATGTAATAACACAATGCCAGCAGCTTTTACTCAAACATTAGCTGTAGTTGGTGGTACGGGAAGCTACACCTATCAGTGGCAAAGTCAGGCTTCATGTTCCGGAGGCTGGGGAGATATTGGCGGCGCAACTGCTACTACATATCAGGCCGGGACTTTAATCACCACAACGTGTTATCGCAGAAATGTAACTTCGGGGTCTTGTGGAACATTATCTTCAAATATCAATACAGTAACTGTCTATGCTAATATAAACCCTGGCAGTGTGGCCACAAATCAGACTATTTGTAATAATACAACACCATCGCAATTCACCAGTACATCTGATGCAAGTGGTGGTACAGGAAGTTATACTTATCAATGGCAAATACAGAACGGATGTTCAGGAGGATGGATTGACATAGGGGGCGCTACCAGCAATATATATCTGCACTCAATAGCCCTTACTCAAAATACGTGTTTCCGACGAAATGTTACTTCCGGCTCATGTGGAACAGTAATCTCAAATACTATTACTGTAACTGTTTATGGCAATCTTTTACCAGGCTCTGTCGCTACCGATCAGACCCTTTGCTATAATAATTCTCCGGCAGCTTTTACACAAACTGTTGCTGCATCAGGAGGGCCTGGAGGCTATACTTATCAATGGCAAAGCCAGACAGGATGTTCAGGTGGGTGGGGAGATATTGGCGGAGCTACAGCTTCAACCTACGATGTGCCCGGAAATATTATCCAGACGACATGCTACAAAAGAAATGTTACTTCCGGTTCATGTGGCATGGTATCATCAAATATTATTACTGTAACTGTTTATACTGATCTAACTTCAGGAAGCGTAGGAAGCGATCAGACTCTATGTTATAATGCAACACCTGCAGCGTTCACACAAACCGTTGCTGCTTCAGGTGGCCCCGGTGGTTATACCTATCAGTGGCAAAGCCAAGCTTTATGTTCCGGAGGCTGGGGAGATATTGGCGGTGCTACCGCTACTACATATCAGGCAGGGATTTTATCCGCCACCACATGTTATCGCAGAAATGTAACATCAGGGTCTTGTGGTACGTTATCCTCAAATACCATAACTGTAACAGTTTATGCCAGTCTAACGGCTGGCAGTGTGGCATCAGATCAATCAATCTGCTATAATACAACACCGTCTCAATTTACAAATACTGTTGGCCCGGGAGGTGGTACAGGAAGTTACAGTTACCAATGGCAAATTCAGGCAGGATGTTCCGGCGGCTGGGGAGATATAGGAGGCGCCACAAGTAATATATATCTGCAGACTACTGCCCTTACCACGAATACATGTTTCCGGAGAAATGTGACTTCAGGCTCATGTGGTACAGTAAGTTCAAATACAATTACAGTAACAGTTTATGGTAGTTTTACTTCCGGTAGTATAGCTACAGATCAGACTATTTGTAATAATACGTCTCCTTCTGTTTTAACACAGGGAACATCTCCTTCAGGAGGTACAGGCAGTTATACCTATCAATGGCAAAGCCAGACAGGATGCTCGGGAGGCTGGGGAGATATAGGAGGCGCCACAGCCAGTACCTATCAGGCTGGTGCTCTTTCCACAACAATGTGTTACCGAAGAAATGTAACCTCAGGTTCTTGTGGAACAGTAGCCACCAACATAGTAACAATTACAGTCAGTGCTATTTTTTCTTCAGGATCTGTGGGGTCTGATCAAACAATAGCGTACAATACACCCGCTGCGGCCTTTACTAATTCAGCGGTAGCCTCAGGAGGTATTGGTTCTATTTCTTATAAGTGGCAAATACAGACGGGATGTTCGGGGGCATGGTCTGATATATCAGGAGCCATAGCTTCAACATGTAATTATTCAAATAATTTAACACAGAATACTTGTTTCAGAAGGGTTGCCAGTAACTCCTGTGGTTCCGTAAATTCAAATACCATTACCGTTGTCGCTGAGTCTCCTGTATCCGGAGGTTCAATAGGATCAGATCAAACAATATGTTACAACTCTACCCCTGCCCAGTTTACCAATACAGTATCTCCGACAGGTGGCAATGGGAGCTATGTGTATCAATGGCAGATACAACCGGGATGTTCCGGTCCATGGAGCGATTTGTCCGGCGCTACAAGCAATATATATACCCATGCCATACCGTTGACACTAAATGCATGTTTCAGAAGAAAGGTAACTTCAAATGCTCAGGATGCTTATTCAAATACCCTTACTGTATCTGTTTATGCAATTCTTACATCAGGCTCAGTAGGCTCAGATCAGACCATTTGTTATAATAATACACCGGCAGCCTTTACCCAAATTGTTGGCGCATCAGGAGGCACAGGAAGCTATGTTTATCAATGGCAAAGTCAGCCCGGTTGCTCTGGTGGCTGGGGAGATATTTCCGGTGCTACGGCATCGACATTTCAGGATGGTAGCATCATACAGACAACATGTTATAGAAGAAATGTTACATCAGGCACTTGCGGAACATTGTCAACAAATACTATTACAGTAACCGTTTATGCCAATCTCTTATCCGGAAGTGTTGCAATCAGTCAGTCAATTTGTTACAATTCCAGTCCTGCTGCATTTACTCAGACGGTAGCTGTTAGTGGTGGTACTGGTGCCTATACCTATCAATGGCAGATTCAACCAAGCTGTTCCGGCGGATGGACAAATATTATCGGTGCAACAGCATCTACTTATGCTGAGCCAGGCAGTCTGACCGATAATACCTGTTACAGAAGGCGCGTAACTTCCGGTTCTTGTGGTACGGCATCTTCAAATACAATTACAGTTTCAGTAAATGGCGATCTTACTTCGGGAAGTGTAGCTGCAAATCAGACCATCTGTTATAATACAACACCGTCACAATTTACCAACATATTCAGCCCGAGTGGTGGCACAGGAAGCTATACGTATCAGTGGCAAATACAGACAGGGTGTTCCGGTCCATGGTCAGATATATCAGGAGCCAACAGCAATATTTACCTTCACACCTCATTGCTTACCCAAAACGCTTGTTTCAGACGGAATGTTACATCGGGCGCATGTGGTACCTTAAGTTCAAATTCGGTATCGGTAAGTGTTTACCCTATTCTTTCAGCAGGAACCGTGGCTACAGACCAGACCATTTGCTTTAATAATAACCCTGCCGCATTTTCACAGTCATCTCCTGCGTCTGGTGGCACAGGAAGTTTTACTTATCAATGGCAAAATCAGCCCGGCTGCTCCGGTGGTTGGGGAGATATTTCAGGTGCTACGGCTAGTTCTTATCAGGAAGGAAGTATCACACAGACCACCTGTTACAGGAGAAATGTAACCTCCGGCACTTGTGGCACCTTAGCGTCAAATATTATAACAGTAACAGTTTATGCCAATCTCCTACCCGGAAACGTTGCAACTAATCAGTCCATTTGTTATAATAACAGCCCTGCTGCATTTACACAGACGGTAGCTGTTAGTGGCGGGACTGGAACATATATCTTTCAATGGCAGATTCAACCGGGTTGTTCCGGCGGATGGACAAATATAATCGGTGCAACCGCATCAACCTATGCTGAGCCAGGCAATCTTATCGATAATACATGTTACAGAAGGCGTGTAACCTCCGGTTCATGTGGTACGGTATCTTCAAATACAATTACAGTCACAGTAAATGCTGATCTTACTTCGGGAACTGTAGCCGCAAATCAAACCATCTGTTACAATACAACGCCGGCTCAGTTTACCAATACATTAAGCCCCAGTGGCGGTACGGGAAGCTACACTTATCAATGGCAGATGCAAACTGGTTGCTCTGGTGCCTGGTCTGATATTTCTGGGGCGATTAGCAATATTTACCTGCATACAACGCCACTTATTCAGAACACCTGCTTCAAAAGAAATGTAACTTCCGATGCCTGTGGTACATTAAGTTCAAATATTGTTACAGTATCCGTTTATCCTATTCTGGCATCCGGCTCAGTGGGTTCAGACCAAACACTTTGTTATAATACGTCTCCTACATTGTTCATCCAAACTGTAGCCCCAACAGGAGGTAATGGGAGTTATACGTATCAGTGGCAAAGCCAACCATTATGTTCTGGAGGTTGGGGAGATATTGCAAGTGCTACAGCTAATACATATCAGGCAGGGAGCCTTATCCAAACAACATGTTACCGAAGAAATGTAACCTCGGGCTCATGTGGTACTGTTTCTACGAATACTATTACGGTGACAGTTTATGGAAATCTTACCTCCGGAACAGTAGGAAGTGACCAGTCAGTTTGTTACAATACCAGTCCTGCTGCATTCACACAGACAGTAGCTGTTGGTGGAGGTACGGGCGTATATAACTATCAATGGCAGAGCCAGACGGGTTGTTCTGGTGCATGGGGAGATATTTCCGGTGCCATAGCCACGACATATGATGATCCGGGTAATCTTACCCAGACCACATGCTATAGGAGAAATGTAACATCAGGTTCATGTGGCACAGCAACTTCAAACACTATTACAGTCACAGTGTATGCAGATCTTACTTCGGGAAGTGTTGCGTCAAATCAAACTATCTGTTATAGTACATTAGCAGCTGCATTTTCCAATGCTGGCAGTCCTACAGGAGGCACAGGAATTTACACTTACCAGTGGCAGATTCAGCCGGGATGTTCTGGGGCATGGTCAGATATATCTGGAGCTACGAGCAATATCTATTCGCACCCAACAGCTCTTATCCAGACGACCTGTTTTAAAAGAAATGTTACTTCCGGCTCATGTGGCACATTGAGCTCTAACACAATTACAGTGACAGTATATGCAAATCTTGCTGCCGGTTCTGTTGGCTCAGATCAGACCATTTGTAATAATACATCACCGGCTACTTTTACTCAAATAATCGCTGTATCAGGAGGTAATGGAAGTTATGTTTATCAGTGGCAAAGTCAGCCTGGTTGTTCAGGAGGCTGGGGAGATATTGCAAGTGCTACAGCTAATACATATCAGGCAGGGAGCCTTATCCAAACAACATGTTACCGAAGAAATGTAACCTCGGGCTCATGTGGTACTGTTTCTACGAATACTATTACGGTGA
>Ga0209697_10007195_pt1 | contig 13104 bp, 15 predicted proteins | sample AliMusrvi5mmetaG_FD_184115 | JGI IMG/M metagenome (GOLD analysis project Ga0209697, IMG submission 184115) | Freshwater lake bacterial and archeal communities from Alinen Mustajarvi, Finland, to study Microbial Dark Matter (Phase II) - Alinen... | ecosystem: Environmental > Aquatic > Freshwater...
ACATAAAATTTATTACTCATAATTTGATATTACCTTAAAATTTATAATTTTTAAAGGGCGCCGTACCTAGGTCGTGCGCCCTTTTTCCCAAACCTTTCAGACTTCACCCATTCAAAGTCGGAGTCGGTACCTTCTCCGCAACTTCTCGCTCCAGCAGAAAGTCGGTGCCGCTTTGCTGCATAACAACCGGAACCACTCGCCAGCCTTCTTTCCCAAGATCGCAAAGCTTTTTCTGAAGCGTATCTTTGAAAGAACCAGGACCACTGAGATCGCTCTGACCAAGAACTTTATACTCCCACTTTTTCATCTTCTATCTCCTTCGGTTATGAGGTTATTAGTAAGCACGATCACAGAAAACATACCTTAGTGTCTCGATCCCTAAAAAGCACAGGATCGACATAAGGACACTTACCACACTGCCTTCGAACCACTCCAGGCAAGCCGAGAGAAAAGTCATGTTGGCAAACTCCAACTGACTAACAAACACATAACCCCGGTCTGCCATTACTGTCTGTATGTGGTAATAAAACCAAATTCCAAACAAGACAGCAACGACTCTGACAGTAGTTTTCATTTTTCTCCTATCGCGGATTGAACCGCATGTACAAGAACTAAACCTTAAGTCAATCTCTATTATACACCCTGGGGGATTTTTTGTCAAATCAAAACCCCTCCTTTCTTAGGAGGGGTCTGAGTCGGCGAAGGGGGTTGGTTTAGTACTCTCTCATAGAGACCTGAGCATCTATCTTCTTCATGAGATCAATAACCACGGAAACAACGATCAAGAGCGCGGTACCACCAATAGCGAGTGACTGAACTCCGGTAATAGCCTTCATAGCGAGTGGAAGAACGGCAATCAAACCTAGGAAGGTTGCACCCACCAAAGTAATTCTGGTTAACACCTTACCGATATATTCGGAAGTACTTTGACCAGGACGAACGCCAGGAATAAAGGCGCCATTCTTCTGCAAGTTTTCGGAAATAGCATGCGGATCAAAAGTAACGGCAGTATAGAAATATGTAAACAAGAAAACCATAATGAAATAAAAGATGGAGTAGAACCAGCCATTTTTAAGAACCGCCAAGATAGCGCTGGAAATGGTATGGACCAAGCCACTAGAGAAAGCGGTCGTTAAATATTGGAAAATCATCTGAGGGAAAAGGAGGATAGATAAGGCAAAGATAATTGGAATAACACCAGCCTGATTTACTCTTAGGGGTAAATAAGTGGAAACGCCGCCATACACTTTGGAGCCACGAACTCGCTTGGCATAAGTAACTGGGATTGGCCTCTCGGCTTCACTAACAATCACAACACCAAGGACGACGAGTAAGGCCACAACAGCAAAGGCGGCGTAAAGTGGAATTTGTGAAGGTGAAAAAGTAATAAGAGACTGGCTGACAAACTCCGGAATACGCGCCACAATACCGGCAAAGATAATAAGGGAAGTTCCGTTGCCAATACCAAATTCTGTCATAAGTTCACCAATCCACATCAAGAGGATTGAACCACCAATAATCACCATAATGTTAGTGATCATCTCTAGTGAATTTAAGCTAGAAACTACTCCGGATTTTTCCAAAAGTAAAAGAAAACCACCGCCCTGAACCAAAGCCAACGGAACAGTTAATAGCCTGGAATACTGAGTGAATTTTGCTCGGCCGGCTTCACCTTCTTCCTGATACATTTGTTTTAATTTTGGGAAAATCATGGTCAAAAGCTGCATCACGATAGAAGCCGTAATGTATGGACCAACACCAAGCATCACAATGGAAAGTTTTGATAAGCCACCACCAGAGAAAATATTAAACAGACCAAAAACGTCACCAGTTGGGCTGTTGAAAAAAGCTTGTAATTTTAGAGGATCAATACCAGGAATAGGAATGGTGGAAAGTAATCTGAAAATAACCAGCGCCACCACCACAAAAATAATCCTGTTCCTTAAAGACGGATCTTTAATGATAAGACTTATTTTTTTAAAAAAGTTCTGCATTTTATTTTACGGAGCCACCAGCCTTTTCTATTTTTTCTTTAGCGCTCTGGGAGACAGTACAACCCACAATACTAACTTTCTTAGTGATTTCTCCATTACTCAAAATTTTAATCTTTTGATTCTTACCTTTGTATTGCTCAATCAAACCCTTAGCAAAAATAGTGGAAGGCTTGACGGTAGCACCATCCTTGAAAGCGGCGTTAATCAAATCCAAATTAATGGCAATAACTGGGTTACGAACACCGGTAATAGATTGAAAACTGTAACCACGGAGCTTTGGCATTCGCTTAATAAAATCTCTCCACTCTGGGCGAGCTTTATGTCCGGCACGAGCGGTTTGACCCTTGCCTCCACGGCCAGAAGTTTTACCCCTCTTGCCACCACGTCCCACGATCATAACTTTCTTCTGGGGAGTTTTTCTTTTTATGTTATGTATTTGCATGATATTTAGATTATTTAACCTGAGCTTTGTCGATGGTTTTAGCAATCACTGGTGCGGAAACTGGTGCGACAACTTTTACCGGCGCCTTACCAAGCTTGGCTAATGCGTCAATGGCAGCCCGGGCAATATTTAATTTATTCTTTGAACCAGAAAGTATTTTAGCGGTGACATCTTTTATTCCAGCTAAATCTAGAACGTTTCTGACGGCGCTTCCCGCCACCACTCCTCTACCGGGAGCCGGCCTGATTACAATTCTGGCGCTACAATATTTTGCTTCTACTTCATGAGAAATAGAAAAGGTTTTGGTAGTGTTAACGGTAATCATATTTTTCTTGGCATTACGAAGAGCTTTGTCAATCGCCAAAGAAGTATCATTAGCTTTACCTAAACCAACTCCTACCTTACCTTTCTTATCACCAGCCACAATAGCCACAGAGAAAGAGAAGCGGCGACCACCAGTAGCCACACGAGCCACGCGACGGATGTTTAACATTTTCTGATCAAATTCATTGCGCGGACGAGCATCACGATGTCCAGGCTTGCGAGGATTTTTATTTCGAGAATCAGCTCCACCACGGGAATCTGTTCTTGGAGTAAAGCGAGCAGTTGAAGGGCGGCCGCCAGCGACTTGAGCGGGAGTTTGAACGGGCGCTACGGGAGCAACCGGAGCTATATTTACATCATCTTTTTTAATTTCATCTGTCATAATAATTTTATTATTTATCAGTTTAGAATTTTAGTCCACCAGCTCTGGCTCCATCCGCAAAAGCTTTTACTCGGCCCACGTATTTAAAACCACCACGATCAAAAACTACGGCTTCAATCTTTTTTGCTAGAGCTAATTTAGCAATCTCCTTTCCCGTCTCAGTACATCGATCCATAAAAGTCTTGCCTTTAACCTTCATTGAAGATAAAGAAAGGATAGTCTCGGCTTTGTCATCATTGATCAATTGACCATAAATATATTTATTAGATTTGAAGACCGCCAAGCGAGGCATACTCTCCGTACCAAAAATCTTGGCGCGGATTTTCTTGTGCCTTCTCTCTACTTTCATTTTTTTAACGTTTAATTTTTTCATCTTTCTTTTTTACTTCAACTAGACGGTTTTCTTGCCTTCCTTTCTCTTGATGACCTCTTTTTCATATCGAATTCCCTTACCCTTATATGGTTCAGGTTTCTTCAAAGCACGGATCTCAGCTACATATTTACCAACAAATTCCTTATCAATACCGGAAATGGTAATAATGTTCTTCTCAGAAGCCACCTTTAAATTCTTAGGAATAGCCACGGTAATAGGGTGTGAAAAACCAAGTTTGAAAACCAAATTAGTACCAACTACATCTGCCTTAAAACCAATTCCTTCTACTATCAATTTTTTCTCATAAGCCTTGTTCACACCTAAAATCATATTATTGACATGAGAAGCAATAGTACCCCAAAGGCTGTTCATGGTGACATTCAAATTCTTAGCGACTGGTGTAAAAGAAACTTTTCCTTCCGCTACTTCTATTTTAATACCAGGTTGAAAAGTCCTTATCAGCTCACCCAAAGGACCCTTAACGGAAACGGTATTACCATTTACTGTTACTTCAGTCTTTGCGGGAATTATTAATATTTTTTTTCCAATTCTTGACATTTTGTTTTTAAAAAATTTTATTATGACGTATCAACTACCAAATCTTGAACAATACTTCTCCACCTACTTTTTCCTTGATAGCCTGTCTGTCAGTTAAAATACCTTTTGGAGTGGAATAAATTGTCTGGCCAAAACCTCCTTTGGTTGGGTGAATATCTTCAAAGCCACGGTATACTCGGCGGGATGATTTAGAAATTCTCTCTACATCTTTTATCTTTGACTCGCCATTATGATAATTTAAAACTAGTTCTAAAACCGGGCTGGTCTTTTTCTTGGAAGCGGATTTTAAGTAACCCTCAGATACTAAAACATTGGCGATAGCTTCTTTTAACTTAGAATGCGGTATTAAAACAGACTCCTTGCGGACTTTGCCGGCATTCTTGATTCTGATTATTAAATCTGAAATTGGATCAGTTACCATGATGATTTTTTAATGCCAGGAATTTTACCCTGATTAGCGAACTCGCGGAAACAAATACGGCAAAGGTCAAAATCTCTCATATAGCCATTTTTACGGCCACAACGAAAACAGCGTCTCACCACACGTGAGGCAAATTTTGGATCTTTCTTGGCTCTTGCTTTGACTGATGTTTTTGCCATTTGAAATTATGCCTTTTTTCTACCTTTTTAAATTAAAAAGCCCTTATGAGCTTTAGTGGGTATATCCTAGCAAAACCCTCCTAAAAAGTCAACAAAGCCTCCCCTATCCTATACTGCTCCCCGGCGCCCATAGTGATAAGTACGTCATTAGGGCCGAGGGAGGATTTTAGGTAGGTTTCAATTTGTTCAAAATCAGGAAGAGCTCGAACAGTCATTTCCGCTTTCCCCGCCTTTTCTAAGGAGGGGTCAAATTCTGATTTGAGCGTGGTTCTGATTCTCTCCGCCAAAATCTCACTTGAAATAGTGGGGTCAAAAACCTCTCGCGCTGGGAAAATTGGTGCTAGGATTACTTCATCAGCATCACCAAACGCTGTGGCAAATTCATTAAGTAATAATTTAGTCCGGGAAAATAAATGGGGTTGAAAAACTACCTTTATTTTTTTATCCGGAAAAAGTTCCCGCGCGCCCTGGAGGGCGGCTTTCACCTTCTGCGGATTATGCGCATAGTCATCATAAATGAGCGCCCCACTTTTTGTCTTACCTTTATATTCAAAACGGCGCCAAGTACCCGCAAACTGAGATAAAGACTTTTCCGCTTTTTCTAAATCAATATTTAAAGCCTGTGCTACCCCCAAAGCCGTCTTGGCATTCTGGCGATTATGCTCCCCGGGCACTAATAATTTTTCCTTCAGCTCAAGTTCGCTATAGTCAATTATTTGGCATTTTACCTTATCAATAATTGGTTTTAAATTTGGTAATTTAGTATTACAAATTAAAAAGCCATCCGCTGGTAATTTTTTAGCTAAATGTAGAAAAGAATCCTGAATATCCGCTAAATCTTTATAAAAATCCAAATGATCCAAATCCAAATTATTTATCACCAAAATTGACGGCTCTAAATTATGAAAAGATTTTTTATACTCATCTGCTTCCACTACAAAATATTTGCTTTTACCCATAATAAAATTAGTGGTACCAATCAAGCTCCCCACTATCACCGTAGGGTCAAGCCCGGCATCAATCATCACCTTGGCTACCATGGCGGTAACGGTAGTTTTCCCATGCGTCCCCGAAATAGCAATGGTATATTTTTCCTTAGAAATGATATTTAAAGTTTCCGGATAAGTTAATAATTTTAACCCCCGCGCCTTTACCTCCATTAATTCCGGATTATCTGCCGGGATAGCCACGGTATAAATAACCAAATCACAATCCGTCGGGACGTTTTCTTTTTTCGCACCAATAAAAATAGTTGCTCCGGCCTTCCTTAATTCCTCTGTCACCTTAGAATCATCTCTATCTGAACCAGAGACTTTCTTCCCTTGCAAAAGTAACATCCGCGCAATAGCCGAAATACCTATTCCGCCAATTCCAATAAAATAAATATTTTTAGCTTGTTTTAACATATTTAATATAATTTTTAATTACCACCGATTCATCTAAATCAGTCCTCTCATATTTCTTACTTTGTTCAATAAACAAATCCACCAAATCCTCCGGCTTTATCCACTTAATTTCACTCTTTGATTCTACTTCTTTAGGGTCTCTCAGTGACAAATCAATGTTATGAAGCTTAACATGAAAATATAAAGTGGTTTTTTCAACTTCAACCCGGCTCACCCTTAATAAAAATTTTGATTTGATACAGCCAAGGTAGGATTTCAAAATACCAGTAGCCCCTAACTCCTCAAGTATACCGCGGGCTACGGCCTTTTCTATGGTTTCATTATTTTCGATTGTCTCTCTAACAAGGAGGTATAAATCACTGACCCCGCCCTCTGACTCAAAAGGTAGGGTCCCTTTTTTAAATAGGTGGCAGCAAATCAGCCCATCATCATTCGTCAGCACTACACCTACGGATATATGAAAAGGTATTTCTTTACTAGCTTGAAATATACTTTTTTCAGCATTTTTTTGCATCTTATTTTAAATTTTTTATTAACTTCATAAATCTATCCCCGCGATCATATTCATTCTTAAACATGCCAAATGAAGCAAAAGCCGGTGAGAAGAGCAGGGTGTCCCCCCCTTTACACAAACCTACCGCCTTCTCTACCGCTTTTTTAAAATTATCAAAAATATAATCTTTCTTAAAACAAATTTTATCTGTTCCCGAACCAGCTAACCAAACAGTATTCTTGCAGTATTTCGGAATCTCTTTCATCAAACCAGACATATCCAAACTCTTATCCGCCCCACCTAAAATTAATACTATTCTCTTTTTCATCAAGGTTCCACCTTGATGAGTTTGGCCGAGGGCTCGAAGCGCCATAATAGTAGCATCCGGCGTAGTGGCATTAGTATCGTTATAAATCTTTATCCCCCTATATTCCCTGACCAGTTCCAGCCGCCCTTCCACCCCGGTAAAATTTTCTACCGCTTTTTTAATTATTTTATCATCAATGTTTAAAACCCCGGCCACTGCCACCGCACAGGAAATATTTTCAAGATTATGATCCCCAGGTATTTTTATTTTCCAATTTTTAGGAACTGCGTTCTTTTTAGCAATAATTTTCTGGCTTTTTATTTTACCAATCCGCTCCGCAATCTTTTCTCCGCAAATCAAATAATCCCCTGCTCTTTGATTGAAATAAATCTGAGCTTTATCCGTAAAATATCTTTTTTCTGCCTCTTTTTCGTCTTTGCTTCCTTTCAGATAATAATTTAGATGGTCGGGCATCAAATTTGTAAAGACTGAAATATTTGGGCATATTTTTGCATCCCCAAAACCCTGTAACTGCCAAGAGTCCAGCTCCATCACCACTACATCATCTTTTTTAATCTTTTTAAGCAAAGGCAAAGTAGCCAAGCCTTTTACATTACCGCCTAAATATATTTGGCCTTTTATTTCCTTACCTTTTGCTGCCTTTAAAATCTGATAGATTAAATGAGTCACGGTAGATTTCCCCCTGGTTCCTGTTACCCCAATCACTAAGGTTTCTGGAGATAATTCCTTAAACCAGGAAGCATCCATTTTCACCGGAATATTATTTTTTACCGCTTCTTCAATATAGACAGAGTGGATAGGCACTCCCGCGGATTTTAAAATGAAATCTTTATTTTGAAAATCTTCTACCTGATGGCCGCCTAAGACATATTTAATATTTTTATACTTTTTTAATTTATTTAGACTGGATTTTAATTGATCCTCGGTTTTTAAATCCGTAATGGTTAAATCTGCCCCGCAGTCAGCCAAAAACTTGGCATCATTAAGTCCACGGCCAAGGAGCCCGAGCCCAAGCATAGTTATCTTCTTCCCTTTAAAATATTCTTGATAATTTTTCATTTTATTTTGTGGGCGCGGAGAGACTTGAACTCTCATAGGATTGCTCCCGTACGCACCTGAAGCGTATGCGTCTACCAATTCCGCCACGCGCCCAACAGTCCTCATACTATAATAAAAATTGGTAAAAGAAAACTGCCACTTGACCAGGTGGCAGCTCTTACAAAAATGTGCAGATTTAATGAAATACGGGCGAGGGTAAAATCAACCACAGGATAAACCGGCCAAGCCAATATGCAACAAAAAGAAACAATGCCACCCCGGCAACACCCGCGCACGAAAACATTGCCCCTAGAATCCATTGCTTGAATAACATTTTCACAACACCTCCATTGATAATGATCAAAAAGCCAAAAACAAGACTAACACAAAATTATGTTTTTGACCAGACCTATAGAGTTTCAACGATAAGAGAGTTTGTCCCGCCGCTCTTGCCCAAAGGAAGACCAAAGACGATCACAATTTTATCCCCAACTTTGGCAAATTTATTTTTCAAAGCCAGAGTTTTTGCTTCTTTTATCACTTGGTTAATTTCTCCAAACTTCTTACAAATAATTGGCACACAACCATAACTCAAAGCCAACTGATTCTTTGTTTTTTCATTTGGGGTCAGGGCAATTATTTTTTGTTCTGGTTTATAGCGAGAAATCATTCTGGCAGAAAAACCCAAGTCTGTCAGAGCCACAATTAATTTAGCACCAGACTCTTTGGCCACCTCAATTGCTCCATTACCAACAGCATCAGAAGTCCTCTTGATTGGATCACTATATTTTCGGGACGTAACCATATCACGATAATGTGGATCTTTCTCAATCCTCTCCGCAATCTTGGTCATCATCTCCACAGCCTTAACCGGGAACTGGCCCAAGGTGGTTTCCTCAGAAAGCATGATGGCGTCCGTACCATCTAATATTGCATTAGCCACATCTGACACCTCCGCTCTAGTAGGGACAGGAGAATTAATCATGGACTCCAGCATCTGGGTGGCGGTAATAACCGGCTTACCCATTTGATTACATTTTTGGATTAGCATTTTTTGTACCAACGGCATCTCTTCAGCCGGAATCTCGATCGCTAAATCTCCACGGGCAATCATAATGGCATCAGAAAGTCTTATTATTTCATCAATATTCTTAAGCGCCTGTGGCGTCTCAACCTTAACAATAATTCTGGCATCAAGCTTGGCCTTATTCATAATCCCCCTTAGCTCCGTTATATCTTCTGGACGCCTAACAAAAGACAGGGCCACGTAGTCCACATTATTTTTTATTCCAAATTTCAAATCTGCTCGATCTTTTTCTGTAATGGAGCTGATAGACAAATCCGAGCCAGGTAAATTTACCCCTCTCTTGTTTTTTATTTCACCGCCAAAAATAACTTTACAAATGACATCGTTTCCTTTTATTTGCAAGACTTCAAGCTTCTTCTTACCATCGTGAAGCAAGATTGGGTCACCAACTTTTACTTCTTTAGCAAAAAGCGGATAGTTAATAGAAACTCTTTCATCATTACCCATTATTTTATCAGTCGTAATAGTAAACTTGGCACCCTCTTTTAAAACAGTTAAGCCTTTTTCAAATTCGCCAATTCTAATTTTTGGTCCACCGAGGTCCTGAAGAATAGCAATATTTTTGCCGGTTTTCTTCATAATTTTTCTTATATTATTTACGCGCACTTGATGCTCAGCAAAATCACCATGAGAAAAATTCAAGCGCATCACATTCATGCCGGCGCCTACTAATTCATTTAAAACTTTCTCGCTTTCAGTGGCAGGACCAATAGTACAAACTATTTTTGTTTTTTTAACACTATTCATATTTATAATTATTATTTATTAAAATTGAAACGGTAGTATAGCATTATAAACCTATTATTCAAAGGGTGATCTGACCAAAACATTATTGTCTTTTTAGCTAATTTCTGGTATATTCACTGGGTTGCGAATTGAGGATTGCTGGCCCCCACAAAGATTACTTTTTCGGGACGCGCAATTTTTATAGTCGCAATGCTTCTTAAAAATTGCGCGCATAGCTCAGCTGGTAGAGCAAACGACTGATACTCGTTAGGTCCTAGGTTCGATTCCTAGTGCGCGCACACTTTAAATCAAAAACACCGCACATTTCTGTGCGGCGTTTTAATCAAAATCCAGAGATTACTCATAGATCTTGATTATCCGAACGGGTAAATTTGTGTTTACCCCATTCGTGGACAAGAAGTCGCTGGTATGAATCACCCGCCCAGTCTTCATGTCGATGGTCTGCTGGATGATAGGCTGACTTTTAATCAGCTCCACCCGTTGGTAGGTCTTCACGACCATAGCGGCACAAAGTATCGTCCCCGTTAAACTAAGCAAGGCGACCAAAACCATCAATACCCCAAAGCGGCGGTTAAACCATTGATCAAACAAACTAATCTTCTTATTCATAACCGTTCTCCTATTTGTTTTATTTACACTTGAAAGACCAACCCTACTCTAGTAGTATAGCATACTAGGGTTTAAAAGTCAAGCACGAAATGAGGTAGCAAAAAACGCCTTGTTTTAAGGCGTTTTTTGCGTGTTTTTAGATTATTATCTTTTCTTTTGTTCCGTTCTTCAACTTGGCAAAATATTTCTATTCGGCCAGTTAATTTATCTCGTCTTTCCGAGAAGGTCAACCTGTTACATGTTCAGGTAAACACTTAAATGCTCAATTGAGGCATTTAATATCGACTCAATAAGTCAGTGTAAAATACTCACATAAATCACACCAACGATGTTCAATTTGAAAAATTCCACGAGCAGCTTCCGCTACCCGTGCCTTGTTACGACTTACTCCCTGTTATCGAATTTACTGTAGGCCGTATAAATACGGACTTCGAGTATCCCCAATTCCCTTGAGTTGACGGGCGAATATTTTCATCTAACTAAATGAATGAAAGTTCCCCTAAAACATTACTGCTTTAGCTCCAGATCCGTCACGATCCAGACGACGTAGCGAGCGTTTTTACCGCACTACGCGAGCTCTAGTGCATTAACTGTTTAAGTTTAAACAGATTCCTTAATCCAACTTCCGTGAGATGTTCTCCTTGGGAAATTCCTGCCATAATTTTGCAAAATATTTCAAAATCTGTTCTCTTAGAAACAAATTTTAATTTATTTTTCTTAAAAAATGGGATGATTACCTTTTCTAGATCCTGCCGATTATATACTTCATAACGATAACAATTCTGATGATTGGGACGGGTATCTTTTTGAAAATAGATACTGCCACAACCAAAATAATTCTTAAACGCTTCCAATATTTCCTTATCACGCTCAATGAGTTTGATGTAAAACTTTGGTTCTACCACCACTCTCCTTTTTACGTTTTTAGAAATATCCGGATTACGAATGTATACAGTGAAGCTGCCTTCACCATCGACGACTCCTAGAATGTAATCTGGGTTAAGATTTTGCATTTGAGTGAATCCTTCGTCACCTTATTAAAGTGATTACTATGATTCAGCTGACTTCTGACGCTGCGTAAGTTATTATATCATATTTCTATGATAACAACATCAGATCTCCACAGGTAAATTATATTTCTTTTCCTAACATCTCCTACACGGTTTTTATGAATTTTCACTATGCTCACCACCCGGTTCATAGTTCAATTCCCGCTTTTTTGTAAGGGCTGTCATTTGCCTCCGAATCCTCCACTAAACACCTCGCGGTATTTAGCTATCCTTTGGCTACTTTTATATCACTCAATATAAAGAATGGATTTTAACCATTTAGAAACACAATCTGCTGCGCGCTTTTATTGTGAGTACAAGACTTGAGAACGTATTCACCACAGTATAGCTGACCTGTGATTACTAGCGAATCCAGCTTCATGAAGTCGAGTTGCAGACTTCAATCCGAACTTAGGCCACTTTTATAACGATTTGCTCCACCTTTCGGTATTGCGTCGCGTTGTAGTGCGCCATTGTATCACGTGTGTAGCCCAGGGTATCAAAGGGACATGCTGACCTGGCGTCATCCTCGCCTTCCTCCCTCGATTCTATTCACAATTAAAATTTAATTATGCGCAAAATCGAGGGCAGTCTCGCCTGACATTTAAAACAGGCAACGAGGGTTGCGTTCGTTACCCCACTTAAGGGAACAATTCAAACCACGAACTGACGACGGCCATGCATCACCTGTCTAATTGTCCTTGCGGACGGATAAAGTTTCCTCTACCCTTCAACTAGATTTCCAACCCTGGTAAGGTTCTTCGTTTGTCATCGAATTAAACCACATGATCCTCCGCTTGTGCAAGTCCCCGTCTATTCCTTTGAGTTTTAGCCTTGCGGCCGTACTACCCAGGCGCTTCTCTTAACGCGTTAGCTGTGGCTCTCAGAGGGTCGATACTCCGAAAACCTAGAGAAGATCGTTTAGGGCGTGGACTACTGGGGTATCTAATCCCATTCGCTACCCACGCTTTCGTGTTTCAATGTCAGGAGTGCTCCAGTTTACTGCCTTCGCATTTGGTGTTCCCCATAATATCAACGCATTTCACCGCTACACTATGAGTTCCGTAAACCTCTCGCATCCTCGAGTCTTGCCGTTTCCCCTGCAGGTTCCCGGTTAAGCCGAGAAATTTAACAGAAGACTAACAAAACCACCTGCACACCCTTTACGCCCAATGATTCCGGATAACGCTCGAGGCACTCGTATTACCGCTGCTGCTGGCACGAGTTTAGCAACCTCTTATTCTTGAACCGATCAATAAACTTTCTGGTTCACAAAAGCAGTTTACATACCGAAGCACTTCATCCTGCACGCGGCGTCGCTCGATCAGGCTTTCGCCCATTGTCGAATATTCTCGACTGCAGCCACCCGTAGGTGTATGGACCGTATCTCAGTTCCATCGATGGGGAACAGGCTCTCACCCCCCCTAGGCGTCATTGCCTTGGTAAGCCATTACCTTACCAACTAGCTGATACCGAGCAGGCCGATCTAGAAGCGATAAATCTTTACCCTTGCGGGACTATCAAGTATTACCTCACCTTTCGATGAGCTATTCCTGACTTCTAGGTTCGTACCTACTTATTACTATCTCGTCTGCCGGTTGTCTTGCGACCCCCTTGACTTGCATGCCCTATCCACGCCGCCAGCGTTCATCCTGAGCTAGGATCAAACTCTAA
>Ga0209697_10007196_pt1 | contig 13104 bp, 3 predicted proteins | sample AliMusrvi5mmetaG_FD_184115 | JGI IMG/M metagenome (GOLD analysis project Ga0209697, IMG submission 184115) | Freshwater lake bacterial and archeal communities from Alinen Mustajarvi, Finland, to study Microbial Dark Matter (Phase II) - Alinen... | ecosystem: Environmental > Aquatic > Freshwater...
GTGCCGCTGTTGGCGATGGTCAGCGAGTTGCCGGCCCCATAATAGCCGACATTGAGATTCGCGGTATTGCTCCAGACGGAACCAGCACCGGTGACCGTACCGGCGTTACCAGCCGCCATGGTATTGCTGCCAATGTAGCCGGTCATGTCGAAGACTTTGCCACCATTGCTGATGGTCAGCGTGTTGAGCGAGGCATCGGCACCAATGACGAGATTACTGCTATTATTCCAGACCGAAGCCATGCCGGTCACGGTGACGGCATTGTTAGTGGCATTATTGGCCCGGCCGATGATGCTATTGACATCAAACACAGTGCCACTGTTGGCGATGGTCAACGTGTTATAGAGGCCATTCTGGCCGACAACGAGGTCAGTGTTATTGCTCCAGAGGGAGCCGGCGCCGATGACCGTGACGCTGTTGTTGGAGGTGCCGGTGCCGTAACCAATGGTGCCATCGTTACTGAACACTTTGCCGCCGTTGGAAATGATCAAGGAATTGTTGGAGGAGCCATTCAATTTGCCGATGTAAATGTGGGAGGTGTTGCTCCAGACGGAGCCGGTACCGGTGACGGTGACGGTGTTGTTACTGCTTGCCGACATGCCGATATTGCCGGTGGTATCGATCACAGTGCCGCCGTTTGAGATGGTCAGTGAGTTGAAGGAGCCTTCTTCGCCGACATCGATAAAGAACTGGTTCTGCCATTTCGAACCGGCGCCGGTGACGGTGACGGAGTTGCTGTTGGCGCCGGCGCTGAAGCCGATTTCGCTTGGGCCGTTCGCGACAATGACAGTGCCACCGTTGGCGATGGTCAGGGAGTTGCTGGAGCCATTGTTGCCGACGTAAAGGCTGGCGGCCACGCCGGCGCCGCTGTTGTTCCAGACGGAGTTAGTCCCGGTGACAGTGACCGCATTGTTGTTGCCGTTGGAACCAATATAACCGGTGGCATTGAACACGGTGCCGCTGTTGGCAATCGTCAGCGTGTTGCCGTCGCCATACAGGCCAACGGAGAGGTCGCCGCTGTTGGTCCAGACCGAGCCGGCCCCGGTGACAGTGACGGCGTTATTGCTAGCGCTATTGAAGTAACCAATGTAGCCGGTAGCGTTGAAGACGGTGCCGCTGTTGGCGATGGTCAACGTATTGCCAGATTGCTCGACACCGACGTAAAGGAAGCTGGTATTACTCCAGACGGAACCGGCACCGGTGACAGTGACGGCATTACTGCTGCCGTTTATAGTGCTGTAATAGCCGATGGACCCGGCTCGGTTAAATACTTTGCCGCCGTTGGTGATGGTCAGGGAGTTACCGGAACCGTTTGCGCCAACGTAAAGATCGCTGCTGTTGCTCCAGATCGAGCTGGCACCGGTGACGGTGACGGTGTTGTTGCTGCCATAATAACCAATAAAACCTTCCTGCGCGTTGAACACGGTGCCACTATTGGCAATGGTCAGCGTGTTACCGGAGCCTTCGTAGCCGACACTGAGTTGACCGCTGCTGCTCCAGATGGAGTTAGAACCGGTCACGGTGACAGTATTATTGCTGGAGCCTATGTCAAAACCAATCGCAGCACCATAGGCACTCACACCGTTGAAGACTTTGCCGCCATTGGTGATCGTCAGCGTATTACCGGATCCGGAGTAACCGACATTGAGATCGCCGGTATTAGTCCAGACGGAACCTGAGTCAGTGACAATGACGGAGTTGCTGTTGGCACCGGCGGCGTAGCCGATGGAGGCGGCGCCGCTCGCGTAGCCACTCACCACGGTGCCGCCGTTGGAAATGGTCAGTGTGTTGCCGTAGCCGTAGTTGCCGACGATTAGATCGTTAGTATTGCTCCAGACGGAACCCGCGCCAGTCACGGTAACGGCGTTACTGTTGGCAGAGTATCCCGGACCGTTAAAGTCGCCGATGAAGGCGTAGCCGCTCACCACGGTGCCACCGCTGGCGATGGTCAGCGTGTTGCTGGAGCCGTCGAAGCCAACGTAGAGCGTTCGCGCGATGCTCCAGACGGAGTTAGAGCCGGCGACGGTGACGGCATTGTTGCTGGCGGGGCCCTGATTACCGATGAAGGCATCCCAGTTGATGACATTGACTGTGCCGCCATTGGTAATCGTCAGCGTGTTACCGGCGCCTTGGTAGCCAATACTGAGGTTGCCGTTATTAGTCCAGCTGGAGCCGGCACCAGTAACAGTGACAGTGTTTTTGATGGAGTTAGTGTCGTATCCGATGGTGCCGATGCCGCTTAAGACGGTGCCACCGTTGGTAATCGTTAACGTGTTGCTGGAGCCGTAATCGCCAACGTAGAGGCTGCCGCTGTCATTCCAAATGGAATTGGTACCGGTCACAGTGACGGTGTTATTACTGCCGTTGGCATAGTAGCCGATATAGCCGGTGGCACTGAAAACAGTACCGCTGTTGGCAATGGTCAGCGTGTTGCCAAAGCTGTCATCACCGACTGTCAGACTGATGGTATTCGTCCAAACCGAGCCGGCACCAGTAATGGTCGCGGTATTATTAATCGCCGCCGGATTTGCACCAATGACCCCCTGTTGATCGACCACCGCACCGCCATTGCTGATGATTAACGTGTTGCCGGCACCAGAAGTCCCGACCTCAAGCACTGCAAGACCGACAACATTCCAAACCGAGTTACTACCAGTGACGGTGGCGGTATTATTTGTGGCGCCATTATTCGCACCGATTTCGCTGTATCCGCTAAACACAGTCCCGCCATTGGCAATGGTCAGCGAGTTGCTGGAGCCGTTGTAGCCAACGAACAGATTACCAGCGTTGGTCCAGATCGAGCCGGGACCGGTCACAGTCACAGAATTCCCCACCGCTATGCTATTGCTGCCAATGTAGCCGGTCAGGTCGGACACCAAACCGCCATTGGTGATGATCAAGGCATTGAACGCGCCGGAGACGCCGACGACAAGGTTGCTGCTGTTGCACCAGATTGAATTTGTATCGGTAACTGTGACGGTGTTGTTGGAGCCGTAGGGACCACCAAATGGCGGATCAATCAACCCGTTGACATCGTACACCGCACCGCCGTTGGCGATGGTCAGCGTGTTACTGGAGCCGGCATAGCCAATAATCAGGTCGCCACGGTTGCTCCAGATGGAACCCGCACCGGTCACGAGAACCGTGTTGCTGGTGGCAACGGGATTATAGCCGATGTAGCCGGTATTATCGAACACCGTGCCACCGTTGGTAATCGTCAGCGTGTCATTGGTGCCCTTGTAGCCGACGTAGAGGTTGCCAGTGTTGTTCCAGACCGTGCCGGTACCGGTGACGATGACGGCATTGTTGTTGCCGTTCGAGCCAATGTAGCCGGTGGCGTCGTACACCGTGCCGCTGTTGGCAATCGTCATGGTGTTGTTGGCGGAGTTGCTGCCGATCAACATGTTGCCGTTGTTCACCCACAACGAGCCGGCACCGACGACGGTGACGGTGTTGTTGGAACCGATGTAGCTGGCGTTGTCATAGACCTGGCCGCCATTGGAGATGATCAATGTGTTGCCGTAGCCGCCCAGCTCGCCGATGTACAGACTGCCGGTGTTACTCCAGACTGAACCGACCCCGGTCACGAGAACGGAGTTGCTATTTTCGCCGACGTTGTTGCCGACGTAGGCGTTAACGTCAAACACGGTGCCGCTGTTGGCAATCGTCAGCGTGTTGTAGGAGGAGTTGGTGCCAACATAGAGGCTGGTATTACTCCAGATCGAACCGGCCCCGGTGACAATGACCCCGTTGCTGTTGCCGCCCATACCGACATAGCCGATGGCATCGAACACTTGGCCGCCGTTGGTGATCGTCAGCGTGTTACCGGAACCATAGTCACCGACGTAGAGGTTATTAATATTGGTCCAAACGGAGCCGGGACCGGTCACGGTGCCGGCGTTACCCACCGCCGTGCCGTTGCTGCCAATGTAGCCATTGTAATCCGAGACGTTGCCGCCGTTGGCAATCGTCAGCGAATTGCTGGAGCCATTGAGACCGACCACCAGATCGCCGCTGCTGCTCCAAAGCGAGTTGGTGCCGGTCACGGTCGCCGTGTTGTTGCTGGCTTCACTTGAATAGCCGATGTAGCCGGCGCTCACGATGGCCGCACCACCATTGGCAATGATCAGCGTGTTGCTGGAACCACCGCCGCCGACGGCAAAACCATAGCTGGCATTCCACACCGAATTGGAGCCGGTGATGGTGACTGTGTTGTTGCTGGATGCGGTATCGAGGCCGATCACGCCACCGTAGAGGGAAAGGTTGTTAAACACTTTACCGCCATTGCTGATGGTCAGCGAGTTGCCGGAACCGCTGGCGCCAATGAAAAGGTCACCGGTGTTGGTCCAAGTGGAACCGGCGCCGGTGACCGTGCCGGCGTTGGCAACCGCCATGCTGTTGCTGCCGATGTAACCATTGAGATCGGAGACGTTGCCGCCGTTGGCGATGGTCAACGTGTTACTGGAACCGGAGAGGCCAATGAAAAAGTCGCTGCTGCTCTGCCAACTCGAGTTGGTGCCGGTGACCAAGACAATGTTGCTGTTAGCGCCGGCTTCGTGACCGATGAAGCCGGTGGCGCCAAACACGGTGCCGCTGTTGGCAATGGTCATTGTGTTAAAGGAACTGGCGCCGCCAACCGCCACAAGACCGGTGTTGCTCCAAACCGAACCGGCCCCGGTCACGATGACGGTGTTGTTGATGGCGTCGGCATTGTAGCCGATGACACCGCCTAAAGTGGATGCGCCGGTGAACACTTTGCCGGCGTTGCTGATGGTCAGCGTATTGCCAAAGCCGTCATACCCAATATACAGGTTGCCGCTGTTGTTCCAGACGGAGTTGCTACCGGTGACGGTGACGGCGTTGCTATAACCACTGCTGCCATTACCAATATAGCCGATGTTGTTGAAGACGGTGCCGCCGTTAGTGATGGTCAGTGTGTTACCGTAGCCGTAGTTGCCGACATAAAGAATGCTGCTGTTTGTCCAGACAGAGGTGGGATCGGTGACAATCACGATGTTATTGCTGGCACTGGCAGTGCTTCCGATGAAACCAATGGCATTAAACACCGTGCCGCTGTTGGCAATGATTAGCGTGTTGTTGGGGCCGTTGTAGCCGACGTAGAAATTACCAGCGTTAGTCCAAACCGAACCAGCACCGGTCACGATGCCAGTGTTGTTGTCGCCACTATTACCAATATAGCCGTCGGTATTGAAGACCATGCCACCGTTGGTGATAGTCAACGCATTACCGGAGCCGGCGTAACCGACGTTGAGATCATTGCCGTTAGTCCAGACCGAACCCGCGCCAGTCACGGTGACGCTGTTGCTGTTGGCGCCAGGGTTGAAACCTATAAAGCCATAGCCGTTGACGACCAGGCCGCCATTGCTGATGGTCAGCGTGTTACCGGAACCGGAGCAACCAACATCGAGGTCGCTGCTGTTGTTCCAGACCGAGTTGCTGCCGGTGACGGTAACGGTATTGTTACTGGCATCGGCATTGTTGCCGATGTAGCCATTGGCATTGAACACGGTGCCGCTGTTGGCGATGGTCAGCGTGTTGCCGGAGCCGTCATACCCAACGAAAAGATCGCTGGCGTTCGTCCAGATGGAATTCAGACCGGTCACGATGACGGCATTGTTACTGGCAGCGAAGTCGAAACCGATTGCCGCACCATAATTATTTACGTCATTGTACACGGTCCCGCTGTTGGAGACGATCAACTGATTGCCAGCGCCGTAGTAACCAACGAAAAGATCGCCGTGGTTGGTCCAAGCCGAACCGGTATCGGTGACCGTGACCGTGTTGTTGCTGGCACCATAGTCATAGCCGATGACACCGCCGTAGTTGTTCAAACCATTAAGGACTGTACCGCCATTGGCGATGAGCAAGGTGTTGCTGGCGCCAAAATTGCCGACGATCAGATCGCCACCACTGTTATTCCAGATGGAGTTGGTGCCGGTGACGGTGACGGAGTTGTTGTTAGCATCGAGATTGTTACCGATATAGCCGTTGCTGCTGGACACGGTGCCGCCGTTGGCAATGGTCAACGTGTTGCTGGAACCGGATTCGCCGACGCTCAGGTCTCCGCTGTTATTCCAGAAAGAATTGGGATCGGTAACCGTGACGCTGTTGTTACTGGAGGCCCCATCCCAACCGATATAGCCGGTGCCGTTATACACAGTACCGCCATTGGAAATGGTCAGCGTGCTGCCCCAGCCCCAATTGCCGATGTAAAGGTTGCCGGTGTTATTCCAGAGGGAGTTGGTGTCGGTGACGGTGACAGTGTTGTAGCGGCCATTGGCACCATAGCCAATGAAGCTATCGTGGCTGTTGCCGACAATCGTCGTGCCGCCATTGCTGATGGTCAGGCTGTTGTAAGAACCATCGCGGCCGACATTGAGTTCGTTGCTGTCATTCCAAATCGAGCCGGGGCCGGTCACGGTGACATTGTTACTGTTGGCACCGGCGACGAAGCCAATAAATCCTTGGACACTGTACACCGTGCCGCTGTTCGCAACGGTCAGACTGTTGCCAGAACCGTAAATGCCGACGGCCAAGCTGCCGATGTTATTCCAGGTCGAGACAGTGTCGGTCACAAGAACGGTGTTACTACTGGCACTTGCGTTGCCACCGATCACGCCATTGATGTTATTGACGGTGCCGCCGTTGGCGATGGTAAGGGTGTTACTTGAACCGTAGTAGCCGACGTTAAGGTCGCCGTTGTTGTTCCAAACCGAGCCGGTGTCGGTGACTGAGACGGCGTTGTTGTTACCATTGGAACCGATGTAGCCGCCGACGTTGTACACGGTGCCGCTGTTGGCAATCGTCAGTGTATTGCTCACACCCATCGCGCCGACGGAGAGGTCGCTGAGGTTATTCCAGACTGAGCCGGCACCAGTCACGATGACGGCGTTGCTGTTGGCACCGACCCCAGAACCGATGTAGCCATTGCGGTTAAACACGACACCGCCGTTGGTAATCGTCAGTGTATTACCGGAATCGAGGTTGCCGACATTAAGGTCGAGGGTATTGGTCCAGACGGAGCCGGCGTCGGTGACAAGGACGGCGTTATTGCTGCCACCCGTCTGGTAGCCGATGGAGCCGTTGGCGTTAACCACGGTACCACTATTGGCGATGGTCAGCGTGTTGCCGAAGCCGTTGTAGCCGACGTAAAGATTGCCGCTATTATTCCAGACGGAGTTGGTGCCGGTGACGGTGACAGTGTTGCTGGTGGCACCGGCGCTGTAGCCAATGGTGCCGGCGCTATCGAACACGATACCGCCGTTGGTAATGGTCAGCGAGTTGCCGGAACCGGCATTACCGATGAAGAGAACGCCACTGTTGCTCCAGACGGAACCGGCATCGGTGACAAGGACGCTGTTGTTTGTACCGGAATTGCCAATGTAACCGGTGGCGTTGACCACGGTACCACTGTTGGCGATGGTTAGCGTGTTGCCATAGCCATAGTTGCCGACATAGATATCGACGATATTGCTCCAGACCGAACCGGCCCCGGTGACGGTCACGGCATTGTTGGTGACGCCGGTATTATAGCCGATGTAGCCGTTGGCGTTAAGCACAGTGCCGCCGTTGGTAATCGTCAGCGTGTTACCGGTCCCGGCGAGACCAATTGTGAGGTTGCCAGTGTTGGTCCAGACGGAACCAGCACCGGTAACGGTAACCGTGTTATTAGTCGTACTCGAGCTTACGCCGATGATGCCATAACTGCTGGAAACTTTACCACCGTTAGCGATGGTCAGTGTGTTGCTATCACCATTGTAGCCAACATAGAGGGCGTTACTGTTATTCCAGACGGTATTGCTATCAGTGACGGTGACGGTGTTGTTACTGGAACTGGCGTTGAAGCCGATGTAGCCGATGGCGTTGTACACGGTGCCGCTGTTAGCGATGGTCAACGTGTTGCCGGAGCCGTAAGCGCCGACGTGAAGATCGCCGTTGTTGGTCCAGCTCGAACCACCACCAGTGACCAGAACCGCATTGTTCGTGCTGCCCACATCATAGCCAATCACGCCACCATAGGTACCCGCACCGTTGAGCAGCGTCGCTCCGTTGGAGACCGTCAGTGTGTTGCCCGAGCCGGAATACCCCACCAGCAGATCACCACTGCTATTCCAAACCGAACCGGTGTCAGTCACCGTGACCGCATTGGCCACGGAAGTCGCATTGCTGCCAATGATGCCGGTGCCGTTAAACACAAGGCCACCAGCAGAAATCGTCACACTATTCAACACGCCGGTATTTCCAACGGTCAGTTGCAGGTTGCTCCAGACTGAACCAGCCCCACTCACCAACGAGATGGAGCTGTTGTCCAACACGGCATTCCCATTAGTCAGAACGCTACCACTCACAATATTGAGCGTCCCTTGGTTCGTGAAACTACCCGCCACATACGTCGCGCTGGTTTGGGACATTGAATACGTGGCCCCGGCATCCACGAGCAGATTGCTGGCAATGACATTTACGCTGTTGGTCAACAGCAGAGCGCCACCGCTTCCCACTTCAAGGTTACCTAAGAAAGTGTTCGTGCTGGGGTCAATCACTGAGAGTCCACCGAAGTAGGCATTCCCGGTGAACGTGCCTTGTTCATTGATGAAAGTGGTCATGCCAAAATTGGTAAAGACTCCACTAAACGCCAACTGGCCGCCGTTGACCGTGAGCGAGGCACCGCTGGCCACATAGCCATAACTGGAGTTGATCACGCTGCCCGAAATCAGTAACGTGCCGGCACTGACCACAGTCGCCCCATTGTAGGTGTTGCTGCCTGACAGTGTTTCCGTGCCGGTGCCTGTCTTGACCAGGCTGAGTGCGTTGCCAACGCCGGCGTCAGTGATCACACCACCGAACAGACCGCTACCGTTGGCGTTGCCGACGGTCAAGCTCGCCGCGCCGCCGCTGTTGGTGACGATGCCGCCCGCCGCACCGTTGAGCCCGTCGATGGTCTGGTTAAAGCCGCAAAGGTCAAACGTCCCGGCGGAGTTCACGGTGAGGACACCGTTGCTGAACAACGCGTTATTGATGCCGAGTTGCAGTGTACCCGCGCTAATGAAAGTGCCGCCGCTGTAAGTGTTGTTCGTGGTCAAGATCAGCACGCCCGTGCAGCCCTTGGTCAATGTCGCCCCGCCAATACTGTCGCTGATCACGCCCTTGAAGTAGGTTGGCGCGTTGGTCGGACTATTCACGTCAATTTCCAAATTGGTGCCACCGAGGTTAATCCCGTTCATGAACGTCAACGCGGCCATCGCGTTCGACTGATTCAGAATGAACAATGAGGGGCTGAAGAAAGTCGTGCCATTAGTGAGGGTTGCGCCTGCGCCACCAATGTTGACGGTCAGCGTGCCGCCGATCGCGCTAATACTGCCGGCGACACCATCGGTCAACTGCCACTGATCCGCGCCCGCGCCGAGACTGTTCGTAAAACTGCCAAAGCCCGAAAATATGTTGGTGGCGTTTAACTTGGTACCGATGCTGTTGGTGGCGAGGAGTGCCATCGTAAGGGTAATGGTGTCCATGGTAATCGCGCCCCCAACACCACCGCCTCCTAGTGCCAACGCTCGGCCATCCAGCGTTGCGCCGGAATCCAGCGTGATGTCTGTCCAAGCTAGGATGTTCCCGTCTAAAATAGAGCTGGTTCCAAGCGTCGCCGAACTGCCGACCTGCCAAAATATATTGTCAGCCTGAGCGCCGCCCTTCAAGATGACCTGCCGACCCGATGTCAGTGTGAGTGTTGATCCGATCTGGAAAATCCAGACGGCATTCGGGTTGCCTCCGGCATCAAGCGTGAGATTCCCAGACGAGATCGCCAGTGAGGAAATCGATTTATAGAGCCCCGGAGCAAGAGTGAGCCCACCGATATTACCGGATACCGTGATCGGCGCGACGTTTCGGCTCGCCGCGTCATTATACGCGGTGAGCAAATCGGCTTGAGCAATTTGCACAGCCGCCGAACTTGCCACGCTTCCCGTGATGAAGGTGGCGTTCCCTATACCCGTGATGGAGAGGATTGGATACGTACCAATGTTCCCGCTAATCGTGGTCGGACCAGTGATGCTAATCCCAGCATAGGCCAAGGCCGCAAAATTGGTGTCCGCACCAAGGCTCACTGGGTTTTGTTGTTGTGCCGCAGCATGATGCTGGAGAAAGATGACAGTTACAACGACAAGACCGATTTTGATCCACTTTGTTCTGTTCTGCGCAGACCGCACTGGCAGTAAACTATTGAACGTTTTTATTATATTTTGCCTTTCATTTGTTGTTTACTGTTTTTTTCAACAAGCTGTTTTCGGAGAAGAATCGCCCTCTCACGACGAACATAGTCGCTAGTCCGAAGCAGACCAGCAACGCGTTGCCAAGCTCTGCACAACTGTCAGAGTGATAGCAGCCGGAATGGCAATGAGATTGTTGTCCAAGGTTACCTGTAATTTAGTATTTCAGTATAAGAGCAAGAGCCATTCCACAGGCCAGCACAACAGCTCCAATGGCGGTGGCAATCAAAGTGAGATTGTCGTTGATGGGTTTCGATTGTTGTTGGCAGTCCATGCCAGCAAGCTAAGACAGAACACAACATGTGCGGTATGGGGTAAAACCCTACCATGGTGGTGAATTACAGAAGCTTGAAACAGCACCACGAAATGAACCTCGGTTGCTTGCGATTGGCCGTGATTCTTCATTCACATCGCGGTGAGGCACGAAGCTAACCACCAGCCTTATGATCGCAAGCAACCGAAATGTAATGATCGAGCACGTTTTGAGATCAACTGTGCTGTGATCCCGCCATTTAGTATTTCATCGTAAATATAAAAATAATTCCGCTGGCAAGCACGACAGCGCCAGAGGCGATGGCGAGCAAGATGAGTTTGTCATGGATAAGGCTCAGGTGGTGTTGGTAGTTCATGGCACCCTAATAAGCCTGAGAAAGCGTATGGGTGCTATGGGGTAGAACCCTACCGTTGACAATTGAAATCACCCGCCCATCGGCATTGATCGGCTACCCAAGGTGATGAAATCGACCAGCTTAACCCATCACCGCAAAATGAACTTCGATTGCTTGCGATTAGCGATGGTTGTTTTGGAGGTTCTTGGGAGAAGCCCAACCATCCGCAGGAGGTCGCAAGCAATCGAAATCCACATTAATGATTCGATTGCCTAAGAGCTTTTTTAAATGCCAGCGCTTAATGTCATCGCTTTTGCAGTCGATTGTTTGGGCTTCTGACTTGAACCAATCGACATCAATTCTGATTTTGTCCGAACCTGTTGTCGTCGACGTTCGCCCGCTGGATGAAGTTCGAGTCTGCATGAGTCGCTCGTCTTTCATGAGGAATAATGCACCCACCAGCGAAACGGCGCTATGAGGTGTTCACCCCATAGCCCTCAAAGCATGTTTGAATTGTCAGTTGGATGATTTAAGATCACCCAACCACCGCCACAATCCCCATCCCAATCCCAGCAATAGCACGTAATCAGCCACCAAAGCTAGAGAATGGATGATTCTCCACTTGCGGGGATCTGCCGCGATCCAACCAGATTGAATCCGTATCCAAAGCCACATTAAATATCTCTGGCTGTCTCCAAAGGCACATCGTGGACACCAGTTGCTGAGTTTAAGGAATATCGGGTTGAGTGAAGTTAAAAATCTTTAATGTCGCCAGGTTCCTCTATTGCCTTCTTAAACCAGGTTTTGTTGCGCTCCGCAAGTTCTGCGTCCCAACTTGGATTGTAGATATTCAAACTGAATCGAGATTTACCATCCTTAGTGTTGAAACACTTGTAGGCTGCACACCCCCCGTCATCTCGACTCCATTGAACATGTGATCCAGAGACATCAATATCACCCACAATATCATTGACCGCTTGGGTCTGCTCAGGGTTTCCTCGATATTGGTAGGGCTTACTCCATTTTGCCCCCTGCGAATTCAACTCTACCAGTGCGCTCGCTTTTCCCAAAGACATCAAGTTGATCGCCCCGACGAATGAGATGTTTACCACCTTGCCATCATGCATATAGCATCTGATTTCGATTCCATTTTTATTGTATATGTCTACTATGCATTTTTTGCTAGGGTCAGGGTCGTTGACAGTCTCATGTATTTTCTCGTAACGCTTAACACATTCCTCCCGATTCTCACCAAGCCTGGAATACGCTGGTGATGTCATAGCCGCTACAATGCTAATAGCGATAGTTGTTCTGAACAAAAATTTGGGAGTTTTCATGGTCTGTTTCCTTTGGTTCGCTCCAACTAACAAATGAGTTACAGTTAGACACTACCGAGAAAATTTAGTCACAACAATGGGGCATTCACCCCATAGCAATGGATTAGTTCCTTGTTTAAGGTGCGTCAGTAACCGTTACAATCAGGATTGCCAATGCCACACACTGAAATAGTTGATGATATTTGCACCGAAGCCTGTCGTGGAAAGACAAGCTATTGCACATTAAAAGAAATCATCAAACATTCAGGATTATCCGATAAAGCATTGGAGCAAATCAAATGCGTTGAACGCTTCAAGTGGTAGGAAAGTATGCGCGAAGGGAAAGACATCGGCTGGACGGAATCCCATATCAGGTGGGTTGAGCTTGGCTATGCTTCCAAATTTGCCGAAATCTATAAAGACGGAATGACCAATAAAGAGTTGTATCCAATTGTTGTGGCATCCATTTCGAATAGCCATTAATGCTTCGGTCGCTGGGCTTGTCCATGACCCCATTGGATTGCCCCGTAATTCGCACCAAATATCTTTGCGTTGAATGGCCGACGCTTTGAGCCTTTGCCGCCTGACGGTTCTCCACTTTAGCGATAGCCTTTCACCGTGTCTGCTGGTTTGGCTGTGGTGTCGGCTGGTTTGACCGCAGGAGTACTCTCACTAAACAAGGTAGTCGAAACATCAAAGAAACCACCAAGCGGGCCGCTGCCATGGGTGAGTTGGCATTCTCGGCAACGTCAAGACTCAAACCCTACGCGCCTTCCGTGCTAAGGAGATGGACACTATTCTCAACAAGATCAAGTAACGCTGGCCTTTTTTGTTAGCCATCAGCGCAGATTTCATTTCCAGATTCTGAAGTTGAATGTGAACTTCTTTCTTTGCAGC
>Ga0209697_10007203_pt1 | contig 13096 bp, 10 predicted proteins | sample AliMusrvi5mmetaG_FD_184115 | JGI IMG/M metagenome (GOLD analysis project Ga0209697, IMG submission 184115) | Freshwater lake bacterial and archeal communities from Alinen Mustajarvi, Finland, to study Microbial Dark Matter (Phase II) - Alinen... | ecosystem: Environmental > Aquatic > Freshwater...
TTGTCGCATCGCCGGCGGCCGGAGCGAATCTGCTCGCGGGGATAGCCCCGTTCAAAGGCACGGTGCCCGATGCGGGCGGGATGCCCGGGGTGGAATTCAGCGCCGACGGCGGCGGGAGCTGGACGGCGGCCGGCGTGACCGGGGCCAAGGCCCCGTATGCATGGAGCGCGAACGCGACGCTTTCGCCGGGCGCGAACACGCTGCGGTTCCGCGCGGTGGATGTGCTCGGGCAACGCGGCCAGCCGGTCTTGCGGGGCGTGACGTATTTGAAGCCCTCGGCCGCCGCGCTCGGACTTGTGGCGCAGGGCAGCGGGACGTTCACCGCCGGGCTGGCGGGAAAGAACCTGAACCTGAACATGCCCTACACGGTGACGGCGACGCCAGCCGCCGGGATGATCTTCAAGGAATGGCGCAAGAACGGGGTGTCTTTCTCGCGCAATGCGGCGCTGGCGTTCACGATGGAGGAAGGGCTCGCGCTGACGCCGGTGTTCATCGCGAACCCGTTCCCCGCCGTGGCCGGAACATTCAACGGGCTGGTGGGCAACGGGAAGGAAACCGATACGAATGCGTTTTTCCTTGGCAACGGGTTCGTGACGCTGACGACGACAGCGACGGGGACGTTCATCGGGTCGCTGCGCTTGGAAGGCCAAACGCTGGCTCTGAGCGGAAAGTTTGACGGGTTCGGCGAGGCGAACCTCACCCTCCTGCGCACCGGGAAATCCAGCGCACAGGTCGCATTGGATTTTGACACGGCATCAGCGCACGGCGAGATCGCCGGGACAGTGACACCAGCCGGAGGTTCGGCCCTGGACTTCATCGCGCTGCCAGGGGTTTACACCGGAGCGGGCACGAGCATCCACCCGCTTTCCGCCCGCAGCTACACGGTAGCCCTGCCGGCACCGGACGCTTCGCTCGGCCACGGCTACGCGACGATGGTGGTGGATGCGAAGGGGCTGGCGACATTCGCGGGCAAGCTGGCCGACGGCACGGGGTTCACGACCTCGGCCAGGACGGTGGACGACGGGGCGGGCAACTGGGTGGTGCCGGTGCATATCCCGCTCTACAAGGCCCTCGGCGGGATGATCCTCGGCGAGGTGGTGGTGCCGAAGGCATCGGCCTTCACGGTGGAGGGCACGCTGGAGTGGCTGCGGCCGGCCGACACGGCGGCGGGGGCGATGTTCCCAGCCGGATTCCTGAAGACGCTTGAGCCGCAGGGCAACCAGTATCAGCCCAAACCAAACATCTCGCTGCTCACCGGCGACGCGACGACCGGCAACTTCACGCTGACGGTCGATCCCGGCCTCGCGGCGTTGGCCGCAGCGATTGTCCAACCCGGCACATGGCCGAAGACGAACGCGCCAACGCTGGCAACGCCGCTCCCTGCGGGCCTGAGCTTCACGTTCACGGCGGCGACCGGAGTTTTCAAAGGCACCTTCAACCGGACGGTCGGCGGCAAAGCGGTCAGCACGCCCTACGAAGGGGTGATCTTTGCCAGCCCGCTAACCCTGCCGGATGGAACCAGCCCGGTTCGCGGAAGTGGCTTTTTCTCAACCGGCACGGTCTCGGCACCGGTGGAACTGATGGTCCCATGATCCTGGGAAATCCGGTTCCTTTATCTGAGGGTCTCCAGGGGTACGGCGTGGTCGCGATGACCGTGATGACGGAGATCCGTTTTTTTGCTGACCCCTCATCCGGGCCGTAATGCCAGAATATGCGGTAGGCTCCGGGAGTTTTGTTCTGGGGGTAAACCTCATCTTTTCAAGCATTTCGTTGCCCTTGGGGACCGGGTTGGCGTAGTCTGCCCGCCGCATCATGCCCAAGGATCTTTCCATCAAAAAAATTCTCCTTATCGGCTCCGGCCCGATCGTCATCGGGCAGGGCTGCGAGTTCGACTACTCCGGCGTCCAGGCCTGCAAGGCTCTGGCGGAGGAGGGCTACGAGGTCGTGCTCGTCAACTCGAATCCGGCCACGATCATGACCGACCCGGAGTTCGCGCAGCGGACGTATGTCGAGCCGATCACTCCCGAGGTGATCGAAAAAATCTTGGAGCGGGAGAAGCCGGATGCCGTGCTTCCCACGTTGGGCGGGCAGACGGCTCTAAACGCGGCGATGGCACTCGTCGGCAACGGGGCGCTCGAACGTCACGGGGCGCGGCTCATCGGCGCGAACGCGGAGGCCATCCAGCGCGGCGAGGACCGCCTGATCTTCAAAAATATCATGATCGAGATCGGGCTCGACTGCGCGCACTCGGGCGTAGCCCACACGATGGACGAGGCGGCGGCCGTGGCCATGGAGATCGGCACGTTCCCGCTCATCATCCGCCCGGCATTCACTCTCGGCGGCGCGGGCGGCGGCATCGCCTACAACCGCGGGGAGCTCGACGAGATCGTGCGGCGCGGGCTCGATCTCTCGCCGGTCAGCGAGGTGCTGATCGAGGAATCTCTGCTCGGCTGGAAGGAGTTCGAGATGGAGGTCATGCGCGACCGGGCGGACAACTGCGTCGTCATCTGCTCGATCGAAAACCTCGACCCGATGGGGATCCACACCGGCGATTCGATCACCGTCGCCCCGATCCAGACGCTCACGGACAAAGAATACCAGGCGATGCGCGACGCCAGCTTCGCGGTGATCCGCGCGATCGGGGTCGAGACCGGCGGGTCGAATATCCAGTTCGCCGTGAACCCCGCCAACGGCCGCATGGTGGTCATCGAGATGAACCCACGCGTCTCGCGCAGTTCGGCGCTCGCCTCGAAAGCGACCGGATTTCCCATCGCCAAGATCGCGGCTAAGCTGGCGGTCGGATACACGCTCGACGAGCTGAAAAACGACATCACGCGCGAGACCCCGGCCTGCTTCGAGCCTTCGATCGACTACGTGGTCACCAAGGTGCCGCGCTTCACGTTTGAAAAGTTCCCGCAGGCGGACCCGACCCTGACCACGCAGATGAAGAGCGTCGGCGAGGCCATGGCGATCGGCAGGACGTTTAAAGAATCCCTGCAAAAGGCCCTCCGCTCGCTCGAGATCGGTCGTTTCGGGCTCGGCGCCGACGGCAAGGACACCGCCCCCGACCTCGCCACCATCAAACAAAAACTGCGGATCCCGGGCGCCGACCGGATTTTTTTCATCCGTTACGCGTTTCTGGCGGGGCTGACCGTCGGCGACGTTCACGAGCTCTCAAAAATCGACCCGTGGTTCCTCGAACACATCCGGCTGATCGTTCAGGAGGAAATGCGAATTGCGAACACATGGCCGAAGGGATCGGCCTGGGTAGCCTGTCCGCAGGACAGCCCGAAGGGCGAGACGAGCGGGAGAGAGCGAGGCAAATTTGGAATGAGAAATGCGGAGGATTTCCGGCGAGCGAAAAAGTTTGGGTTCTCCGACCGCCAGCTCGCGCACCTCACCGGTTCGACCGAGGCGGAGATCCGCGCGCGGAGAAAAGCGTCGGGTGTCGTTCCCACCTACCGGCTGGTGGACACGTGCGCGGCGGAGTTCGAGGCTTACACCCCGTATTATTATTCGACCTACGGCGACGAGGACGAGACGCGGAAGAGCGACAAGAAGAAGGTGCTGATCCTGGGAGGCGGTCCGAACCGGATCGGGCAGGGGATCGAGTTCGACTACTGCTGCGTCCACGCCGCCTTCGCGCTCAAGGAACTCGGCTGGGAAACGATCATGGTCAACTCGAATCCCGAGACGGTTTCGACCGACTATGACACCAGCGACAAGCTCTACTTTGAGCCGCTCACGCTCGAAGATGTATTGAATATCTACGAGCGGGAAAACGCCGATGCGGTCATCGTCCAGTTCGGCGGGCAGACGCCGCTGAACCTCGCGGCCGGCCTCTCGGCCAACGGGTGCAATATCATCGGAACGCAGCCCCGGAGCATCGAGATGGCCGAGGACCGGAAGCATTTCTCCGCGATGCTCGACAAGCTCGGCCTCCGCCAGACACAGGGCGGAACAGCGACCAATGAAGAGGAGGCTGTCGCCGTCGCCTCGCGCATCGGCTACCCGGTTCTTGTCCGTCCGTCCTTTGTTCTCGGCGGGCGCGCGATGGAGATCGTCCACGACGAGGCGGACCTGCGCCGATACATCCGCACCGCGGTGGCGGCGAGCCCCGAGCGGCCGGTGCTGGTGGACCGCTTTCTCGAGGATGCCACCGAGGTCGATGTCGATTGCATCGCCGACGGCGAAACCTGCGTGATCGGCGGAGTCATGGAGCACATCGAGCAGGCCGGGATCCATTCCGGCGACAGCGCCTGCGTCATCCCCAGCTTTTCGCTTTCGCCCGAGACGCTCGCGACCATCAAGAGCGCCACCAAATCCATGGCGAAGGAACTCGACGTCCGCGGGCTCATGAACGTCCAGTTCGCGATCAAGGACGAGGACGTCTATATCCTCGAGGTCAACCCGCGGGCCTCGCGCACGGTCCCGTTCGTGAGCAAGGCCATCGGCGTTCCGCTCGCCAAGCTCGCCGCGAAGATCATGGCCGGAGCCACGCTCCGCGAACTCGGCTTCACCGAGGAGAAGATCCCCGGATACTACTCGGTCAAGGAAGCGGTTTTCCCGTTCGTCAAATTTCCAGGCGTGGACATTATTCTCGGCCCCGAAATGCGCTCGACGGGTGAGGTCATGGGCATCGATCCCGACCTCGGCATCGCCTACGCGAAAAGCCAGATGTCCGCCCAGCCGCCGTTGCCGACCAGGGGCAATGTCTTCATCAGCGTGAAGGACAGCGACAAGCCGTCGGCAGTCGAAGTCGCGCGGGATTTTGTGAGCCTGGGTTTCAAAATCCACGCCACCTCGGGGACGGCCAAACTCCTCTCCGACGCCGGGGTCCCCGTGAAGACCCTGCTCAAAATCCAGGAGGGCCGCCCGAATGTGCTCGACCTGATCAAGAACGGAGAGATCCATTTTATCCTCAACACCCCGAGCGGGCAGCAGCCGCGCCGGGATGAGGTGGTGATCCGCAGCGCGGGTGTCGCCGCGCGGGTTGCAACGATGACGACCCTGCGCGGCGCGCGAGCGAGCGTGGCCGCCATCCGGTCGATCCAGCAGGCGGGATACGAGGTCAAGAGCCTGCAGGAGTATCACGCCTGAACGTTTCTGCTTGCTTCCCAGCGGGTTTTCCGCTTAAAAACATTTCTATGAAAGTTGCCGCCCTCCTGCTCCTGTTGACATTCTCCGCCACGGCGTTTGCGGATATCCAAGCTCCTCCCGCGTCGGATTACGGTCCGACACGCAAGTTGGGCCGCGGCATCGCGAACATCGCATTCGGCATCACCGAAATCCCCTTTCAGATGGAATCGGTGAACTACGCCGAGGGCAATTCCGCCGCATTCAGCTACGGCCTGGTGCGCGGGGTGGGACGGTTTTTCGCGCGTCTGGGCTACGGGGTTTACGAGGTGGCGCTCTTCCCCTTCCCGACAAAACGCGGCACCTACTATCCCCCTTACCGCAGCGATATTCCTTGGATTAATTCCGGTTACCAGGAGTTTCCGCCGGAGCTCGGGTTCGAGACCCGATACAACTACTGCCGCACCTACCAGCAAGATCCGAATTGATCGGAGCGCATCCCTCTTTCAACGGCCGCCCGCAGCAAACTGCCGGCGGCCGTTTTTTATTGCCCGTCAGCCCAGGGCGTCTCGCTCACTCCCGCGAGGTGGTTTTCGTATCGCGCGAGCAGGTAGAGATAATCGGAAAGCCGGTTGAGATAGACCATCGGCGTCCGGCAGATCCACGCGGATCCGTCAACCATCAACGCCTCCCGCTCGGCCCGCCGGGCAACCGTCCGCGCAATGTGGATCTGACATGCGGCGGGAGAGCCCCCGGGAAGCACAAAAGTATTCATTTCCGGAATCAGGGCCGTGAGCCTGTCCATCTCCAATTCGATCTCCCGGACCGTCTCCTCCGTGATGCGTGGGGATTGTCCCGGTTGAAGGACCGTCGCCAGGTCCGTGCAGAGATCAAAGGTGCGCTTCTGCAGGGCGAGCAGGGCGGCCCGCACAGGTCCGGTCGGCCCGGCTGCGACAGCGGCTCCGAGGGTCGAGTTCATTTCGTCCAGAGTGCCATAGGCGGCGACGCGCGGGTGGGTCTTCGGGACCCTCTGTCCGGAAAACAGGCCCGTCTCGCCATGGTCGCCGGTGCCGGTGTAGATTTTCATGGTCCGCTCCTCCATCGCATGCAATGGCGCGTGCACCAAGCCGAAAATCTTTCCGCCGGAGGCTGGGTTTTCATTTCGCATTTCCCATTTGCCTCGCTCGCTCCCGCTCGTCTCGCCCTCCGGGCTGTCCTGCGGACAGGCTACCCAGGCCGACCCCATCGGCCATGTGTTCGCATTTCGAATTCTCCTGCGAATGCGGCGGATTCCCTTGACCGCAGGGCGCGGGCAAAGGAAAACAATCGGACCATGATTTCTTTGTCCGTGCCGGTTTACAATGAACAGGACGCTCTCGTGCCGCTCTTCGAGAAAGTCAGGACCGTCATGGACAGGCACGGGTTGCCGTGGGAGATCATCTTTGTCAACGACGGCAGCGCCGATGGCAGCGCCGGCATTCTTGACAGGCTGGCAGCCGAGGACTCCCGGGTGAAGGTCGTGCATTTCCGCCGCAATTTCGGGCAGACCGCCGCGATGATGGCCGGGTTCGATTATGCCAGCGGCGACACGATCATCCCGATGGACGGCGACGGGCAGAACGACCCCGAGGACATCCCCCGCATGCTCGCCAAACTCGATGAGGGCTACGAGGTCTGCTCGGGTTGGCGCAAGGACCGGCAGGACAACGCGCTCCAGCGGAATCTGCCGAGCATCATGGCGAACAAACTGATCTCCGCCGTGTCGGGGGTCGACCTCCACGATTTTGGCTGCTCCCTCAAAGCCTACCGCGCCGAGGTGATCAAAGGGGTCCGGCTTTATGGCGAGATGCACCGGTTCCTGCCGATCTACGCGAAGTGGCACGGGGCACGGATCTCGGAGATCCCGGTGAACCACTACGCCCGCGTTTCGGGAAAATCCAAATACGGCCTCGAGCGGGTCGTCAAAGTATTGATGGATCTGGTGACGGTGAAGTTCCTCGACAAATACATGCTCAAGCCGATGTATCTTTTCGGCTTCTGGGGGCTGATCTTTTTTGCCGCATCGGCCTTTTTCACGGGGTGGACCTTCTACATGCGGTGGCACGGCTGGTATTTCACAGCGACCCCGCTGCCGATGATGGCGGTCTTCTCGTTCATGACCGGCATGATTTGCGTGCTCCTCGGTCTGCTGGCCGAGATGATCACCCGCACGTTCCATGAGTCCCAAAACAAATCCATCTATCTCGTCCGCGGGACCAGGAATCTGAACGAGCCGCCGGAGGGTCGCTGATGTGCGGGATTGCCGGGTTCCTCGGCACCGGAGACCGGGGCGATCTGGAGGCGATGACCGCGTGCCTCGCCCATCGCGGGCCAGACGCGGAGGGATTCTTCATCGACCAGGGCCACGGGCTTCACCTAGGGCACAGGCGCCTGTCGATCTTGGACCTCGGCGGGGGAGGACAACCGATGTCCTCGACGGACGGGCGGCTCGTCGTGGTCTTCAACGGCGAGATTTACAACCACGCCGAACTCCGGTCGAGGCTGTCGGTGAAGGGGCACCATTTTCTCACGGACCATTCCGACACCGAGGTCCTTCTCCACGGGTGGAAAGAGTGGGGGGAAGAACTGCCAGGGCAACTCAATGGGATGTGGGCGTTCGCAATCTGGGACCGCGATCAGCGGCGCTTGTTTCTCAGCCGGGACCGGTTCGGAAAAAAACCGCTCTACTATTTCCAGCGGGCGGGAACGTTCGGGTTTTCCTCCGAGCTCACCTCGCTCCTGAAACATCCGGCGGCACCCCGCAACGTCTCGGATCTCGCCCGCGTGAAATTTTTTGCGCACGCGCTGATTCCTGCGCCCTGGTCGGCGATCGCCGGTATTTGGAAACTGCCGGCCGCCCACAATCTCCTGGTGGAGGAAAGCGGTTCCGCCTGCCGGGTGTCCCGGTATTGGCGGTATGTGATCGAGCCTGTCGAGCCGTCGGCAACCGACGAGGAGCTTGCCGCCGAACTCCGCGAGATCGTTCTCCGCGCGACCCGCCGCCGATTGGTGGCCGACGTTCCTCTGGGAATCTTTCTGAGCGGAGGGATCGACTCGTCGTTCATTGCGGCGCTCGCGGCGGGCGAAATTGGGGGGGCGTCGCTGAGCACATTCACTATCGGGTTCACCGAGCCCTCGTTTGACGAGTCGGCTCCGGCGAAACTCATGGCCGCGCATCTCGGCACCTCGCACAACGAGCAGGTCCTGGACCTCGATGCCGCATTGGATTGCCTGCCGCGGATTTTCGACCTTCTCGACGAGCCCCAGGGCGACGGTTCGCTGCTCCCGACGTGGCTCCTCTCCCGATTTGCCCGAAACAAAGTGACCGTGGCTCTTGGCGGGGACGGCGGGGATGAGCTTTTCGCCGGCTATGATCCTTTCCGCGCACTCCGGCTGGCCGGGCTGTATTCCCGCATCGTGCCCCGTCCGGTCCACGAAGGCCTGAGAATGCTGGCGGGCATGCTCCCGGTCTCGCATGCCAACATCAGCTTGGATTTTAAAATCAAACGGACGCTGCGCGGGCTGAGCCACGGCGCCCGGCTGTGGAACCCGGTGTGGCTCGGGGCGCTGGAGCCGTCGGAACTCGCGCGCCTGACTGATTCCCATTTCGACATCGAGGACATCTACGGCGAGGCGATCCTCGCTTGGGAAACCTGCCAGAGCGACGATCCGGTGGACCGGACGCTCCAGTTCTACACGGAGATTTATCTTCAGGACGGCATCCTTCAGAAAGCCGACCGCGCGAGCATGATGAACTCGCTGGAAGTCAGAAGCCCGTTTCTGGACATCGAGGTGGCCGACTTCGCGCGGAAACTCCCCCACCGGTTCAAACTCCGCGGCAACACGACCAAGTATCTCCTCAAACTGGCGGCAAAGCCCTTGCTGCCGGAGGCGATCGTTGGCCGCAATAAAAAGGGCTTCGGGTCGCCGGTCGGAAAATGGCTGCGCGCCGGACGCATCGCGCCGCAGCCGGCGAACGACATGGTCCGCGAGAAGCTGGACCAACACCTCGGCGGGCAAGCGGACGAACGGCTTTTCCTCTGGTGCGAATATGTCTGGCAGGAATGGCTGTCCAGGAGGGAAGGATGAAAAAGGTTTTGCACGTGATCGACAGCCTCCATCTCGGGGGTGCCCAGGAGGTTGTATTGAACCTGGCGACCTGCGGGAACCGGCGGCGATTCTCCCACGAGGTGGCGACGATGCACGGGCGCGGGGTTTATTGGGACCGAATGCAGGTGCTGGGGATTCCGCTCCACTCGCTCTCGCCGCACAAATTTTTTCCGTGGTATGCCGCGAGCCTTCCCGCGCTCCTGCTGCGCGGTGGTTTCGACATCCTCCACTGCCATCTTGTCGCGTCGAACATCATCGCCAAACCGCTCGGCAGGCTCTGCCGGGTGCCTGTGGTTTTGAACCACGACCACACGAACGACGACTACCGCGCGAACGGCCGGGCCCGTCTCGCGCTGGACACGCTCTCGAACCGGCTCGCTTCGCACATCATCGCCGTCTCGGATTCCTGCCGCCGCTTTCTCGTCGAGCGCGAGCGCGTGCCCGAGGAAAAAATCACCCTTGTCCAAAATGCCATCGATCTGCGCAGGTATTCGCCCGCCTGCGGGACGCGCTCTGAAGCAAGGAAGGCGCTGGGACTTCCAGAAAACGGCACCGTCGTTGCCGGTGTCGGACGCCTGAATCCCCAGAAGAATTTTTCGCTCTTCGTCCGGGTTGCTGCGGAGGTTTTGAAGCGCCACCCCCAAGCGGTTTTTGTGCTTGCGGGCGATGGGCCGGAGGAAGAGCTTCTGCGGAAACTCGCGCAGGAATCCAGACTGGCTGAGCGATTGCATTTTTGCGGTTATGTTCCCGATGCCCGCCAGGTCTATCTGTCGGCGGACGTCGTTCTCATGCCGTCGCTGTTCGAGGGCCTGCCGATGTCTCTACTCGAGGCCATGGCGATGCGTGTGCCTGTCGTGGCGTCTGCGCTCGATGGGATCGCGGAAGTTGTCGATGATGGACGGGATGGGTTTCTCGTTCCCTCCGGCGATGCGAAATTGTTCTGCGAGCGAGTCTGCCAGTTGATCGAAAACCCCTCGCTTGCCCGGGAACTCGGCGCGGCGGCCTCGGAAAAAATCGCGCGCAGGTTCTCCGCCGAGCGCATGTGCTGCGAGGTCGAGCGGGTTTACGACCGGTTCCTGAAATGAAGATTCTCGTCCTGTGCTACGAATATCCGCCGGTCGGTGGCGGCGGCGGCCGGATGGCCCACAATGTGGGTTCCGCGCTTGTTCGCCGCGGCCATCAGGTCCGTGTCCAAACGGTCCGGATGTCGGATCTCCCGGCTCATGAGGTCCGGGACGGCGTGGAGATTTTCCGGACATCCGGGTTCCGCCGCCGGGCCGATTTTTGCACGGTGCCGGAAATGGCGGGTTATCTGGCGACATCGTTTCTTCCCACGCTCCGACACATCCGCGAGTGGAAGCCCGACATCGTGCATGCCCACTTCGCCGTGCCGACCGGAGCTCTTGCCCTGGCGTGCAGGGTCCTCACCGGGGTTCCCTATGTGCTGACGGCGCATCTCGGCGATCTCCCGGGCGGGAACCCAGACCAGACCGGCGGGCTCTTCCGGTTCTTGAACCCGCTCATCCGGCCGATTTGGAAAAATGCCGCAGGCATTTCTGCCAGCAGCACCTTTGCCTCCATGCTTGCGCGCGCGGCCTACGGCGGCAGGCCGCAGATCATCCTCAATGGGATTTCCATGGATGGGAAACGGGTGACGGCAGCCCGTCCGTCGTGCCCGCTGGAACTCGTCGCCATCGGGCGCTTCAACCCCCAGAAGAATTTCCCCTGGATGATCCGGGCGCTCGCGGGATGTGATTCTCCCTGGCGGCTTTCGCTGATCGGGGACGGCAGCCAGCGCGCGGAGATCGAGTCTGCAATCCGGGACTCCCGGGTCGGGGACCGCGTGAAACTCATGGGCTGGACCACCGAGAGCGCGATGCGCGAGGTTCTTTCCAAGTCGGATGTCCTCCTGATGCCATCGACTTCCGAAGGCAACCCCGTGGCCGCAATCGAGGCGCTCAAACATGGCGTGGCGATCCTCGGCAGCGACATCGGCGGCCTTTCCGACCTGATCGAAAACGGGACCAACGGATTCGCCGTTCCCATCGCAACGCCGGAAATGTTTCAGGAAAAACTCGCGTGGCTCGCCGCTCATCCCGACAGCCTTCACAAAATGAAAACGGCAAGCCTGGAAGCCGCCGCCCGCTTCGACCTGGAAAAAATCGCCGCCGATTTCGAATCCCTTCTTTCGGATTCCATGAAGCGTGCCCATTCGCGCGATTGATCGTCTTCGCGCCCTTGGCGGCTTCGCAGGAGAAGCATTGAATTTCCCGACGAATTGCTGAATGCTCGCGGCTGATGCGTCTCCCGGACACTCTGGTCTCCCGATTCTCGAGGTTACCGCTTGGCACGCTGGCTGTTGTCGGCATTGCCTTCGTCCTCGTGTGGGCTTACGGGCGGTACCATCAAAAGCCCGTCCCGTCGCCGCAGCGTCAGGCCGCGCAGCGTCAGGCGGGAGACTTCGGCTGAACCGAATCGTTCGATTGGAAAGGAGCCTGAACTCATGAACAAAAAGAGATCCACTCCCGGCGTCCGCACAAAAAAGGAAGCCGAAGTATCCCTCGTCCGCTCCTCTGCAGCGGAATACCTCACTTTTGTGGCGGCCAGCGGCGCGGGCGGTGTGGAAGCCGTTTACGCCGATGAAAATGTCTGGCTCAGCCAAAAGATGATGGGGCTGCTCTACGACGTGGATGTCAGGACGATCAGCTATCACCTCAAAAACGTCTTCGCAGACCACGAACTGGAGGAAAACTCAGTTATCCAATATTTTCGGATAACTGCCGCCGACGGTAAAACCTACGATACCCAGCATTACAACCTTTCCGCCATCATCGCCGTCGGCTACAAGGTGAACTCCGAGCGCGCCGTCCAATTCCGCAAGTGGGCCACGGGCATCATCCCGTGGCGTCCCGCTGGGAGGAGATGTTTCAGCAACTCGTCAAGTTTAAGAACGAGAACGGGCACACAAACGTGCCACAACGTTCACCCAAATACTCGGAACTCGCGACGTGGGTTCATAACCAGAGAGCGGCAAAGCAAAATAACCGCCCAATCATCGCCATTCGTGGCAAGCGGCTCGACGAAATCGGATTCGCTTGGAGGCTTGTCGGGCATGATGCTTGGGAAATTATGTTGGAGCGGCTGGTAGATTTTAAAAAGGTTCATGGCCACTGCAACGTTCCGCAGAAAGGCGGCGGAGACAAAAGACTTGGGAAATGGGTGAACACTCAACGAACGCACTTCAAGCGAGGTGATCTTAAACCTGACCGGATACGACAACTTGAAGAAGTTGGCTTTGTCTGGAATACAAAAGGCAACCGGGTCGAAACAGAAGTGCTCGGGGGGGGACTTGAACCCCCATGCCTTACGGCATACGCCCCTCAAACGTACGTGTCTGCCATTTCACCACCCGAGCAATTGGGGATGAGGGGGAAAACTTACCGGCGACGGATATTTTGGCAAGGCTGAAATTTGGGCTTGCGGAATCCGGGCGGTTGCCCCACTTTGGACAATTCCAACCGAAACGGAATATTTTATGGCATACGCAGTGATACAAACAGGCGGGAAACAATACCGCGTCGCCGAAGGCGATGAAATTGAAGTGGAAAAGCTCGACGTCGAGACCGGCAAGAAAGCCGAGTTCTCGGAGGTATTGCTCGTTGCCAACGGATCGTCCGTGACGATCGGCGCGCCGCATGTTGCCGGGGCCACGGTCACGGCCGAGGTCGTGGACCAGTTCAAGGACGACAAGGTGATCGCCTTCAAGTTCAAACGCCGCAAAGGCTACCACCGCACGGTCGGCCACCGCCGCCAGCTCACCAAACTCAAAATCGAATCCATCTCCACCAAGTAACTCGTCATGGCCCATAAA
>Ga0209697_10007207_pt1 | contig 13091 bp, 13 predicted proteins | sample AliMusrvi5mmetaG_FD_184115 | JGI IMG/M metagenome (GOLD analysis project Ga0209697, IMG submission 184115) | Freshwater lake bacterial and archeal communities from Alinen Mustajarvi, Finland, to study Microbial Dark Matter (Phase II) - Alinen... | ecosystem: Environmental > Aquatic > Freshwater...
GTAAACTACTACAACACCGTGAAACCGCATAAAGGCATTGAAAACATGACACCTCTGGAAAAACTGATACAATACTTCTATCCAGAGAATCTATGAGAAACTGTAAACAACGCTCTAGAATCTAACATGTAATACGAAAGAAGCACGAGGATACGGGCTTTGTGTTTCCCCCCGACTCGCGGAAACCGGATATTCCGGCACGGCAATCGCCGATACATCCCTAATCGGGCGACGGAAAGGACCTTGTGATCGTTCGGATCATCCGGGATACGCATCTGTAGGCACGCACCACACATCCGGCGCAGTTTCGGGGTCTGTCGTCCCATGCGTTCATCACTGGCGTAGCGAAACCCGATGTTGTTGTTCTGATTCCCCGGCGTATTGTTCAAATCCAGTGCGAATGCCCCCGCATCCGACGCATTGTTCCAATTCCCGCCACGTAAGAAAGCGTATGCCACGCGCTTCGCCTCCCCCATACGTACCCGTATCATATCCGCCCGGACGATTCCATCCACGCACTCAGCATGCGGCCTATCTTGTTTATCTTATCCACGCCGGCCGAGTACTGTCCCACGCTCACGAATTTCAGGTCCTTCGCGAGACGAAGCAGGATGCGAACCACGTCAAGATCGTCCGATACCTTTTTCTGAAAGGCGACTCGCTCCCCTCCGCTTTTCTTGTTGGCCTCGACTATGGCGACGACCATCGAGATTGCGCGTTCTTCCATCGCGCGTCCCATAACGAGTCGATGACTCTACAGAATCCAATTGATGATCAGATAGAGCCACACTGTGAAGGCATACGTCTTCTGGAAAATGAACAGTTTCTCATGCATAGTCAATCGTCTCCTTTTGATCGGTTTCCACAGAAAATCCCCTTTTTCCATTTTATCGGAACCGGCGGGTTCGACACCGTATCCTTCTTCCCCATAAGCACCACAACGGCAATCATCCCGATCACAATCCCGATTGTGTCGATGCCGACATCGGACAGCTTGCCCTCGCGACCCGGGACGAGGAGCTGGTGCGTCTCGTCCGAGAAGGCATAGAGAAGCGAAAACGTGACGGCAAGCATCGTCTGAAAGCCCGAGCGCTCCCTCGGATACGCCAACCGGAAGGCGTTAAAGGCGAGAAGGAACAGCACGAGGTATTCGAAGATATGTGCGCCCTTGCGTTCGAGCAACTGGTTGAACGGCATCGCCGAGCCAGACACCGTCCCCGGCATCGCGGAAAAGACAAAAATGACCGCCATCCAGAGGATGAGCAAGGAAAAGGCCCGCGTTCTGGATCGGAAAAAGCGCATACGCTATCATCCCTTCCGGTATCGTTCACGTACCTCGTTGAAGAGCCTTGGTAGCACGTAAAACGGCAACCAGATCCAGAGCGTCGCACGAAGGAACTTGTCGAGGAAATCATTCAATGTCATATATCGCTTCCGGAATAATGAAGACCCGTGCCGACCGGGAAAAGACGGTCCGAACCCCGTTCACGCCATCAGGTCGTCTGGACTGCCACTACCGCCGGTCGCCGCGCACCGAGTAAAATCGTAGACGACGTCTTTCTTCTCGACGACGATCCGCCACCCGGCCTTCTCCGCCGCCGCCTTGAGGTTCTGGTTCGGATTGAACGCGATCGGATGCTCCACGATCCGAAAGATGCCGATATCCGACTCCGTGTCTCCGATACCGTACGAGTCGGCCAGGTCAATACCGTTCTCCTCGGCATACCGTCTCACGACCTCGTCTTTCGCCTTAGTCGGTTCAAAGGTCGCCCTACCCGTATAAAGACCGTTCCCGTCCTTCTCGTACACGCTTCCGAATACGAAGTCGAACTTGAGATAATCCCGGTTATATTCCTCCACGACTTCAATCGGAGATCCGGACACCGCGATGATATGACGTCCCTCGGCACGAAACCGCCTGATAAGCGCCTCCGAGAAGATATAGGTCCGCTTCATATGGAACGGGATAACGATCCGACTCGCCTCGCGGACTTTCTCCTCGGAAACCCCCACGATATGTTCGGCATACAGCGAGACGATGGCCTTCCGATAGTCCTCGTACGTCCCCTCATGTTCCAACCAGTTCGAATACACCTCGGTCAGCTGTTTGCGAACGTCCACCGGAAACGAACCGAGCCACGACAGTTCGTTTATCAGCTCGAAATGGAGGTTTTTCCGGAATATCGTCCCGTCGATGTCGAATACGGCCAATTTCCTCTGTTCCATACTCTGATTCTCACTGATTATACGGAGTTAATACCATTCTAAAAAATATATCCCCTATAACGACGTCTTTACGAGGGAGTCCGCGACCGTGGCAATCCGGGACGTATGGCACAGACCCGGACCGCCACGCCCTGCCCTTTGCGAAGGGCGTGACTCGCGGAGACGGAGAGGGAAGCAGTTTCTTAGAGCCTATCTCAATAGGGTCTCCGTCTGAGCGTACGAGCTTTGAGCGGAAAGGCGGGTAACCCGCGAAGCCCTATCCGAATAAGGCGACAAGGGGTACGCGCGTTTACGCCAAAGATCGTAGGTACAGTAGGTGCGTTCCTAACGGATAGGCTCTTAGTATCTATCCCAATGCGGTACTCATTTGGTTCATTTGGTATACGTTGTCAGTTTTTGGTTCGGAACAACTCCTTCGCCTTGTCCCACACTGCCGGATCCCCCTTCGTTTCCTTGAGCCAGTACCACCATTCCGCGCCCCACAGATACGCTTCCGAGAATCCGACCCGGCGCGCGTAGTCCACATACTGTGAGAGCATCTCCGGATTCATGGTCTTGTACTGTTCCTCGACGGAGGAATTGACCAGCCAACCGTCAGTCCACGGTTCCGCCTGCAGTTCCGCGACGATAAACCGGTTCTTTCCCATGAAGAGTCCGATGAGTGCCGCCTTGAACCGGTAGTAGTTCGGACCGATCGGATAGGTAACGTATCCCTGACTCGGATTATACACCTTCCGATACATCGTCGTCCCGAAGATGTCCCCGCGCGACGACGACGCCGTCCACGTGGAAAATTCCCCGCTGTCGGTGATAAGAATCGGACGGGACGGATCGAGCGCCTTCACATAGGCGATCTCATGATCGAAAAAATCCCATGAAAGTGGCGGGCATTCCCCGAAAAACGTCACGAACGGTTCGTTCTCGACCTGCCATACGGTCACTTCCTTCCGGTCGCGATACCGTGCCACGGCCGTCCCGACGAAATCCGTCAGTCGCGCCTCACGATACGCGTCGTTGCCTTCCTGCTTGACCCACTCCGGAATATGACACTCGGGCCACCTCGGCTCACGCTGACCGACCACTAAAATCACTTCCGCCCCACGCTTCGCCGCCTCGTCGAGCATCCAGTCGGTTTCGGAAAAATCATACGAATCCGGATCCTTTTCCGCCCGGTTCCAGTAGATCGGGATACGGAGCTTCCGCACACCCAGATCGTCGAGTGTCGCAAGATAGGCCTGTTTCCAGTCGAGACCCAGGCCCTCCGCGTACGGTATCGAGAACGTGACACCGAGCGCGACGTCTCCCTTCGGCGCCGGACCAGGGAGATTGAAATAGGCGAAAAATCCCGCCACGATTGCAAGTGTCAAGAGAAGAACGATACCGATGATCTTTACGACGAACAGTTTTCGTTTCATAGGCGGAAGAAATGAGGTGAGAGGTGAGAAATATCGTTATAACGACGTCTTTGCGAGGGAGTCCGCGACCATGGCAATCCGGGGCTCAAGATTCTCCGTCCCAGAACGCCACGCCCTGCCCTTCGCGAAGGGCGTGACTCGCGGAGACGGAGAGGGATAGTATCAATCGTGAGTCTTCTACAAAAACCCGTCCAATCCGGCATTCGATGCGAGCCAGATACCAAGCGCCAAAAGGACGATCGCGAATACCTTCCGTACCGTCTCTCGGTGACTGATGTGCTCGCGGAATATGTACGGGTACCGGATGGAGAGGACCGTTGCGAACACGAATACGAGCCCGTATTGTACGCCGCTCATACCCTGCACGAAAGTCGCCGAGCCGAGCCAGACCGCATAGGAAACAAGTATGGTCCCGATGCCACCAAACACCTGTGTCAGAAGGAAATATATTCCCGTTGTCGTCTTCCGTTTTCCGGGAGATGAAAACCGGTCGTGACTCGACAGGATCGCCTCCCGGAATGACGGCACGAAAAAAAGCGACATCCCCCCCGCGAACACGCCGACCTTCGACCAGACGAATCCGGTCGCGAAATCCGAAAAATGATACGACTCTTTCAGGAGAACCATCGCGACGGCCAGCAACCCTCCGGAAAGCAGTACTGAGCGAATAAACCCGGGACCGTTTATCCCGTGCCCTCCGGTCGCCAGAAGTATCGCGCCAGCGACGAGCAGTCCGAGTGCCAAAACATCCGTCAAGGAAATCCCCTTTCCCGAAAGAAACACCGTACAAAGCGAAAGCAGGAACAGGAAACCCACCGACGCCACCCCGATAAGCGGCACCGCGCGCGACACCTCGCTTCGCTTAATCGCCTGATACGAAACGAGCAGTCCGTAAAGGAACACGAAACCGGATCCGACTCCGAATGCAACCGCGGAAGGAATGAAAAGTACGAACCCGAACGGAATGAGCGCGAAGAACGGCAGATTCGTCAGAGACAGGAAAAACGCGTACAGGGCCGGCGCCCCGATACGCTTTTCACTCAAAAGGAACTTGTCGAATACCGACGCGACAGCGTTGAGCGAGTACCCCGTAAACGCCACGATCATCCAAGACATAGGGTGTATTTCATTTTCTCCAGTATACCTTGTTCTGCGGAAAAACGAAAAACGACCGCCCGAAAGCGATCGTTTTTCCTGTCAAGATCATTCGGTGACATCAGCCTTTCACGAGGCGATCATAGTAGACACGGACGCTCGCGACCCACGACCGCACGCTCTCGGGACTATGTCCCGCGCACGAACTTCCGCATTTCCATGAAAGCATCTGCTCCGGATTGCTCGCCTGCTTCGTGGCAATAATCCTGGATATCCGGTCACCGACAGCACTGACAGCTTCTTCCGGGGAACCGAAGCATGCGTACCCCATAGCCGTCCCACGGCTCCCTTCGCCCTTATAGCCCCAATAATTGAAGCAGTCCTGTCCGGCAAGCGTGGGAACATGATTTCCCCAATCCGACTCCTTCTTCGCGATGCCAACGACGAGCCCCGCGATCTCGCGGTCGTATTCCGCGATAAAGGGTGCCATCGCCTCGATCGGATAACCGGTCACCATCCCTCTTATTTCAGCCTCAAGCGCATCGGGCTGTTCACTATGAAAGGCCTGCTCGTCCGCGACGATCTCCCGACACGAATCAAGCTCCCTCGACACGTTTTCATTATCTTCTGTCGTAGCCTTCCCGAACGATGCCAGCAACCGGCGTTCCAGATACAAGGCACAGATTTCCCTTTTCCCATCCTGGATATTCCGTCCGCCCGTCATCACCTGAAAGCTCACGGCCGGTCCGACTTCCTTCGGTGACAACGCAAAGACCGACACCGCCGAAAGCAACGATATCCCCGAAACGAAAAACACCTGCTTCAGGCGTCGTGGCAAAAATATCCTGTCCGTCACAGAAACCGTCGCCCGATTACATAAATCCCCGTCATCGCCTCCCGGTAAACCGTCTCCGGTGGTTTTTGGCATAGGTATCCGTTATGAATCCCGCTGCCCTCCTTCCCCCCTGTTTCCCCCTGGGAACGTATTGCCAAGTGTAGCAAAATTTTAGCAAACGGTCAAAGCGATATTTTAATTTTTGCCTCAGATAAGACATTTTCCGTACTCGTCGCAAAACTCAAATCCGACCTTTTCCAACATCCCCTCCGCACTTTTTTCAAAATAAAACCGGGGGCGGGGCCCCGGTCACGTCGGATTCGTTTTTTTGCCCCTACCCGCCGGCCTGATCCAAGACGTTCAGTTTCTCGTAATACAGGTCGACATCGGAAATCCATTTCTGGACGCTGTACGGATCATGTCCGGCACACGACGAGCCGCACTTCCAGACGATGAGATCTTCGGGCGTACTCAGATTCTTCTCGTATATGAGGGTATAGAGCCGCTTCCCGACCGTTTCCACCGCATCCTTTCGACTATTGAAGCAGGTGTGTCCCCCTGTTCCCATCAGGACCCGGATACCGCGATAGCCCCAGTAGTTGAAGCAGTCCTGCCCTTCGAGCACAGGTACGTGAACGCCCCATCCGGATTCTTTCTTGGCGATAGCGACGAGGTATATCGCCACGGTTCGATCCTGCTCGACGATATACGGGACCATATCCTCGATCGGATAGCCCTTCACCATTTCGCGGATGCGGTTCTCGAATTCCACCTTGCTCGGATCCTGTGCCGAGAGTTCCATGAGCACGTTGGCGATATCGACATCGGCCTCGTTCGTCGTTTCCTCGCCGAGCACCCGGGCATCGAGTGGCTGTTCGATCGGGACATACCGGACCTGGTCGTCCGCCTTCGCGCCGGCCCCAAACGAATGTTCGAGGTACAACGCCGAGACCATGCCGAGTGCCATCGCACCGACCAGCGGGACATATGCCGCCTTACCGGACGAGATACCCAGACGGAAACCGGACAGGCCCGCCGACAAATCATCACCGAACGACCGGAACCGCTCCTCGAGCCCGCGGATCGCGCTGAAATCGGGAATGGCGACAGCGATGACGATCGGGCGGCGATGCATCGGTGATACGCCCGCAAACCCGGGCTGACGGAGCCCATCGACCGTCCTGATCCGACTCAGATAGAGCGGTTTTTCCCCAAGGACGTCTATCGCATACCGCGAATAGAGCATCGGATCGCCGGAATAGGAAACGACGGAAACCCGCCTGCCACAGGAAATCACCTCGGATCGGACCGGGCCCGAAACGCGGGTTCTTTCCGTAAGCGCAAAAACGGTACCGACGGATATCGCGGAAGAAAGACTGTCGAGAGAAGGATGTTTTTGTTGTTTCAGGGGAAAAGCCCTCGAACTCATAGTATGTTTCTTGTATGTTTCTTTCCGGATCAGTTTCCCGCCGGAAGCCCCGCCTTTTCACGAAAATACCCCTCCACGTCCGGCGTGCCGACAAAACACTTTCCATCCGCGAACAGGAACGGGACGCCGACCTTGTCTTCCGTCAGTCCGCAGGTCGCCGCCTTCGCGGACATCTCCGTCGCATTCGTCTGATCATGCCAGGCCTCCTTCGTCTGAAACGACACCTTGTCCGCGATCTTGTTTTCCGCGAGAAATTGCTCGACGTCCTTGCAGTGGGGACATTCGGCTCCGTAATAGAAAACGATACCGGAATCGAGGCTTCCCGGCGTGCCCTGGTCCGATACGGTGGCCCCGTTCATATTTCGGAACATGAATCCGCCGACGAACACCGCGACGATCACGACGGTGATCGCTATGATGACTTTCTTATTCATACGGACGAAACCTCAGAAACGGATTGATTCGCTTGCCGTCACATCATAGCACTTTTTTCCGGAGAAAAAAAGACCGGACTTTTTTCCGGGAAAAACAAGGGGTACTTGTCAAGGGGCGGTCAGTCGGCGTTCCCTCGAAATCGTCCTGTTCGAACGACCGACGCGGCTGTCGAAACGATCAGAAGAAGCATCAACGCGAGCAATTGCCCGACGGTCATCCAACCGAAAAATATCGGGGATCCCGGATCAGGCTCACGAAAGAACTCGGCGAGGAAACGAGCTATCGCGTAACCGGCAAGAAAGACGACCGTAAGGACGCCACGAGGCGGTTTTCGTTTCCGGACAGCCGCCAGGACAATGAACAAGACGATGCCTTCAAGAAAAGCCTCGTACAACTGGGACGGATGCCGAGGCTCCCATATGCCGGTCGACGGGTCCGGGAAATACATTCCAAAGGGAAGCGACGTCGATCGCCCCGGAAGCTCAAGATTGAGAAAGTTTCCCATCCGACCGAAAAACAACGCTATCGGGACGGCCGGCACGATGAAATCAGCAAGAGCGATATGATCGATCCGACGGGAACGGGCAAAGAAAAACAAGGCGATTCCCCCGCCGAGGAGTGCGCCGAAGAAACTCATCCCATGAATGCCGATGTACGTTCCCGTTCCGGAATCGACGGGTGAGACAAGCGCGAGTGGCGTCGATAAGAGTGCCGGATCATACAGCAGAGCGTATCCGAACCGCCCGCCGACAAGTATGCCGACAAAAACCGGCACTGCGGCATCCCACACGGTTCCGGCGTCGAACGGCGCCCCTTTTCCACGGGAGCGGAGCAAAAGAAAGACGACCGTCGCGAAGAACCCGGACAGAAAACAGACCGCGTACCAGCGAAGCGACCAGGACCCGACCGCGACGACGACCGGGTCGATACGTTCGGGAAGATAGTGCCACCACTCGGTCATAGGGATCAGGTTCGGGAAAGCTTCCCGGACTTCGCTCCGTATTCCTCGGAATAGATGTCCGCGAGCGCGAAGAAGAGCGAGACGATGATGGGGCCGATGAGCAGGCCAGGGAGTCCGAACATCGTGATACCGCCGAGCGTCGCGAAAAAGACGAGCAAGGGATGCATTTCCGTGTCGCGGCCGACAAGCTTCGGTCGAAGGACATTGTCGATGATCGATATGACCCCGAGACCGAACGAGAGGATGAAAATACCCTGCCAAACGCTCCCCGAGGCGATCAGGATGGCAGCCGTCGGTATCCAGACCAGCGCGGTCCCCACGCCGGGAACGAGCGAGGCGAACACCACGATGATACCCATGACAACCGGGGACGGCACTCCTGCGATCAGAAACGCGATACCGGCCAGCGTTCCCTGGATGATGCCCACGACGAACGTCCCCTTGATCATCGCGCGGCTGATCGATATGAATTCCTGGAACAGATGAGTATCCTGCCCGTCCCGCAACGGGGAAAACCGCTTCGCGTACCGGAGAATGTTCTCCCCGTCGACCAGGAAATAGAACAGCGTGAAAAACAGCGCGAGAAGGAAGATGACGAACTGGAGCACTCCCTGATACGCAACAGCAAGGATACCGACAGCCCCCGAAGTGATCGCCTGAATCGCTTCCGTGAAGCGGGTCGACAAATCTCCGCCGGGAAATACGGCATGCAGGAACGGCGACTGCCGAAAGAGTTCGAGCCCCTTCACGACGAGGACGCCACTTTGTTCCGAGGAGTAGAGCGTTCCGATCTCGTTTATCGCGAATCCAACCACGATCGAGATCGGCGTCACGATCAGCACCGCGACCAGAAAACAGATGAGTGTCGCCGCCGCGATCCGACCCCCAAACAAGGTCTTCCGGAGGGAAAGGTTCATCCTATGGAACAAGACGGCGAAGATCATCGCGACGACGATCGCCGTCAGGAACGGCTGGAAGATGAAAAACACCGCCGTCCCAGCGACGACGAGCAACAACAAGAAGAGATACATGCTGAGATTCGTTTCTTTCATAGCGGAATCAAGCCGTTTATACGGCTATCATACAGGAACACGATCGCGAAGACAAGAAACCGTCGAGAGTCAGAAGAGGAGTTTTCGACGAAGCAACCCAGTCATATCGCTCGCGAGCGATATGACCAGTTTCCATTCCCGCCCCGTTCCCTGTCTATCCTTGCGAACCCCAGGTCCTCGAGAGGTGAAGCGATCCGGTCACGTCGTTCGCGAAGGGCGGGATGTCTTTTTATCTGGCATTACGCAGGGACAAGGAGAATTATCGTTCGACTTTTTTAGTATCTCTCTCAAATCTCACCGCCATTATATGCCGTAAAGATGGCTTGTCAGCTGAAATCCGAAATTTCGGCTGCAAACAATTCAAAACTCGTCAGGTTACGGTAGCGGGATCCTCATGCTCTTCGGATACCCGTCCTCATTTTTTATGGTTTTCGCGCGAGATTTTCGGATTTACAGCTCGACATGAGATTTGAGAGAGATACTTATCGAACACCGCAAAGCCGGGTTCACCAAGCAGTATCTGCGCGTTGACCAGGAAGGTCGGCTTTCCGTTCAGGACGATTTTCTCATGCGGGGGTCGAACAGAAAGCTCGAGTCCATACCGATCACGGAACCAATCCTTGATGCCGGCACGGGTATTATGTGACGAAGGCACGACAAACGGCGCATACCCACGCTTTTTCGACGAATAGTACTTCCTGTGCCCCTCATGCAGCGTCAGCATCACCTGCGCATCCTTCCACTGTCGCCGATCCGATTTGCGAATTGCGAAATGCGAATTTTCCCCAATTTTCGTTTTTTTTGTTCCCGTCTCATTTCTCCCTTTCATAAAGGGAGTACCGAGTCTTCGAGGGGATAGATTTGATCCCGTTTCCATTTCTAATATGCCTTTCGCATTTCGCCCGCCCGCAAGGCTATGACCGCCTTCAGACTGTCGGACCAGGGCATCATCGCGGGCAAGCATCTCATCTTTGCCGTGATACCTGAAATATTTACATCGCGTACTCAGCGGACATGCCCCGCATTTCGGCCGACCGGCACAGATCGCGCTTCCGAAGTCCATCAATGCCCCGTTCAGTTCCTTGGCCGGCAATCGGAAGTTTTCCTCGAACTCGGCAAAAGGGATATCGGCCCGTTTCGATCCGAAGAAAAACCGTCCGACGACACGCCGAAGATTCGTATCCCACGCGATCGTATTTTTCCGGTAGGCGAAGCTCGCGATCGCGGCCGCCGTATAGGGACCGACCCCGGGCAGAGTCTTCAGTTCTTTCACATCCTTCGGAAAGGTCCCGGCATATTCCTCAACCACGACATGCGCGGCCTTGAGCATGTTCCGACCGCGTGCGTAGTAACCGAGCCCCGTATAATACGGCAAGAAATCTTCCCACGACGCTTTCGCCAGGTCCCTGACCGTCGGAAACCGTCCTAGGAACCGCTCGTAGTATCCGATCACGCGCGACACCTGCGTCTGCTGGAGCATGATTTCCGACACCCAGACCTCGTACGCGGTGATGCCCCGTTTCCGCCACGGCAAGTGCTCGCGTCCGGCGCGAACGAAGAAATCATGCAGTATCTCCTCGAACCATCCCAGTTTTTCGAACTGATTTTTTCGCATACACTCTGTAAGATTTTACACGTCATTGCGGCCCCATTCGTCTCCGCGAGGGTGAGTCTTCGAACCCGTGGCGGCCCAGTCCTTACCTGTCTGTTCTCCTTGGATTGCCACGGCCTCCGAGGCCTCACAAAGACCGAGGTTACCATGTCCCTATTGCCAGCCAGTTGTCAGTAATGCATCGTCTTTCGTTCCTCATTCCTACTCTGCCCGCTCCCCTGCCTGAGGGGAGCTCCCGTGGCTTTGCACGGGTGAGGGGTGGGAGAAATTCCCCGCTTCGCCACGCCATAGCTTCAGTGAAAGCTGGCATCGCCACGCCGTAGCCATAGAGTAGGCTGGTTCCCATCCCCGTTCCCTATCCCTCATTTCACACTTCTCGCTCCTCACTGCTGCTCCCCATTCCCCGTTCCCTGTTATCTGCCCACTCGTTCTTGCGAGCGGGTCCGCTCACTCCGCTTTGTGGAGATGTAGCGGATTATCTGCCATCGCCTTCGGTGATAATCCCCGAACCGATGCACTCATCGCCCCGATAGAACACCGCGATCTGCCCGGCCGCGATGCCGGTGTCTCCCTGCGTAAGCGTGACATTCCCATGACCGCCCGACAGGATCGAAAGTGCGCACGGATATTCCTGCACCCCGTGACGGAGCTTCACCACGAGCGAATCATCGGAATTCGGTGTCTCCACGATCCATGAAAGCCCTTCGACATCAAACTCGGTTCTCGCCGTTTCAGCGTTCCGATACGCGTTCGATATAAATATGATGTTTTTCGCGATATCCTTGCCGGTCACATACCAGGGCCCGCCGGAAAGCCCGATACCGCGCCTTTGTCCGATCGTATAGAACCAGTATCCGTTATGCTTCGCAAGCACAGCGCCGGTCTTCGCATCCACGATATCCCCCTCTTTCATCCCAAGCGTCTCCTTGAGAAACTGGTCGAATGGGATTGTGCCGAGGAAACAGATCCCCTGACTGTCCTTGCGTGCCGCATTCGAGAGTCCGAAATTCCGCGCAAGTTCCCGAACCTCGTCCTTGCGATAGCCACCGATCGGGAACATCGCCTTCGCCAACTGATCCTGACGAAGCCGGGAAAGAAAATACGTCTGGTCTTTGTGTTCGTCCGCCGAACGCAACAACCGCGACTTCCCGTCATGGATTTCCGTTGTCGCATAATGCCCCGTCGCAACCCGGTCGAACTCGGCACCGTACGCCTCGACGAACGCACCGAACTTGATAAACGTATTGCAAAACACGTCCGGATTCGGCGTCCGCCCCGCTTTCGCCTCAGCGATCACGTACGACACGATCCGTTCGTGATATTCCTTCTGGAACGGCACGACCCGCAAGGGAACCCCCGCCCCCTCGCAGACCGACCGGACGAATCCCAAGTCTTCTTCCCACGGACACTCGCCCAGGAACGACAATTCGTCCTCAAGCCATATCTTGAGGTAGAACGCGGTGATATCGTGCCCCGCATCCTTGAGCAACCGGAGCGACACCGAGCTGTCCACCCCGCCGGAAATAAGCATCGCTATCTTCATTGGGTAAATCAAAAGAAAATTCTTATACTTCCCATGCGTTCAAGACGGTGTATCCGTCCAAATCAGCCTGTTTCTTATCGATAGTCACGAGCGAAAAATTGATTTTCGAATAGCTTCCCAAAAAACTCTCGTATTTCTTTTTATTGAATTTCGTCACATCGGATTTCACTTCAAATGCATCGGTGCCATTCACGATAAAATCAACTTCATTTTTCTGAGTCGTTCTCCAAAAATTGATGTCTTCCGCATTATTTTTTACAAGCAACTGTCGGAACACGGCATTTTCCAACAATTCCCCTTTATCATCGCGGGTCTCAAAAGCATCAAAGCTTCCAACGAAGAAATTCCGAAGTCCCAAGTCATGAAAATACACCTTCGGCATCTTCGTCAATTCTTTCCTGATATTCCGAAAAAACGGCCTGACAAGAGAGATATGAAATGACAGTCGCATCACATAGAGATATCGGTCGATAGCCGTTTTCGAAACA
>Ga0209697_10007218_pt1 | contig 13076 bp, 9 predicted proteins | sample AliMusrvi5mmetaG_FD_184115 | JGI IMG/M metagenome (GOLD analysis project Ga0209697, IMG submission 184115) | Freshwater lake bacterial and archeal communities from Alinen Mustajarvi, Finland, to study Microbial Dark Matter (Phase II) - Alinen... | ecosystem: Environmental > Aquatic > Freshwater...
CGTCAGTACTGCCGGAGCAAATGAAGATGCTATTCGAAGGTATGTAGCCAATCAGGGTAAAGAGGATGCTGGGCAAGCGAAGCTTGTATTTTAAAGTACCACGCCTGGAAGGGCGTGGGTTTCTATACTCAACATCTCAAACCTTTTTAAAGAGCTTCTTTAGCTGCTATAAGTATAGCACATCAAATGCCTCTTTGTCAAGCACGCTCAAACATGCTATATTGAATCGGTCAAAACCATCAAAAATATGGCTCAAAATAAGCTTTTTCAACTTGCGACACCATTTAAGCCGGCTGGAGATCAGCCGAAGGCTATTGAGGCGCTTGTGAATGGCCTTGAGAAAGGCATGGACAGACAGACTTTGCTCGGCGTGACTGGTTCTGGCAAGACATTTACCATGGCAAATGTCATCGCGCAGTACAACAAACCGACTCTCGTGCTCGCGCATAACAAAACTTTGGCGGCACAACTGGCGCAGGAATATCGCGAATTTTTCCCGAACAATGCGGTGCATTATTTCGTTTCGTATTACGACTACTATCAGCCGGAAGCTTATATGCCGGTGACGGATACTTATATCGAAAAAGAAGCCATGATCAATGAAGAGATCGATCGTCTCCGTCACGCTTCGACGCAGGCGCTTCTGACACGCAAAGATGTGATAATCGTGGCGTCGGTGTCGTGTATTTACGGTTTGGGTTCGCCTGAAGAATATGAAAAAGTGAACATCAAACTCTCCGAAGGAATGGAAATCTCACGCGGCGAACTTGTGCGTAAGCTTATCGATGTGCATTTCGTTCGCACAAATGCCGACTTGAAACCTGGTCACTTCCGCGCGGTCGGAAATATGCTCGAGGTCATGCCGCTCAATGAGAAGATTATTTTCAGACTCGAGTTCGAGGGTGGTATGATCGCGAGAATCATAAGACTCGACCCGATCACGAGAGCTTTGACCGAAAAACAGGATAAGGCAATCTTCATATTTCCGGCGAAACATTTCATAAGCAATAAAGAGCAGAATGAGATGGCTTTGAAGACTATTCAAGCCGAACTCGCGGACCGCATAAAAGTCTTAGAGAAAAACGGCAAGATGTTGGAAGCAGAACGATTGAAACGTCGCGTGAAGTACGACATTTCCATGATCCGCGAGATTGGCTATACAAATGGCATCGAAAACTATTCGCGACATTTTTCTGGCAAGATTCCAGGTGAGGCGCCAGATACTTTGCTCGCATATTTTCCAAAGGATTTTCTGACTATTGTTGATGAATCACACGTCACGATACCTCAACTGAACGGAATGTTCGCTGGCGACTCTTCACGCAAAGAAACTCTCGTCGAGCACGGATTCCGTCTACCTTCAGCGAAAGATAATAGGCCGCTCAAGTTTGCTGAGTTTTTGGAGCGTATCGGTCCTATGATATATACCTCAGCCACGCCAAGTGATTATGAGAGAAAAGGAAGTCAGCAGATTGTTGAGCAAGTGATTAGGCCAACGGGGTTAGTTGATCCGGAGATTATTATAAAGCCAGTGACCGGTTCGAAATCTTACAAAGGCCAAATCCACGACTTCATAGAAGAAGCTATTGTCACGATCAAGAAAGGCGATCGTGTGATGGCTACTACATTGACCAAAAAGATGGCGGAAGATTTGGCAGAATTTTTGAAAGAAAAGGGAATCAAGGCGCGATATTTGCATAGTGATATAAAGACGATGGAGCGCATTCAGATATTGACGGAGTTTCGCAGAGGAGCCGTTGCGAGCAAGACTGAAGGCTTCGACTGTTTGGTCGGTGTGAACTTGCTTCGCGAAGGACTCGACTTGCCGGAAGTTTCGCTCATCGGAATCCTCGATGCTGACAAAGAAGGATTCTTGCGTTCTGACACCGCACTCATACAGACTATCGGCCGAGCCGCGCGTAATGCCGCTGGTCGCGTCATCCTCTATGCTGACAATATGACTGGTTCGCTTGATCGTGCCATAAAAGAGACTGAACGACGCCGTACCATACAGATTGCTTATAACAAGAAACATGGCATAACGCCGCAGACTATTCATAAGGCGATTCACGATATAACTGATCAACTTCGCAGTGAGCATGACAAAGCCGTGCATGAGCTTCTGAAGATAGATGAGAGTCTGGCGCAGAGCGATCCGAAGGAACTTATACGTCAAAAAGAAGAAGCTATGAATGAAGCGGTGAAAGAGCTCGATTTTGAGACGGCCGCACTTGTTCGAGATGAGCTGTTTGCATTGCACAAGAGGTTTGATACAATTAGACCACATGGAAAAAATCCTCATAATAGAAAGTGACGCGAATTTCGGAGATCAGGTCAATTCGGCTCTAAGGAAAAATGGATATTCGACAATTGTCGTCAGTGGCGGTGTTGAAGGAATGAAGGCTCTTTTTGATATCGCGCCGGCACTGGTGATTTTGGATGTGACATTGACCGATATGGATAGCTACGAGTTTTTGGCGCAGAAGTCATCTGCCGCAGTGATATCGAAGATTCCAGTCTTCTTGGTATCTGCTCAAGGTGTTCCTATAAATATGCGCCGTGTTCCAGCTGGAAGCGTTCAAGAGTTCATGATGGCGCTTCATTCAAATGGCGAAGACATCGTCGAGAAGGCGAATCGTCTTTTCGGTCATGAAGCTGTAAACAGTGGAACGGGTTATGTCAATGGAAAAAAGCCGAAGATTCTCTGGGTTGAAGATGATAAGTTGATCGGAACTATTTTGGCGAAGAAATTGATCTCTTCAGGTTTCGATCTTTTCCATGCCAAGAGTGGTGAAGAAGCGCTTGAAGCATTGAAGCAAGCGATACCGGATGTGATTGTCTTGGATTTGCTTTTGCCAGGAATCGGCGGCTTCGATGTTTTGCAGGAAATAAATAATGATCCAGGCTTGCGCAAAGTTCCAGTAATGATTTTGTCGAATCTAAGCAAGCCTACAGATATCGAGCGCGCCAAGACTCTCGGTGCAAAAAAGTTTTTAATCAAAGCAGCTACTTCTCTAGAGCAGATTGTGAAGGAGATAAAGGGGTTGTGTTAGTAAATCGGCGATGAGTATAGCAGCTTTAGATTTCGTCGCTTTTTGGGCATATAGCACTCCTCTCAGTAGTGTTGTCCTCTGTAAATATGGCATTTCTTTATTTTAAATACAAGGAGTGGGGGACACATGCTTTTCGAGGGTTTTTAAAAGTGACAGAAAAGTTGTCACTTTTCAAAAGTGCTTCGGAGGGATGTGTCCCACCTACCGCCAAAAGGTGGCTAATAATCTTCGACTAGCCGAAAATACGCACATACACCATGTCCACCATTGATTTCGCACCAAAATTGTGATATATTCCGCGAACTATGACGCCAGCGAACCAACATTCACACTCACAAAAATCAGCCGCGCACCCAGAAGACAAGATCATTGTCCGTGGCGCGCGAACGCATAACCTGAAGAACATTACTGTAGAGATGCCGCGCAACAAGATGATCGCCATCACCGGTCTTTCTGGTTCGGGAAAATCTTCTTTAGCATTCGATACGATATTCGCCGAGGGTCAGCGCAGATACGTGGAGTCACTCTCTGCTTACGCTCGCCAATTCCTCCACAAGATGCAGAAGCCGGATGTGGATGAGATTATTGGACTTTCGCCGGCGATTTCCATTGACCAAAAATCCCGTTCGAACAATCCGCGTTCGACCATAGCGACTATCACGGAGATTTACGACTACCTGCGTGTTCTTTTCGCGCGCGTGGGAAAGCCTCATTGTCTGACTTGTGGGCGCCTCATTCACAGGATCTCGAAAGAAGAAATACTCGAAACTGTTCTAAAAACCGTGAAAGCGAAATCGATCCAAGCCAAGAAAGTTTTCGGCGTGGATATCAGCGAAGCGAAGATAACAGTTTGGGCGCCGGTCGTGGTTGGTAGAAAAGGTGAATATTATCAACTCCTTTACGATATGCTCGGCAAAGGATTTGATCGGGTGCGTATCGACGGTAAGACACATCGTCTGCGCGACCAGATTATCATCGATAAAAATAAAAAGCACGACATAGATGTTTTAGTCGACGAGATATTCTTGAGCGAATTCCGCGAAGTGAAGAAAGCCGACGGCGCTCGCGAACGACTCTCTGAAGCACTTGAGCTCGCAATCCGCGAGGCTGACGGCCTCATAAAAATCGCCTATCCCGGCGCAGAAAGATCCGGCGTCACCGGCGAAACCGAATCCCTCATGTCCGTAAAATTCATGTGTCCATATGACGGTTTCTCATATCCGGAGGTTGAGCCACGATTGTTCTCGTTTAACTCTCCTTACGGTGCGTGTCAGGCCTGTAACGGTCTTGGCACCGAGAGTATATTTTCCGATGAGCCGTGCAAGACTTGTCATGGTAATCGTCTGCGCGACGAAGCTTTGCATGTGAAGATCGGTGCACAGAACATCGTCGACATAACGAACATGTCTATTGAGCAAGCGGTGAAGCATTTCGCCGACATTAAACTGACTGAAGTTGAGCGCGAGATCGCGAAGGTCGTTTTGAAGGAGATCGAGGCTCGTCTCAAGTTTATGGTAAATGTAGGCATCGAATATCTGACTTTGAATCGTCGCGCGCACACTCTTTCTGGCGGCGAAGCCCAGCGTATTCGTCTGGCGTCGCAGCTTGGTTCAGGCTTAGTGGGCGCTTTGTATGTTCTAGATGAGCCGACTATAGGTCTGCATCAGCGCGATAACGACAAGCTCATAAAAACTCTCATGCATCTGCGCGATATCGGCAATACCATTATCGTGGTTGAGCACGATGAAGACACTATGTTCGCTTCTGATTTCTTGGTTGATATCGGACCTGGCGCGGGCGTACATGGCGGCAAAGTTGTGGTTTCCGGATATGTAGAAGATTTGCTCACTGCCAAGAAAAATCCTTCAGGGTCGCTCACACTCGCTTATCTGCGTGGCGAAGAAAAGATCGCCATTCCAGAACAGAGACGCGCACCAAAAGGCAAGATTGCGATCCGTGGTGGAAATGTTTTCAATATAAAAGATATGAATGTGGGCATACCACTCGGCGTTATGAATGTCATCACTGGCGTCTCTGGTTCCGGAAAATCCTCGCTCATGTATGAGATTTTGCATCGCAACTTGTCAGCACGATTGGAGATGCGTCATCGCACAAATGATGTCATAAATTGTAAAGAATTCACCGGCTCTGAATATGTCGGTCGCGTGATTCTCATTGACCAAAGCCCGATTGGTCGTACACCGCGCTCGAATCCCGCTACTTATACTGGTGCTTGGACACATATCCGCGATATGTTCGCGTCTGAACCAGAGGCACGCGCACGTGGTTGGGGTCCTGGTCGCTTCTCGTTCAACCGTCCAGGTGGTCGTTGTGAAGCTTGCGAGGGAAATGGTGAGATCGCTGTGGAGATGCATTTCTTGCCAACTGTTTATGTGACTTGCGATGTCTGCAATGGCACGCGCTTCATGAAAGAGACTCTCGATATCAGATTCAAGAAGAAAAATATCCATGAGATTTTGGAAATGACGATAGAGGAAGCGCTTAAGTTTTTCGAGGATATTCCGGCTATAGAAGATCGTTTGGCTTCTTTGAGTGAGGTCGGGCTTGGTTATGTGAAGCTTGGTCAGAGCGCTACGACGCTTTCTGGCGGTGAAGCGCAACGTGTGAAGATCTCTTCGGAACTCTATCGCGCGCATATGCAGAAGACGATTTACTTGCTGGATGAGCCGACGGTTGGATTGCATTATGAAGATGTGAAGAAGTTGATCGAGATCTTGCAGAGATTGGTGCAAAAAGGGAATACGGTTGTTGTTATCGAGCACAATCTCGATCTGATCAAAAATGCCGACCATGTCATCGATATCGGTCCTGAAGGTGGCGAACATGGTGGTCATATTGTGGCGAAAGGTACTCCCGAAGAAGTCGCGGCGAGCGAAAAGTCGTACACAGGTAAGTATCTCAAGAAGGTTTTGAAGAGGGGGTAGTTTTGTTGTGATGGTTTTTAGTCACGATTTTAAGCCGTGTTTTTGTGGCAGGGCCGATACCGGGAGGGGGGGACACATCCCTCTAAGGCACTTTTTTAAAGTGACAGAAAAGTTGTCACTTTTAAAAACAGTGAAAAAACATGTTCCCCCCTACCACCAAATGTGCCACCGATCTATAAAATCATACAAATTGAAAAGGGCACTCAACCCTTTTCTAAGTTTTAGGTTGGTGCCCCGTAATGCCCCGTAATCAGCAATCAGTGCAAATAGTTCCACCCCGCTTGTGCCAGCCTGAACAAAATTATCGCTCCAGCCAGACACAACAGGCCTACTCCGATAATTTTCTGCAGCTTATACCAGAACGGGTATTTCTGCGGCGGTTTGTCGGTTTTCTCAAGCATCGGATGGTTAGCCAATGGCGCCCATCCTCTTACTCTTACTGGATTTAAGTTCACGATTTCCCCTATCGGTTGAATTTTTGTTCCTTGCTTTACTCCGTGCAAAACATTACACTGTTTTGTATGCAAAGTCAACACCTCACGCCGGCTAGGCCCAAGGGCCTGAACCTACCAGATAAGCCGGGAATATACATATTCCGTGACCAGCGCGGAAGGCCTCTTTATATTGGCCGAGCGACTTCATTGCGCGATCGCGTGAAGAGTTATTTCAAAAATGACCTGATAGAAACCCGTGGACCGCGTATCGTAGATATGGTGACTCGTGCCGCCAAACTGACTTTCGAAGTGACTGATTCTGTGCTCGAAGCGATAATTCTCGAGAGCAACCTGATAAAGAGATATCAACCGAAATACAATGTCGACGAGCGCGACGATAAAAGCGATCTGTATATCGTCATAACAAAAGAAGATTGGCCACGCGTATTTACTGTGCGTGTCAGGGATTGGAAGAATGAAAGTGAAGAGTGCAAGGCGCAAGGTGCAAAACTCTTCGGTCCTTATCCGCATGCTGGTTTGGTTAACGAGTCGCTCAAAATCCTTCGCAAAATATTTCCATTCAAAGATAAGAAATCGCACGATCCTCGACATGAAGCATTTTACAAAGCTATAGGGAGATCGCCGGCCGGTGATTTGGCTGATACCGACACGGATTCACCAGCGCGACGCCGATATTTGTCCACGATAAAAAATCTGCGGTATTTCTTGGAAGGCAAAAAGACCATTCTTGTTCGCCATCTGGAGCGTGATATGAAAACTCACGCCAAAAATATGGAATTCGAAGAAGCGGGTAGGATCAAAAGGACTTTGTATGCATTGAAACATATAAATGACATGGCGCTTATCAAAAATAACGACGCGGAGAAATCCGCCGGTCTTGGAGGTTCTGGCAAGGCACGCGATTTCCGTATGGAGGCCTATGACATCGCGCACTTATCCGGCACGAATACTGTTGGTGCTATGGTAGTTTCTGTAAATGGAGAGCGTCAACCGAAGGAGTACCGTACTTTCAAAATCGCGCACGACTCAAATAACGATATTGCCAACTTGGTTGAGCTCATCTCGCGTCGCCTGAATCATCCGGAATGGTCTTTTCCAGACCTAATAGTGGTTGATGGAAATGAGAATCAGAAGCGTGTCGTCGAAGCTGTTCTATCGGCTAGGCGTATAAATATCCCTGTAGTCGCCGTGGTTAAAGATGATAAACATAAAGCTAGAGCTGTTTTAGGTTTAGGCGCTGAAGATAAAAATACCAATCATTTGCGTGACATTCTCGCCTTGAATGCGGAATCTCACAGATTTGTCCTTGCTTATCATCGTCGACGCAGAAAGATTAGGATGCTATAATTTTCTCATGAAAAAGAAAAAAGTAGGCGTCTTGCGCGGAGGTCCGAGCAGTGAATACGAAGTCTCATTGGCGACTGGTGCGAATGTTCTAAATGCCATTCGCGGAAAATTGGCAGATAAATATATCGCTTACGATGTTCTTATAGATAAAAAAGGTCAATGGCACATAGACGGCATGACTGTTGAACCGAAGGATGCGGTGAAGCGATTCGATGTGGCATTTCTCGCATTGCATGGCGCCTATGGTGAAGATGGCAAGATCCAACAATTTTTCGAGATGCTTGGTGTGCCATTTACTGGTTCAGGATCTATAGCTTCGGCTGTTGGGATGAATAAAGTTCTGACCAAAAAAGTTTTCAAGGATCATGGCATAAAAACTCCAGCGAATCTCGTCGTGAAGTCTGCACTCATAAAGAAAAATTCTGCAGTCGGCGTTGAAATTGGCGACGGGGCGGAAAAAGTGGCGCAAGACATTTTCAAAACATTTTCGATGCCAGTGGTAGTAAAACCAGTCTCTGCTGGCTCATCGGTTGGAGTTTCGATAGCTCGCGATATGAAAGAGCTGGCAAAAGGCTTGAAAGAAGCCGCCAAGCATGATGAGGAAGTCCTTATAGAAGAATACATAAAAGGCGTTGAAGCAACTGTCGGTGTTATCGATGGATTCCGAGGAGAGAAAATCTATGTCTTGCCGGCGGTGGAAATTGTGCCGAAAACCGAATTTTTCGACTTTGCCGCGAAATATGAAGGGAAGTCCGACGAAATAGTTCCAGCTCGTTTCTCGAATAAAGTGAAAGATGAGCTCTCTGATCTGGCGCGAAAAGTTCATAAAGCTGTCGGTTTGAGACATTACTCGAGATCAGACTTTATCATCCATCCGAAGCGTGGTATATATGTCCTCGAAGTGAATACGCTTCCAGGACTTACCAATGAATCGCTCATGCCAAAATCCTTGCGTGCGGTTGGTAGCGACACGCATGAACTTATCGACCACCTCATCCAGTTGGCACACTAGCGCAGTGGTGCGCCGTTGTGGTCATCCGGGCCTATAGTAAAGTGGTATTACGCGGCATTCGCATTGCCGAGGCGGGAGTCCGATTCTCCCTAGGTCCACAGAAATAAGGAACGAAGTGACTATATTTCTGTAGGATGTCGCAACCGTTTACGGTTGGCGACGCCACAGAAAACAAGGAGCGTAGCGACTATTAAAAAGAGCGCTCCGTGTTGGCAGCGCCCTTTCAGATCGGATCTCTTCGCAATAATCTGATGTATTCATACTCTTTCCAGAGGATGTCGAGGATGATGTCCTCTATCAGATATTCCTCGGCTGCGAGTTCGGCATTCATCAATATCGCTATGACGCGACGAGATCGCCTTTCACTGTTGAATAGATCAACATGATACATCGAGCTTTTGATGTTGAGAAAGATCGGTCCGATATCGGTCGTTTCAACAACAAAATCTGTCTCTTGTTCGTGATCTTCTTTCCAAGTGGCTTTCCGGATGGATTTTAGCCACTCTGGCTTTTCCATGCTTCCCATCAAGCGTTGAAATACGACCCAAGCTCGTGCTTCGTTTGCTCTTCCTAACTCTGTTTGTTGTCGACCACTGAAAACCCGATATTCTCCTCGGCCAATTATTCTATCCATTTTTCCTCCTTTCTGGCTTTTGTGGACAGTTTAGTCTCAGGGTTTCGAAATCTCCAAGTAAGATAGCACCTATATGCTATTGTATCAAATGATTTTTTATTTGTGGACCTACGGGGAGTCGAACCCCGGCTTGATCCATGCCATGGATCCGTCGTACCGCTAGACTATAGGCCCTTGTGTAATAATCTATCACATATTGAGTAATTTTCAAAAATAAAGTAAGATAATGCGACCAGTGCGTAAATTGGGCCTGTAGCTCACCTGGTAGAGCGCCTCATTTGCAATGAGGAGGCAAGCGGTTCGAGTCCGCTCAGGTCCACATCGGGGTGTAGTATAGTGGTTGTATACACGCTTCGGGTGCGTGAGGCTCGGGTTCGATTCCCGGCACCCCGACAGTGTAATAGATTGCATTCTTAGCTGTTTTGGTTAGTTAAGCACCGAGATTTGCATCCTTAGCTGTTTTGGTTAGTTAAGCACCGAGATTTGCATCCTTAGCTGTTTTGGTTAGTTAAGCACCGAGATTTGCATCCTTAGCTGTTTTGGTTAGTTAAGCACCGAGATTTGCATCCTTAGCTCAGTTGGCTAGAGCGCACCCTTCACACGGGTGAGGCCGCAGGTTCGAGCCCTGCAGGGTGCACAAAATGAACGAAGTGAATTTTGTGACCCTAGGATGTGCTTGAGCACATCCGTGCAGGGTGAGAAAAGTCTGAGCATACCGCACGAGGTGTGAGCCGAGTACGGTGCGAAGACTGTACTGGTCCCGTAGGGACCGAGCCCTGCAGGATGCACACGAACGGAGTGAGTATTATAGTGGGATTATACTCCTTGCTTTCAATAATTCTTTGCGTTAGCATAGTTTTCTATGGAATCAAGCCCGTCGGTTATCGGCGAAATATTTTCGGAACTATTCAAGATCTGGGGCGCAATGGTCGGCCACCTTGTCGACATTGCTCCGAAGGTGTTTTCTTTTTCACTCTGGGCTCTATCGGCGCTCATTATTCTTCCAGCTGTATTTATCGCTGGCAATCTTTATCCTCTATGGGAAGAATGGGGCGAGGATTTCTAGTGTGCTAAACTATAGTTATGGATAATATAGAAGAGACAGCTCTGCATCCGACGATTTTCGTCATTTTCGGTATAACCGGCGACTTAGCAGCTAGGAAGCTTTTACCGGCATTACTTTCTCTTTATTCGAAGGGGATGTTGCCGAAGAGATTTTCGATCATCGGATTTTCACGCCGGCCATTTTCGCGAGAAGAATTTCGCGATTTCATCCGTACCAAACTCAATATCCGTTTTGGTCAATTCCGTGAGGAGGATGTGAAGCATTTTCTAGATCATATAACCTATGTCAGAGGATTGTTCGATCAAGTTGATTCTTTTAAGCTCTTGGCGGCCAAGTTAACCGAAGTAGACAAGGCTTGGGGTCAATGCTCGAACAAACTTTTCCATCTTTCGGTTCCGCCACATCTATATGAAGGCATATTGCATCAGCTTCACGATTCCAAGTTGGCTATACCTTGTTCGGATGAGACCGGCTGGTCGCGCATACTTATAGAAAAGCCTTTTGGTAATGACACCAAGACCGCGCAATCGCTGGACGCTCTTTTGGCAAAACTATTCAAGGAAAAGCAGATATTCCGTATCGATCATTATTTGGCCAAGGAATCCTTGCAGAATATCTTGGCTTTCAGATTTTCCAATGCCATGTTCGAGCCGATTTGGAATGCCAAATATATTGATCGTGTTCACATCAAGTTATTTGAATCAGGAGGTATGAATGGTCGCGGCAAATTCTATGATTCTCTCGGCGCTATCCGCGATGTCGGTCAAAATCATATGCTGATGATGTTGGCTCTGGTGGCTATGGAGAAGCCGCAATCTCTAACAGCAAACGACATCCGAGCAGCTCGTGCGCATATATTGAAAAAGCTGGAAGCTATATCGCCACGCACCATGTCTGAAAAGGTGACTAGAGGTCAATATATCGGCTATATATCTGAAGAAGGAGTGGCGCCTGATTCAAAGACAGAGACTTATATGCGCATGGAAGCGAAGATCGGCATAGCGAGGTGGAAAAATGTACCTTTCTATATAGAAACTGGAAAAGCTATGGCCGAGACGAAAACTGAGATCGATATTTATTTCAAAAATATTGAGGATAAGAAACATGAGCATGATCCGATCAAGCAAAATATCCTGACTTTTAGGATTCAGCCAGATGAAGGTATCAAGATCAAATTCTTCGTCAAGACGCCTGGATATGGTTTGTTAACCGAGCCGAAGACATTGAAATTTAAATATTCAGATGTGCCGTCATTTGGAGTGATACCGGATGATTATGAGCGGCTTATAAACGATGTCTTTATCGGAGATCAAACCCTCTTTGCTTCAACCGATGAGATTTTGGCCTCATGGAAATTCGTAACTCCGATTTTGAAGAATTGGGAGAAGTTGCCTCTTAAGAGATATGACAAGGGAACAGCGGAGGTGGAATAGACAAAGTGTGTACTCATGCGAAATTATGTTAAATAAGCTAAAATCAGATGTTTTCTTCAGGCGTTACGCCATATTTTTTTCTGGATCGATGGTGGCGGCATTTCTGAACTACATATTCTATCCGATTCTCGGACGACTACTTTCACCGGCAAATTTCGGAGATGTTGAGGCTCTTATCTCACTTATCTCACAGTCGGCGATAATCCTTACGGCATTTTCGATGGTAGTGATAAATCTGACTATCAATACGGAAAATCCGCAGGAGAGAGACGCTCTTATCACCGAATTACAGAAAATAGCTTTTTGGGTTATCGGAATAATTTTTGTCGGGATTTTGTTGTCACTTTCTTCGATCCGAGCATTTTTCCATTTCTCGACTATATATCCACTGATCGGCTTGGCTATAATATTGCCGATCACTGCCACGGTGACATTTAGGAATGCTTTTCTCCAAGGAAGTGGCAGGTTCAAGGATCTTTCTATAGCTGGAATAATATCATCTGGTGGTCGCCTAGTGTTCGTAGTCGCACTCATTCTCCTGGGTTTGGGTGTTTTCGGCGCGACGGCTGGTATAGTTTTGGCAAATATAGTATTGCTTATATACCTTTTTTATCAGACGAAGGATTCACTTCATCTAAGCACCAAAACCAATGTTCACGTCCTGGAAAAGGGTAGTGTGACCAAGGAGTTGAAATATGGAGGCCTGGTATTTTTCGCTTCTGGACTTATCACTCTGTTTTCGACAGCCGATCTTCTTATTATAAAGCATTGTTTAAATCCGGTTGATGCTGGTCTCTATAGTGGTGTATCGGTTATTGCTGGTATTCTGTTCTTCGCTATTGGGCCGAGCGCCGCGGTACTGCTTTCCTCGGTGAAGCTGAAAAATACATTTAAGGAGAACGCTGTACCCCTCAAAAAGGCCTTTCTGGTATCACTTATTATAGGGGCTATTGGGCTATTTACATTTTACATGTTTAATGATATGGTTGTGACGGTCATGATTGCCTACCCATACCCCCGAATCCGAACACTTTAGTTAACTAATAATTTCTCCATAATCATACCACGGACAAGTGGTTTTCTTGGTTTTTGGAGCTCTTTTGTAAATGCTTCGCGTGGTGTTTGATAGTC